>Ga0315282_10016089_pt1 | contig 10967 bp, 8 predicted proteins | sample YL17G07_20_MG_FD_203693 | JGI IMG/M metagenome (GOLD analysis project Ga0315282, IMG submission 203693) | Sediment microbial communities from Yellowstone Lake, YNP, Wyoming, USA - YL17G07_20 | ecosystem: Environmental > Aquatic > Freshwater > Lake > Sediment | place: USA: Wyoming | collected...
CCGGGGTCTGGGGCCCGCGGCCCCAGCGGGGTCTGGGGCGGCGCCCCAGGACGTTCTCGGCCGCCCTGGCACAGCCGCCCCTGCCGCACACGCTCTGCGGCCTTCCTACCGCCGGAGCACCGCCTGCAGCGCCTCGTGGATCTCATCTAGCCCGCAGGGCTTGGGGAGCAGCACCGCGCCCGTCTTGGCGATGAACGTGCGGATGGCCGGCGTGGCGGTGTCACCCGAGGCGAAGACGATGCGCCTGGAGAGGAGGCTGTTGTGGGCCTGCACAGCCTCGTAGAAGCGGTAGCCGTCCATGCGGGGCATGCGCACGTCGCACACGATGGCGTCGAACGCCTCCCGGCGCACGAGGTCGAGGGCGTCGTCGCCATCTTCGGCGCCGACGGCCTCGTAGCCCACACTGCGCAGCGCCTGCAGCAGGGCATTGAGCACGCTGCTCTCGTCCTCCACCACCAGCACGCGGCCCCCGGACGGAGCGCGCGTCGCGGGCGCCGGGGGAGCCGCCTCCGGCACCGGCTCGAGCTGCAGCTCCGAGGCCGGCACCGGCAGCTCCAGCGCAAACGTCGCCCCCGGGCCGTCGCTCGGCTCGCAGCGCAGCGTGCCGCCGTAGTTCTCGGCGATCTCGCGCGAGAGCGACAGCCCGAGGCCGGTGCCCTGCGAGCTACCCTTGGTGGTGTAGAACGGCTCGAAGACCCGCTCGGCATTGGCGGCCGGCACGCCGGGGCCCGTGTCGGAGACCGTGATGCGGACGCAGCCGTCAGTGCGCGTGCCACGCACCGTGAGTTGCCGCGGGCCCTCGGCCTCCTCAAGCGCCTGACGGGCGTTGTTGAGCAGGTTCAGCATCACTTGCGACAGCGCCCAGCGGTCGCCGGCGACGGCCGGCATGTAGGGGTCGAGGGCCACCTCCGCCTCGATGCGCGCCCGTCGCAACGCCGGCCGCAGGATCTCCAGCGCGTCCCCGATCACCGCGTGGAAGTCCACGGCCTCCGTGCGGGGCGCCTCGCGCCGGGCAAACAGCCGAATGCTCTCGGTCATGCGCCGGCAGCGCTCGGCCTGCGCCAGGATCGTCGCCATCCGCTCCCGCGTCTGCGCATCGGCGCCCCGGCTCACCTGGAGCTCCGCCGCCAGGAGGATCGCGCTCAGCGGGTTGTTCAGCTCATGGGCCACCGCGGCCAGCAACTGCCCCAGGGTGGCCAGGCCGTGGGAGTGCAGCAGCACGCGAGACGCCTCCGCGCTGCCGCCCGCCGGCGGCTGAGCGCAGGACTCCAGCTGGTGCCGCACCACGTCCGCCAGGGCCCGGTCATCGGCGCTGTACGGCTGCGTAGCCGGCCGGGCCACCACGAGGCCGCCCAGCACCTGACCGGCGGCACGCAGCGGGACCGCCAGCAGCGCCAGCGGCAGCTCACCCAGGCTCGCCACCGCGGGCGATCCGTCGCTGAGCAGCGCGCTGAAGACGGCGCCCTGCTGCAGGGCCGACCGGACCAGGTCCACGGCCGCGGCCTCCTCGCCAAACAGCATGTCCGCGGCCCCGAAGATGCCCTGCGAGGTCGTGGCGATCAGCGACCCGTCGCGCGGGTCGGTGATGAAGGCCACTCCGGACGGCGAGGCGGTGCCGGACAGCAGCGCGCCTAGCCCCACCTCCAGCACCTGCCGCGTGTCCGCCGCCTCACCCGGGGGCGGTAGCTCCGCCAGGTGCTGCAGCGCCGACCGCAGCCCGCGCAGCTCCCCCGCGTGGCGCTCCTCCTCCGTGATGTCGCGGCCGGAGCCCTGCGAGCCGACGAAGCGGTTCCGCTCATCGTACACCCCGAGGGCGTTGAACTGCACGACGCGGGGCAGCCGCGCCCCCTGCCCGCCGCCCGGGCACAGGCGCACGCGCGCCTCGCGCGCGGCCCGCGAGCCGCGGCGCCGCTCCTGGAACTGGCGCCCGACCAGCGGCAGGTCATCGGGGTGCACGAAGGCCGAGAAGTGCCGGCCCACGAGGTCCTCCGGCCGGCAGCCCAGCAGCTCCAGCAGGCGGTCGTTGACGGTGACGAAGCGGCCCTCGCCGTCGAGCGACCAGACCAGGTCGTGGGTCGTGCGCACGAGCGCGCCCGAGAGGCCCTGGATGGTCGCCAGGGGGCCGTGCGTGCCGAGACGGGACGAGATGCGCCAGGCCAGATCGCCGGTGAGGAGGTCCGGCGATCGGTCGCCGGCCGCCCCGGGCAGCAGAACTACCGGGCGCCGCGGGATCAGCCCGCGCAGGTGTGTGGCCAGCGTGGTGGCCGTCGTCCCCTCAAAGGACGGGCCCACCACGAAGACGTCCGCCTCCCGCATGGCGTCGGCGCGCAGGCAGTCGTCGAGCGTAGCGGCCACGTGCACCGCGGCCCCTGGCCATTCGGCGCCGATAGCGGCCACCAGCAGATGGGCGTGCTGAGGGTCGGGCTCCAGAACGGAGATGTCCAAGCGGTCCGCGCCCCCCAGTAGGTTTGCTCACCGACACGGACCCGACCTACGGCGGACTCCGGCGGCCACTCGCGCCGGCGCGCTGACACCCCGGGTCCGCGTCCGCAGGTCAAGGGGAGCTACTGCGCATTGTAGCAAATCCGACCGTGGGCTGCTACCCCCTTCTGCCGGATGCGCCTCGAGCTGCCGCGGCCTTGGCCCCTCCAACGGGCCGCAAGAGGTGTGCCCACGACCCGCCTGCCCCGCATCCACGCTGGCGAGCCGGCCTAGTGCGCCTCCGTCAGTGGGACCGATCGCCAGATCGGTCGTCCGTTGGTGGGGCAGGTCGCTAGACCTGCCATCCGTCCGCGTAGGATGGGCGTCTCGCCCGTCGCTACCGTGTCTCGGGCTGACGTTGGCCCGCGCGCAGGGCCTCGACGAGGGCCTGCAGCGCCGGGAGGCCAACGGGCTTGACGAGGAGGAGGTCGGCGGGGGCATCTGCCGGGTCATAGAGGCGCCCTGCGTCCGCGAGCAGCACGACGCGCAGGGCGGGCCGGCCGGCCTTGAGGGTCCGGGCGAGCTGCGCGCCGGCGCCCGCCTCCATGCCGGGGTCGAGGATCACCGCGGCGTAGGCCGTCCGCCCGGCCAGCTCCCGCGCCTCCGCGATGGTGGCGGCATGGGCCACCTCGCAGCCCATCCCCAGCAGGGCGTCGGCGAGGAGGTTGCGTGTGGCGAGGTCCTGCTCCACCGTCAGCACCGGGATCGTCTGGCCGAAGGGACTCGCCGCCTGAGCCGCAGGGACGCTGGCGGGGCGCTCCACGGGAAGGCGCAGCACGACCGTCGTGCCCCGGCCCTCCGCGGCGTCCAGCACTACCTGGCCACCGTGCCCCCGCACCACGCGCTCCACGATGGACAGTCCCAGGCCCGCCGTGTCCTCGCCCTTGGTGGTGAAGAACGGCTCTGCCGCGCGGCGCTGCACCTCCGGGCTCATCCCCGGGCCGGTGTCGGAGACCGCGATGAGGGTAGCTGTCTCCTCATCTACCGTGCGCACCGCCAGCCGGCCGCCGGCGGGCATGGCCTCGCGGGCGTTCAGCAGCAGGTGCCCGATGGCCTGGCGCAGCCGCGCCGCATCAGCCGGCAGCGGGCGCGACGACTCCAGCCGCGCCTCCACGGCTACCGGGCCACCCGGCGGCGGGCTCGGCCGCCAGAGGGCAGCGGCCCCGGCCAGGCTCTCTACCACCAGTTGGCTGGCCGACACGGGGCGCACGTCCGTGATCGGCCCGGCCTCCGCGTACTGCCGCAGCAGCCCCAGCGTGCTCCGCGCTCCCAGCGCTGAGCCCTCGATGGCTCGGAGCACCGCGGCCACCGATTCCGCCGGCTGCTGGCGCAGAGCGGCCTGCGCCTGCAGCAGGATCGAGGAGGAGATGTTGCCAAAGCGGTGGATGATCCCGGAGGCCATCTCGCCCAGCAGGTCGCCGGCCGGCTCTCCGGCAGTGGGGGGCACCTCCGGGAGGCGCTCCTGCAGCAGGCACAGCACTCCGACCGGCTCGCCCGCCGGGGTGGGGGGGACGCTGAGGGTGATGTGGAAGGGGCGGGCCTCCGGATGGCCCACAGGCAGCCGCGCTTCGTCGGTGAGGGACACCGTGCCCGCGGCGCGCTCCATCTCCCGCGCGCGCTGCACGAACTCGGCGGGCAGCAGACGGGCCAGCGGCTGTGTCAGTAGCTCCCACGCAGGTCGCCCGAACACGACCTCTGCCCGCCGGTTGGCCAGCGTCACGTGCCAGCCGGGGCTGGCTACCAGCACAGCCATGGGCAGAGCGTCTATGAACTGGCGAACCGCAGTCAGGGGTGTCTGGACGGGAGACGGCGTCCTGTCCCCGTCACGGCCACTCCCATCTGCCTCGCCACCGTGCGGCGCCATGCAGCGGCCTCCGCGTGCGGTGAGGTGGAAGCCCCGCACGCGCAGGCCTCCTGCGGCATGCGCCGTGCGACGCCCCCAAACGGGCAGACAGGCGAAGCGTGGTACGATCCCCGGGGGCGGCGCCCCGGGCCGGTATCAAAGCAGCCCCAGCCTGACTTCCCTGTGCTTCGTGGCCCCCACTATCAGCCCGTTCTCCAGCACTCTAACCGAGTCCTCCGCGCGGGGCATCAAGCGGATGCAAACATGTCGGCAACTCCGCACTGTGCTTCCCTTCGCTTTGGGGGCACCGGAGGTTGCGGCCGCGCCGGGCCGCTCCGCCAGTGGGACCGATCGCCAGATCGGTCATCCGCGCCGCCTCCGCTCTCCTGCCGACTGCCTCCGGCGGTGCCGCGTTTCCGCGTTGCGCGCCTTGGCCTGCGCACACAGGATGCTGGTGGGGCAGGCGGCTCGTTCATCCTGAGCGAAGCCGAAGGGCCTGCCCAGCACCGACCCCTGGCAACCCGGGCCCCCTCCGCTCTGCTGCCGACTGCCGACTACCAACTCCCTTACCGTTCCAGCCGCCGCACCTCCACCCGACTCACGTACAGCTCCGTGCCGAAGTTGATGAGCCGCAGGTCCGCGCGGTTGTTCTGCCCGTTGGCGAAGCGCGCGTTCTCGATGCGCGTCCGGTACGTCCGCCACTCCCCCGTGCCACCCATCGTGGCCCCCGGTAGCGCGAAGTACGGCCGCTCGGTCGCGTCTATCTCCGGGCACCAGTTGCCCGTACCGTCCCAGTACTCCACGGTCAACTCGAGCGGCGCCCGCTCCGCATGGTAGAACCCGTCGTGCACCGCGAAGTACACGTAGATGGTCTGCCCCGGCTGCGCGCGTGACGCCACGCATCGCCTACCCGCATGCTCGGCCAGCTCATACGGCCCATCCGCCACCGGCACCAGCCGCAGCCCGTGTGCGCCCTCCGTGCCATCCCACGACACGCTGGGGGCCGGCCACACCGGACCGGGGTGCTCCTCGCGGCGCTGAACGTAGCGCTTGGCCAGGTAGAAGAACGTGTACGGGTCCACCACCTGCACGTTGTCGTCCGCGTGCTGCTGCCGCAGGAGGTCCCACAGCTCCCGGTGCCATCCCGGCCGGGTCAGGATCGTGCGGAAGACCAGGAAGCCGTGCGGCCCATCGCTGAACTGGGCCTCCACGGCTGCGGCCGCGTCCTGCGGGCTACCCGACAGGTCCGCGCACATGCGGATGTAGGGCATCTCACCGTGCACACCCAGCGGCTCGATCTTCTGCGCGACGATCCCCTCGGGGGCGATCTGGGCGTAGGCATCCAGGCCGGCCTCGTTCAGCCCCGGCGAGAACCCGTCAATGATGAACCCCACCACCCCAAGGTCATACCTCCGGAAGAACGGCTGGCAGTGTCGCACCCAGGCGTCGAGGCCCGACGGCAGGCCGCTGTGCGCGCGCGGCTCCTGCAGCCCTCCCGGATTGAGGTACCCCGCGCCCGAGTCGCCCGTCTGGAAGTAGTCGTTGGGTGTCTGGGTCGTGCGCGCGTAGTGCAGCGCCGGCGCCATCCGCTCCTCGAGGTTGGGGTTGATGGCCCAGCCCAGCGGCACGCTCCCCCGCGACGGGTCGTCCCAGCAGGGAGGGAACTCCGCGTAGAGCCACGCCGCCGAGTCGTAGTCCCCCACATAGAACATGATGTACCGCCCCGGCACGACGAGGCCCTGGTCGGTGAGCATCCCCTTGCCCCGCAGCCCCTCCTCGGTCGGTCGTGGGTTCTGCGGGTAGCGATCCCGCAGCGGGAAGTGCTGGAAGAACGAGGCGTTGGCCATCGCGCAGTTGCCCAGCGCGTCGGCATCCATGAACGCGTTGTAGCAGGAGAGCACCTCGGCGTAGCGCCACTCCGACGGCACCCCCTCGTGCTTGCTGGCGATCCCGTTCCAGTTGCAGTACTTCCAGCCCCACGGCACGAAGCCACCCACGTGGATCATCGCCTCACCGTGTCGCTGCTCGTACGCCGACCGCAGCAGCGCGCACAGCGTGCGGTAGTCGGTGCCTAGCGGCTGCGTGGGGTCATCGTTGGGCGCCTCATCGTCCCACGGGTGCAGGTCGAAGAAGAACGCCCGGCGGGCGATGAAGAAGTCGTGGTTGCTGAGACTGTGGTTGGCGTAGCTGCCGCCCTGCCGCAGCCAGAACTGGTCAATGTAGTAGGCTAGCTTGGTGGGGTTGCAGAGGCCGGTGTCGAGGTACCGTTCCTTGGCCCAGAGGTACGGATCGCACTTCGCAGTGCCGGTGGAGCGGGTGGCGCTGCCGGGGAGGGTGCCCTGGCCGGTGAACAGCGGCGTTCCGTCCTCGTTCAGCAGGCGCCGCACCACCGGCAGCCGGCCGCTGGCCACGAGGCGCGTGTAGAGCGTCCCCTCCGCCGGGTCGTAGCGCACCGGCAGCAGGTTCTCCACCCCCGCAATGGTCGAGGCGACGTTCGAGGTGGACGGCACCTGCGGGTCATAGAGCACCACGCCGCGGTACACGTCGGCGAACGCTTCGAGCAGCTCATCGAGCGTGGCGAGGTGCTCCACGGGCCGCCCGTCCAGCCACTCCCCCGGCGCCGTGAGCTTCCCCCACCAGTAGTCATCCCACGGCATGATGAACCGCAGGTAGAGACGGGCCTCGTCGCGGTTCGCGAGGCCTTGCAGCGCGGCGACAAGATGCACGGTGTCCCACAACTCCTCGCGCTGCGCCTGGTTGTTGGCGATGTCCAGTTGGTGCAGATACGTCATGTCCAAGACGGTGATGGGACGCACCTCCTGGGCGTGCACCGTGGCCGGAGCAGCCGCGGTGGCGATCAGCAGTCCGAGCCCGGAACCAGTGAACATCAACGCTCGTAGCTCCTTGCACTGAGGCATGGCGGCCCGGCCCCTTCACCGGCCCTCCGCAGCCGCCCTCCTGTCGCGGGCGGGGCACCTGGAGGAGCTGAGGGCACCTCTCCGCCCTCACCAAGGATGAGCGGAACCGCCTGGTCCACACCGTGACCCGTCGGCGCCCCCGTAGGCCCGACACTCTTGTCGGGCCGCTGTGGCATGAGGTGTTCCGAGCCTCCTCCGGGCGAGAAGGCAGGCCCACCAGGCAGCCGCGGCGAATCAGGAAGTAAGCACTGCCCACCGCGAGTGCGCGTCACGCGCACCCGCAGTCACGAGGCTGGTGGGGCAGGCGGCTCGTCCATCCTGAGCGAAGCCGAAGGGCCTGCCCAGCACCCACGCTGGCTCACGTGGGCTTGCGCAGCGGGCTGCGGCAGACGTGGGCCCCGCCCGCGAGGAGGCGCACGCTTGGCTGTTGAGCAGTGGCAGGTAGACCGGGCGGTGGAGCGCCTCCGCGAGGCCGGCGCGACGCGGGTCGTGCTGTTCGGCAGCGCCGTGGACTCGCCGGAGACCGCGCGGGACCTCGACCTGGCCTGCGCCGGCATCCCACTGTGGCCGCTGCTCGGGCTGGCCGAGGACCTCCGACACGAGCTTGGCGCCTGGCTGGATCTGGTGCCCCTTGACCCGCGGAACCCCTTCTCGCGCCACGTGGAGAGGTGGGGGCGTGTAGTCCATGCGTCTTGAGGGCGTCCCGTCGCCGGTACGGTCCGCCAAGGAGGGCTCGCCTTGCCTGTCGAGCAAGCCCACATAGACCAGGCCGTGGCCATCGCCAAGGAGTTCGGCGCGACCCGCGTCATCGTCTTCGGCAGCGCCGCGCACTCCCCTGCGACGGCGCACGATCTGGACATCGCGTGCGGGGGCGTGCCTCCCCGGAACTTCTACCGAATGGTGGGGCACCTCATGACCTCGCTTCCCGTGCCGGTGGACGTCGTAGCACTGGAGGACAACGTCCACTTCGCGCGCCACGTCGAAGCCACCGGGCGGGTAGTGCTGGGTGCCGAGAGTGCTCCGCGGGTGGCTGAGGGCGCGCAACTGGAGGGGTGAACCGTCGTGACCCCCCTTCACGATCCGGCGCAGGAGCGCCGCCGCATCCTCGCGGACATCCAGCAACTGGCACGGAACGTCGCGCGCGTGGTCGAGGGCGACATCGCCAACCTCGTGCAGGGCATCGAGGTGCTCGGTGCCCTGCGGAAGACAGCCTATGAGGACCTCAACCAGCTGCAGCACGAGGCACTGATCCTGGAAGCCGCTGTGATGCTCGAGCACGAGCTGGGGGCGACGAACATCGAGTGGTCCTGGAACCCTCGGCAGACCGGACTGCTTGATGAGCCCGACCTCCGGGGCGCCGTCAACGGGGAGACCGCGCTGTCGGTGGAGGCCACGGCGTCCGAGAGCCCAGACGGGGCCATCGACACGCGCATGCGGCACACGCTGCAGAAGTTGTCGGTTATGCCAGGGCGCAAGGTGTACTGCGTCCGGACAGAGGCCATGCGCCGGCGGGCCCAGACAAAGGTCTGCAAGGCGGGCTATGACATCAAGGTGCGGCTGGTCACTTGACCCGGCGATCGCCGGACGCTTGGCGTGCCCGCCTGGGGAGCTGTTGAGACCGGCCCCAGAACGCAACGCCCCCCGCAGCTTCTGCTGCGGGGGGCGTGTTGTCCGCGAGGGGTCGCTTACGCGAGCACGCGTACGTTGGCGGCTCGGGGGCCCTTGGTATCCGGGACGATGTCCAACTCTACCTGCGCGCCCTCAGGGAGCGAGCGGTAGCCGTCACCGGTGATGGCGGAGAAGTGCACGAACACATCCTCGCCACCGTCTACCTCGATGAAACCGAACCCCTTGCTGTCGTTGAACCACTTGACCTTACCGGTCGTCATGGCTGCACGTCCTTTCCCATGGTCTAGCTAGTGTGACACGCTTGCAGCTCAACCTGGGGGGTGCAGCCTGACCAGCAAGCACGACTGAACTAGCTACTACGATGCCCTGGAGCAGCCTACGCTGCACCGGGCACTCTTACAGTATACCCAAACAGGCGTCCGCGTCAATCGGTTCCTGTTCACGGCAGCGGGCCGAGGATCTCCGCGGCGCCGCTCATGTAGGGGCGCAGGGCCCGCGGGATCTCGACCGTGCCGTCCGCCCGCTGGTAGTTCTCCAGAATCGTCGCGAACGTGCGCCCGCAGGCGAGGCCTGAGCCGTTCATCGTGTGGCAGAAGGCCGGCTTGCCGTCCTTCCCGGACCGGTACCGCGTGCCGCACCGTCGCGCCTGGAACGTGCCGAAGCGCGTGCAGCTTGAGATCTCCACGTACTTGCCCATCCCCGGCATCCACGCCTCGAGGTCGTACCCCTCCTCGCCTGCGAAGGTCATGTCGCCCGTACAGAGGCGCATCAGCCGGTACGGGATCCCCAGCCGCTGCAGGACCACTTCGGCGTTGCCGATCAGCTTCTGCAGCTCCTCGGCGGCCTGCTCCGGGAGCGCGAACTTCACCAGCTCCACCTTGTGGAACTGGTGCACGCGGATCATGCCCCGGCTCTCGCGCCCTGCCGAGCCGGCCTCGCTGCGAAAGCACGGCGTGTAGGCCGTGTAGCAGAGCGGCAGCGCGCCGGCCTCCAGGATTTCGCCCATGTGCAGGTTGGTGAGCGGCACCTCGGCCGTCGGGATCAGATAGTAGTCCCGCTCGCGCAGCCGGAAGAGGTCCTCCTCGAACTTGGGGAGCTGCGTCGTCCCAGTGAGCGCCGCCGCGTTGGCGATGTACGGCGGGCAGACCTCCGTGTAGCCGTGCTCGCGGGTGTGCACATCGAGCATGAAGTTGATGAGCGCCCGCTCCATGCGAGCGCCGAGGCCCTTGGTCAGCACAAAGCGCGTGCCCGCCATGCGGGTAGCGCTCTCGAACTCCAGCACGGCGAGCTTCGTGCCCAGCTCCCAGTGCGGCTGCGGATCGAAGTCGAAGCGGCGCGGCTCTCCCCAGCGGCGCACCTCGACGTTGTCCTCCTCGCTCTTCCCCAGCGGCGTATCGGGCACGGGGATGTTCGGGAGCCACAGCATCAGCGCGTCGAGCTGCTGCTCGGTCTCCTGCACCTCCGCGCCGAGCCCCTCGATCTGCGCGTCCAGCGCCGCCAGCTCCGCATCGAACTCCGCCCGGACGGCCGCGACGTCCACCTTGGGGTCGGCCTTCTTCGCCTGGCCGATGCGCTGGCCGATGGTCTTGCTGATCTCGTTCTTGCGGGCGCGCTGCTGCTCCACCTCAAACAGCAGTTGCCGCCGGCGCTCGTCGAGGGCGAGGATGGCGTCGAGGTCGCATTCGACGCCCTTGACCTCGAGTGCCCAGCGCACGCGCTCCGGTTCGTGGCGCAATACACGGATATCGAGCATGGGGATCACCCTTGCCTGAGTAGTGTGGTCCGCTCCCCCGCCGCGGGCACGCCCGGGTCCGTGGACCCGGGCCGGGTAGAGACGGAGCGAGACCGGCACCATCCTGCAAGGATCATGGGGGTCACCCGGCGAGCGGCTCGTGCACGTTCCGTTCCCGCACGGCCGCCCGCGGAGCCATTATACACAAGTACGCCCCCTAGGGGAGGGGGGTCGCGACCCTCGCGTCGGCCCTCTCCGTGCAGGACGGGCATTCCTGCTTGTCCTGAGCGCAGTCGAAGGGCCCGTCCCTCCCCTCCGCCGTAGCGGCGGCACACCGGGACGCCCGCCACAGCTTCCGCCCCCA
>Ga0315282_10016090_pt1 | contig 10966 bp, 13 predicted proteins | sample YL17G07_20_MG_FD_203693 | JGI IMG/M metagenome (GOLD analysis project Ga0315282, IMG submission 203693) | Sediment microbial communities from Yellowstone Lake, YNP, Wyoming, USA - YL17G07_20 | ecosystem: Environmental > Aquatic > Freshwater > Lake > Sediment | place: USA: Wyoming | collected...
GCGATTCAAGCTGAAACGATAATGGCAAGCTTAAGGGAGCAGCCTCAGAACAAGCCCATAACACTTGAGAAACTATTAAGCGAGGATTCTGAAAATGGCATTCCGATTGACCTTGGCGAACTCTTGAGCAAAGTCGTAAATAAACTGTGCAACGTCTCAAAGGAAGACTCTGCTTTTTTATTAGAGCAATCCGAAGACAAAAGCCAAACGAAGCCCTCACAGAGTTCCGACTTTGTAAAGAGTTCGGATGGACCCCAAACCAGCTCGCAAGGCAACCCGCAAAAACCGTCCAGCAATTCCTTGTGATTATAAATCAGATGGACAAGATGACAGAAGAGGAAATCGAAAAGGCTAAGCGTGAGGCGAAAAGGCATGTCCGTTGAAATAACTTGTGATGTTGACGGAATCGAAGAGTTTCAGGCAGCCATGCAAAGGTTCGATACTGCAATGCAGAACCAAGTACGCCGCTTTCTCATGAGTTGGGCTGCTGATGTTAAGGCGTCTGCAATGCGGAACTGTCCTGTCAAGTCAGGGCATCTTCGCAGCACGATCTATGCGACGATCAAGGATTATGTTGCCCAGATAGGCGCTGAAGCCACCTATGCCCTCTTCGTAGAGGTGGGCACTCGACACATGCGAGCTCAGCCTTACCTTTGGCCTGCAATTCAGGAATATCTTCCAAGCCTTGAAATGAACATTGTCGGAGCTCTCGAACAAGCTAAAGCGGAGGCTGGTTTCCATTGAGCTTCAGGGAATTGGGCATAACCATTATTGCTCAGAACTTAGCAAGTGCAGAATTTTCTAAGGTTGCTTCTGACGCTGGAGCAATGGCAGCTGAAGTTTCAAGTCAAAGAATGGCCATTCATGCGGAAAATTTTGCAAGCCCAGAGATCCAGCGAGTGGCTGAAGATGCTGCAAGGGTTAAGGCTGAAGTTGAAAGTCAACCGATAACGATTACCTTTGCGCCGGTTGAAGTTCCAAGCATTCCGCCAATCGATGTTTCAAGCTTTGAAGGCGCCCAGGTTACTTTCGGCGAGGTGGGAACTTCAGCGATTGAAATGGGCGAGAATATTAAGGGTGCAGGCTCCAGCTTTATTGAGATGCAAACGCATGCGGAATCCTGTGAAGTAAGCTTGCGCACGGTTGCCGGCGGCATTAGGACCACTGCTATGATGGGCACTGAACTTACAATGCTCGCCTCAGATTTCGGAATAGTGGACAAAGAGACAAGCAAGTACATGCGCACCGTGATGGCCATCATAATGGTTGTTTCCACCGCAGCTCGAATGTACAGTTTTCTCACGTTGATGACGACTGGACACACGGCTGCCGTGGCGATTGAAGGAACAGTTGAAACAGCTACAACAGGAGCCGTAACCGCTTCAGGCATAGCCCACACCATCAAAACGGCCATTACATGGGTTGCTGTTGCTGCCCAAAACGCCTTAAACATTAGCCACGCAACGTTTCTGGCTTTAACCGGTGTTGGAATTGCTGTGATTATTGCTGCAGCAGCAGCCATGGCTTATTTCGCAAGTCAAATGAACGCCGCGACGTCCAGTGTTCAGAGTTTCAATGAGGCAAGTGCTGAAACTCCTTCTAATGCTCGTGGTATTCAGCGTGCTGGCGAATCAGAGCTTTATCGTAGGGGAGTTGAAGGAAGTCCATGAGCGTTGAAATTCCGAAGCTTGCTGTCGTTCTAGGCTCTATTACGCCTCCCCAAGGAGACGTCATCGAAGCTAGAGTGCATCTAGGGGCAACAAAAGAGGTTAGCAGTTGGGAATTGTTGCTTCAGAATTGGGATAAGAAGTATAGTCCCGGCGGGACTTCACCGATTAACGTGGGTATGGATGGAAGCATAAGCATCGGAAGAGGCACGAATGTTCCGCAGATCATAACGCTTCATGTTGAAAGCATCAAATGCGAGTCAACGCCTACTGAGAATTATCTTCGTGTTAGCGGGCGATGCTGGGGAGAACGTCTTTTCCGCAGAGTCGTAACAAAAACTTATGAGAACAAAAAAGGCGAGGAAATAGTCAAAGACTTGATAGATTATTATGTTGGCCTCAGCCATGTTAGGGACAGCACGGAACTCATAGAAAACACAGACACCACATACACGAAGCTGGAGTATGAAAACACGCCTGTCTTTGACATTCTAAAGTACATTGCTGGATCTGCTGACAAAGCTGGCGTCATAGGGTTTGATTTTCGTGTGGCGCCTGATGCTAAGTTTGAGTTTTTCGCTAGGAATAGTAAATCGTCTTCCGTGAGCCTTACCGATAAGATTGAGCAGAGTGAGTATCGCAAGGACATTTTTGGCGTGAGAAACAAGATAACTATTTATGGTTATGCTGATCGGGCATTGCCGTCCGATAAGGATTGGGCGGAATCATTGACTGGGTGGGTCGCGTTAAATGGCACATTGTCTCTTGACTCGGCCACATTTAAAGTAGGCGTTTACAGCGTAATGTGTAGCAGTGGTGCGGGGGCAGCTCCTAGGCGTTGTCGATTTTATCGTACATTTTCGGCAGAGAATTGCAAGAGTGGCAAACTAAAAGTTTGGTACGGTTCATGGACGTATCAATCGGGTAATTGGGATTGGCAGGTCGTGAGACTATATGCGCCAGACTCTAGCAATTATTTTCAGGCCAACCTACCCTATGATAATGTTGTTTACTGGCGCTTGGCTGATTTTTTGCTTGGCCCAAATAATGAATATGATGCGAACGAGAATCCAAACGGGGCTTGGACTAAGATTGGTAATCCCGACTGGAAAAACGTCGCCGGTATAGAATTTGACGTGCAGCATAAAACAACGACGGAAGACATGCCTATTCGGATTGATGGATTGTTTTTTGAGGCATTGCGATATCGGTCCATGCAGGAAGATTTGGGTAGCCAATCCTTGTATGGTCTCCGTGAACTCGTGGACACCGATGAGGAACTCTATTCTGACAATGAGTGTATGTTGCGTGCTAAGGCGATACGGGCTCAGTTGAAGGATCCGGCGGAGTATCTGACAGTACGTAGCACCGTGATTGATTATGGCACTACACCGCTTTTGCCAGCTGACAAAATCCATGTAACGTTGCCAAATGAGAATGTTGATGCTGACTTTCGCATGACTGTGGAGTATGTTGTCGATGCGAAGACTCAGACTCTTGAGATAACCATGGAACTTGGCCGTGAGGTTCCGCTTCTGGCTGATTATTTGTATGCTCTTCGGAGCAAGTCAGATCACATGAGTAGACATAAGATTGCGAGGTTGATTTGATTGAGAAAGAAACTGGGTAAAGAAATGAACGATATTAAGCCTGGAGATTTAATCTGTGTGGAGTGGACTGATGCTAGTGTGGGCAAGAGTAGCGGTGTGGGCATTGCTATTGACGTGCCTGTCCATAGTTGGGGCATTTTTATCGGCGTTTTCGGCGAGAAAAGCAAGCATATTGTTATTGCCCAGAACAGTTTCAAATATTCCAGCGGCATTTTTGACATTGATTATACTGCTGTGCCTTTAACGTGGACTTTGAAAGTGATTGTTGTTGCTAAGGCTTGTGTTGACGCTCAGGTGGCGCGTCAGCTGGTTAACAGTTTCTTGTTGGGTGGACGCAGAGCTTTGAATAAGCGTACTTTTATGAAGAGGGTTGTTAACCATGCGGGATTGGGTTAAGAAGGCGCTTACTCGCAGAGTGCATAAGAGAGGGCCACGTGGCCGGGATCAAGTTGAAGTTGTTGAGCCTAATGAGAAGCTTGTTTTAGGTGTGAAATTTGCGATTGGCATGACTGTTTGTCTATCAGCTCTCGAGATCGCTCACATGGCTTTTCTGGGCACTTGGAACAGCGAAATCTTCGCGGGTATTACCGGCTTAATTGGCACAGTCACGGGCATATTTGTAGGTCAGAAGGCGTAGCGCATGAGAAAAAAAAATATTTTTTTTCAACATCTGGTCTATCGTTCTTTCTGTCGAATTGCTAGGAAACTTAAGGGCAAGGATTTTGTCGATGCGGAGTCTTTCAAGGCTCGGGATAAAATTATGAGGATATTTGCTGCTGAATGTTACGAAATTGCTGAAAGATACGCTAAGGCGAAGCAACCCAAACCGAAGCTAGCGTTGCAATACATGAAGTTAGCTGCTAAACTTCTAGGCTTATCTCTGCGTCCGAAAAAACTCTCCGATCTCGATGAAATCAAGAAGGCTTTGGCGAAGTTGAAGGCGCAGGAGCCGGCGGAATAGTGTCATGGAAAAGCTTGCCCGACAGTCCGCAGAGTCTTTGGCGTGAAGTCGACCGATTGAAAAAGCAACGTGAAAAGATTAGCGGATTAGAGATTCCGCAGGATCCTGTGAAGTTTTTCCAACAATTTTTGCGTATAATGCCTTTTCACTATCAAGCTGATTTTCTGCTTGATCCTTCAGCGTTTAAGCTTTTGCGTTGGTGCAGACGTGCGGGTAAAACGACAGTCATGAGTGGAAGTGATATACATTTTGCATGTACCAATCCCAAATCGACCATACTTGTTATAATGCCTAAATATCAACAGATCAAAGAAATATACTTCCAAGGCGAAGGAGGTCTTCACGAGCATTTAGCCCGAATGCCTAAAAAGGTTTACAAGGCATTGATTTTGGAAGAGTTGCAAACCATAATCCGTTTTAGGAATGGTAGCAAGATTTTGGCTGAAGTGCCTGAGCCGTTTACGATTCGTGGCCATGGTCCACGCAAGATTAGCATTGACGAAATGAATTTTATTAGGAAAGACAAAGACTTGTGGCTTAGCGCTTTGTTGCCTATGACTCTAACTCGAACTGTATACATAACTGTGGCAAGTACTCCGTGGAACAAGGATAGCGTTTATTGGAAAATGTGTTATGATCGAAGCTTCAAGTTTTTCAGTGGCAATATCCATGAGAAGTGTCCCTCTCCATGCGAGCTTGATGTTCAGAAACATGATTTGCCTCGTTATTTCCGCACTTGGGAAAACGTGCTAAAACCAAATGGTCCTCTGGAGCCAAATCAAGTTGAGGTTATGCGGGAACAGTATGCAGGCGAAACTTGGCGCTGGAAACGGGAAATGGAATGCAGTTTCGTGGACGATGAAACCGCATTTCTGCCATCTAGCTTAATCATTAAGTGCCAAAACGAAAACTTGGAGTTTGCAAAATTTGAGGACAATATTAGTGGTGAATTTTACGTTGGCTGGGACCTAGGACGCGAGCGGGATCCGGGGGCAATAGCCATTGTGGACAAGCGAGATGATGTTTTGGCTTTGATACACTGCGTGAAATTTCAGCTTGGAACGCCCTACGTCACTCAGATGGGTTACATAAAATCGCTCTGTGACCGGTGGAAATCTGTGGATGCTGTTTACTATGACCATACTGGCACGCTTGGAATGGATGAAGAAATCAAAAGGTGCGATTTTCCAAACCTTAAAGGTATAGATTTCACTATGCCTTCAAAACATGGGATGGCGACGTACCTGAAGCAAAAAATGTTAGCAGTGCGACAGACTGATAAAAAGGTGGCGCCTGAAGAAGCGCGGAGACAGTTTGAATTGCCTTTCGATATGGATGTGCAAGCTGAATTAAATGCAGAACAGTGGGAACAGAGGCCCGGAAGCGAAGTTTACAGTTTTTCTCATCCGCAGGGAACGCATGATGATAGGTTTTGGGCCATCGCCCTGGCGTGTTTGGCGTCGACTGGGGCTGAACCGGAGCCCTTCCTTTCCATTATACCTCGTAGGGCTAATAGGTTGCAGCTGATCCGTAAGGAATTGGCGAAACGTAAAGTTATGGGTAATACAAGATAGGGACGTACGTCCCTAGGGTTCGTGGGTTCAAATCCCACCGCCGCCTCTTCGATTCTTCGTCTCCATGCCTTTACGTTTGACAATACCTCTCCCGGGGGAGGTAGTCATGTTGTTTCGGTATACCGAAATCATTGAAGGCGCCATCCTTTTCAACCTCGAACTTCGTCGCCTCATAAAATTCCCCACTCTTTTGAGAGGGTTCGATGACCCGCGGGTCAAAATTCATGGGTGACGGAATCTATCAATATATAGGGCGCCGAATAAGCTGTCGTAAGACATAAGAAGTTTCTATCCTAGACCGGTCAAGACTATCATTAAATTTCACTTTAACTTGTCTCTCCCTGAGGGTTGATTGTGTCTTTTCTGCAATGCGATTTTAAGCTTAGGTTTGCAGAGTATTTATGGAGATTCCAGCGTTGAGAAGGCGCCGAGAGTACTTCCGAATCCAGAAATTTAGGCGTGTTTATGATAGGAGCCAGAACAAGTTTACCTTCAATATTGCTTATGAGACGGCTGCTAAACTTACGCCCAGGAGTGTTGCGGTCGCTGAAGCGTTTGGTTTAGGCCTGGATCAGCAGCGTAAGTTTGTTATTTTGGATGATGTTGAGTTGAAGATAAGCCCCAACGACATTGTGCTGATCACCGGTGATAGTGGCAGCGGCAAAAGCGTGTTGCTACGAGCATTCCTGGAGGATCTGGACGGTGAAGCGGTCGACATGGCTAGGGTCCACGTGGAGCATGATAAGCCTTTGATTGAAACTGTTGGAAAAACTGTTGAGGAAGGCTTGGAGCTGCTTAGTCGTGTGGGTTTGAATGATGCTTTTCTGTTCCTACGTACATACGATCAGCTTTCAGACGGTCAGAAGTATCGTTATCGCATTGCCAAAATGATTGAGTCAAACAAACAGTGGTGGGTTATGGATGAGTTTTGTGCGACTTTAGATCGTGATACTGCGAAGATTGTAGCGTTTAACGTGCAGAAGTTTGCTAGGAGCCTTGGAAAAGCGGTTATTGTGGCTACTACGCACCTGGACCTGTTTGAGGATCTCCGGCCTAGCGTGCACGTGCATAAGCGGTTTGGTAAGGAGATCTGTGTAGTGTACTATACAAATGAGCCTGCAGCAGAGTGCAGCCTTGTCAAGGAAATGGAAATTAGGCCTGGTATTCGTGATGATTGGCGTCGGCTTGAGGAGTTTCATTATCGTAGTCCAAATTTGGGTGCGGTTCGTGAGATCTATGGCTTGTGGCGTGGCTATGAATTGTGTGGTGTGATCGTTTATAATTATCCGCCGATGACTTGTATGGGTCGGAATCTTGTTTTGCCAAAGTTGTCGCCTAAGGAGTTGAATAAGAAGGTTAGCATCATTGGGCGTGTCGTGGTACATCCGAAATATCGTAGCATTAGTCTAGGAGCCAAACTTGTTAAGGAAACATTGCCCTTGGCAGGAACGCCTTATGTGGAAATGGTTGCGGTCATGGCTAAGTATAATCCGTTTGCTGAGAAGGCTGGGATGCAGCGTGTGGTCTTTCAGGTTCCAAGCAAAGAAGCCTTAAAGATTGCAGATGCCCTAGAGCAACTGGGCTTTAACACTAAACTTTTGGGCAGCGAATCCTATGTACGTCGCAAACTTGAAAAGTTAAGCCCAAAACAAACGGCCATGTTGAAAGAGGCTTTTATAAGGAATAGTCATCCACGTTTGCACAAGGAAATTGCGGTTAATCGGCATATGGCTTTCGGAACAAAAGCACATTATGTAGAAGGCATCAAAAATGCAGATTTATCTAGGATGGCTAAGCTCATTAAGGTTGTTGGGATTCTTCTTCAAGTGAAGGCTTACCTTTTCTGGGAGAACTTGGCTTTTCAACATATGCAAACTCGTAAACCGTAACAATCTGCTCAGGGTCCCAAGACGCATTTATTTCTATCCAAGCCTTACGAAACTCTTCTAGGCTGTTGAATCCTTCCTTTTTCACATCTTCGGGGCTTATTTCTCCGAGTTTTTGTTGGAAGCGGCGGGTTATGATTATGTGGCCTTGTGGTTTTCCAAAGTAGGTGTCGCGGATGGCGTAGTAGCGGCCGATTTTGTATTTTCGGCGGCTGGTTCTGCGGGTTTGGGTTTTTCTGCCTTGCAAAATTTTCTTAATGTGATGTCTTTTGAATAGCATCGGCAATATTATCGCCATACTGCTTGATTAATTCTTCCTCTTCCACTGTGGGCAGGCCTTTCTTTTGCAGCCATAAATTTCTTAAAACAATAAGTTTTGCCATGTAGAAGTAACCTCCTTCGCGTAGTTCCTTGCGTTCGGCTGTTATGCCTTTAAAATCAGACCCCATGGTCCGCGCTTGTTCTTCCTGGAAGAGTTGTTGGGCTTTTTCCCAGATTAGAGCTCTAACTCGAGGCCAGAATTTTCCTTCTTGCCGTTTTGGCATAGATATATCTCTCCATGGTTTCTGTTTCGGCGTAATAAGGGCAAACTTGGAATTTCCAGTTGTGCGCTTTTGCTAAGGCTCGTAGTTTCTGACAAAGTTTTGTGGGTGTAAGTTCTTCTTTTTGCCTTGTGTAGCTGACTTGTTGGGCTTTTATGATGGGAATGAAGGAAATGTAGGGGCAGTTGGGGCAAAGCTTCGGGTCAGGCATTATTTCACCTTCTTTCGCTGCTCAATTCGGCCTTTGCAGTCGAAGCCATCGGGGATTCCGTAGGGACCGCAGTCATAATATTTTTTCTGCGGATTCCAACTTGAGAAAGCGCAAAAGCCATCTTGGTAAGGGCACTTTTTCACCAAGTTTTTCGCCTCCTAAGCATAATGCGACTGGTAAAGCGGTTTTCCTTCCCATTTTGTAAAGTAGCCCATCCGTTTGTCTCCTCGGCAATAAGGATATTGACCCACTAGCGAAACTTCGCCATTCCAGCGAGTTCGCACGTAAAGCCTAAACGTTCCATCTTGAGGGTAAACTTTATCAGGGACTACTTCCTCAGCCATTGGCGCGTATCCTTCTGTCCTCACGATTTTCTCGCTCATCATTTGGCACTTAACCGTTTTCCCCGTAGGCGAGATCTCCACGACTTTGCAGAAGTCAATGTTTGTTTGATCGTAACCCCAGCTTTCGTAGAATATATCGCCGACTTTAACTTGGGATGGCGATTTCTCGTCGCCGCGCAAAGCCAAATTTGGCATATTTTCTGTTTTTAGCTTTTTCATTTGCCTAAACCCCTAAAATAACCTTAGGCACTGCCCTATTTAAGCCATTGTCGGCAGGAAAGGAGCGATGAGCCACCGGCTTTTCCGAGGGGTTTAGGCCTGAAAAAGTTGTTCCGGCAGCCCACAGCTCCAGTAGGGCTAATATTATTTTTTCCGCTTAAAGATTTCTGTTAGGAACGCTTCGATGTTTCCGCCTTGCTTTAGATAGTCGTCGAAGAGTTTTCTCATCTCCAGCTTCTTTCCTATGGCTTCTCCTGCAAGTTTAGCCAAGAGCCAGGTTGGCAGTAGTTCTATATGGTGCTTCTTTGCTTGTTGATATGTTTCTTTTTTATAGTATGGGCTTATGAGAATTGGGTGGACATTCTGTTTTATCACGTGGACCTGTAGGTTTTGGGCGCCTTCCTGGAGCTGGATCTGTTCGCCGAACTCTGTACTGAATCGTAGTTTGTCAATGAACTCTTTCAAATGTTCTGGCGTAGCGCCGCCGCGATAGAATTTGCATTCGATCGGGTAGTAGTGGCGCCAAAGGAGTTTGTCTCGATAGTAGAAGTCTATTTGGAGTACTCGGTCGATTTCCTTCGCATTGCTGAGTCTAATGTTGTAAGATTCCTTGCCCTTGCCGATTTTTCGCCAAAAGAGAATTTTCATGTCCATGTTTTTGAGGGCTAGGTTGATTGCGTGTTGCGTGAATGCTTCGTGGAAGGCTCCGATGGCTCCGGTGAGCCGTTTCTTTATGCTAACGTGTCTTTCCCAGTAAGCTACCTGTTTATCGATGTCTTCACTGGTGAATGATTGCTTATCGTAGATGAACCCTTGCCCGCCTATGATCGCAGTAACGAGGCCCGGATAGATTTGCGTCAAAATCTTGATAGCTTTCAACGTCTCGTACTGGCCTAGCTCTTCCTCAAACTTGCCATAAGAAGTGAACCGTTTGAGGCTACTGTCCTTGCGGATCTCAACTAGAACGGCGTTCACGTGAGGGCTGTATAGGCCTTCTCCCTGTTCGATTCTCTTCTTAGCGTGGTCCGTTCCTGGAAGACCGTAAACATAGCCCTTAATGCGTCCTTGGAAAGGTGTTTCTTTGGCTAGTGTTGGGTTCCAGTATCCACGTCGCTCGAGTAAGCCCTGTTTTCGCATTTTCCCGAGAGTTCGGCTTGCCCTGCTCAAAGGTGCGTTGAAGGTTTGAGCGACTTCACTCGGGACAGCTCCTATGTCTCGGTTCTTGAAAAACTTCAGCACATCTTTCTGGTTGAGCCATCCTTGCTTGACGTTTTCGACCACGGGTTTGCTGAAGGAAATGAAGGCGACGTTGTGTTTCTTTTTGGACTCCTCCAGTGTATACCGCTGCGTGTACGGCACTTCAACGGTCACAACTCCACTGGGAGTCATGACTCTGCTGTCTGCCCTGATCCACAGAAACGTTGAAAGCTTCTTCCAATAACGGCCCACACCAGGTTTGCTATTGACAAAGCTCGCGTGGATCTTCTCTCGGCTCCTGAGAACCTTGCCCTGCTGCCACAGCTTATCTAGGCGACATTGGACCGTTGTCGGATAGCTCTTCAATTCTCTGACAAGGTCCATTCTTCCCATGGGCTTCTCGAGCAACTCGAGCAAACGCTGATCAATCGTACTATTCAATGGTACTGTTCATCCTCTCCGTTGGGCTAACGCACCTCATGCATGCGTCTCATGGACTATTCGGATAGGCAAACGCGAAACGTGACTTACCTATGCCCTACACTATGCAGAGCATAACGCACAGCACGAAAATAACCCTTTAGCACAAGAAGAGCGCAAAATAATGGTCTTTTCGCCGAAAGAGATCCACTGCATGTGTCCCTTAGCCCATCTATATCTTTGCTTCCAGTAAGCCCGCCAGCTTTCAACTGCTTCCTCATAACATTCTGCCTCATTGACGTAACGAATCTTGTAACCTGCAAGATATACACGAA
>Ga0315282_10016091_pt1 | contig 10965 bp, 6 predicted proteins | sample YL17G07_20_MG_FD_203693 | JGI IMG/M metagenome (GOLD analysis project Ga0315282, IMG submission 203693) | Sediment microbial communities from Yellowstone Lake, YNP, Wyoming, USA - YL17G07_20 | ecosystem: Environmental > Aquatic > Freshwater > Lake > Sediment | place: USA: Wyoming | collected...
GGCACCACTGTTACATTATCCATTGGGCTGCCTCCTTTCACGTTGGTGGTCGTTCCTTGCCCACATTGACAACGTGGACCAGGCAGCCTTTCATCCAATTACAGATTCGCATGCCGAGAACCGCACAACTTTTTGAATTCTGCCGGGTTCAATAGACACATTCACGCTGCCGGGGACTCTATAGGGGCGGAACTACGCTGTGCAGCTTCGTTGAACGAACCGGATAAGGGGAGAGCGAGTTGGGGCAAGTGAGAATGCAGAAGATGGCGCTGGGCGCGGCCCAGATGCGCCTCGTGAGTTTTTCGGTGCCTCAGGGGGATCTGCCGGACGGCCTCACGTCGGCTTTGAAGGAGTGCAATGTGCACGCGCCGCTTAAGGATGTCGTGAGGCAGGCGTTCTTCCTCGCAACTGATACCGACAGGGACCTCGTCGGCCGGTGCGTGACGGACGTGTACGGGGGCGCGGTCCCTCCGACCACTATCGTCTACGAGCCGCCGGCGGATGGGGCGGCCCTCGCGGCGGAGATATGGGCGTTTGGTGACGGCGCGACGGTCAGCCGCGCCAACGGCGTGAGCACCGCCGCCGCGGGCGCGCTGAGATGGGGCTTCGTGGGCGGAATCGAAACGGACGACAGCGCCGACCCATTCCCCGGCGTAGGCAAAGCGCTCAAGGAAGCCGACACACGCCTAAACCAGGCGGATTTCGCGTTCAGCCAGATCGTGCGGACGTGGTACTTTATCGGGAGCCTTCTTGCGCCACTCGAAGACGGCACGAGATATGATCGATTCAACCAGGCGCGAAATGAATTCTTTCAAGAGATATGGCGCGACTTGAGGTACTCGCCGGCCAGCACAGGTATTGGGATGCAGACTGGGCACGTGGGTTTTGAGGCGATTGTGCTCAGGGGTGCGCCCGGAAGCTTCAAGGTCACATGGATCGACAACCCGCTTCAGACGAAGCCGTTTTCGTACGACATTCAGGTAGATCAGAAGCGAAAACCGAGCTTCTCGCGCGCGGCCGCGGTGACGACGCGGGAGTCGATGGTCGTATTCATCTCGGGAACGGCGAGCATACGCAAGTCAGAGGTGCTGGAGGGCGACGACGTCGCGGCGCAGACGCGAATTACGATAGAGAACATCGCTACGCTAATCGGCGCGGACAACCTCAAGGGGAGTTACGGACTGCCCCGCGGCGTTGAGATCGGAGATATCAACCAGTATCGCGTGTACATAAAGCGGCCGTGGGACCTCGCGGCGGTGAAGGCGATATGTGAGAACGCGCTGCCGGACGTGCCGAGGGTGTATCTTGTCGCGGATGTGTGCAGGCCGCAGTGCCTGGTCGAAATCGAAGCGATCGCGGCGTGCGGCAGATAGTTGGATCGCGCCTTCGGCGCGGGGTGCGGCTGAAGTGGGAAAAGTGGGAAAGGTGGATAAATCTTAGAGTGGGGAAAGTGGGAAAGGTGGGAAAAGTGGGAAGGGTGCAAGGCTTTTGACCGGCGCAAAAGGCAGCGCCGTAAGGTGAACAGGCAAGAATGCCTGTTCTACTATTGGGCGACTCGCCGAGTCGCCCCTACGATGGGGAGCGGCGGAGCGGAGAGGTAATTCGGGAGCACCGTCTGCAGCGTTCCCTCACCCCTTCCCCTCTCCCGGAGGGCGAGGGGATTCACGCGAGGCATCTCGCGCGCAAGGTGAATCCGCCGGAGGTCCGCCAGCGGCGGATTCTACTAAGGGGCGACTCGCCGAGAGAGTCCCTACACAATTTGTGGCGGGCGAGGCGTGTCTGGTGATTTGAACGTCATTCTGGAGCCGGCAAGCGCGGGTACGGAGCGGCGCCCCTACGCAAAGGCGGAGCAGGCCGAATTGATATCTATCGCGGTTGGGTGGCGTGGCCGGTTTGGTTGAGGATGTCCCAGGCGTCTATGGGCAGATCGAATTTCATAAACTCCGGCACGTTGTAGCACATGACGTCGTCGCCGCCGGGAGTGGGCACTTCGACGGGCGCCGAGGCGTGGCCTTCCTCGTCGATCTCAGTCAGGTACATACGGGCGAAGATGCCGTCGTCGCGTTTCGAGGTGAAGAGAAGCCAGCGGCTGTTCGACGACCAACTGTGATGTGAATCCATCGCGCAGTCGCAGTTGCACTCGAGCTTGCGCGGATTCGACCAGTCGCGCGCGGACGTGATCCACAGGTCGCTTGTGGGGGAAACGAGCGACGACCATTCGGCAACCGTCCACACCATCCATTTGCCGTCCGGGCTGAAGCGGGGGAAGAAGTTGCTCTTGCCATTTTCGGATGCGCCGGGCAGCGGGGTCGATTCGCCGCCTTTGCCGTCGTTATAGGGCACCTGGTAGATGCTGAACTTCAAGGGGTGCCAGTTGTCACCGATCTCCTCGGCGCGCGTGAACAGGATCGTCTTGCCGTCGGTTGACCACGCGGGGAAAGTTTCCATATAGTCGCGCGATGACGCTCCTGGTAACAGGGAATCCTCGCCGGTGACGCGGTCCACTATGTGGATATCCGCCATGCGAACGAGGAATTCCTGCGTTTCGAGAGTCGTGAGCGGCTTCGAATAGGTGTCCTTGCCTTCGCAGACTGCGAGCTTTGTGCCGTCGGGATTCCAAGACATGAAAAACGTGCTGGCGCTGATGCCTTTGCCTTGACGCTGGAGGAAGTTGTAGAGGCCAAGGACCGTCAGGCGCTTGTCGCCGTCGCGGTGGCGGATGGCGATGGCGAGGTTGTAATCCTTTTCCGGCGTCGAAGGGGTATTGGGGAAGGAATGGCAGTTTGTGCAATAGCTGCCGGCGCTGGGATAGAAGAGCCCGCTGTCGAGCGTGGCGACGTTGAGGAAGAACATGTCGGGGGTCTTGGCGCTGTGGAAGAGCGGCGTCACGAGGCGATAGACGACGAGCGGGTCAACGGGATACTTCGATATCGAAAACGTGACCTCGTCCGTGTAGACGGTCGTGCCGACGCGCTTGCCGTCGATCACGCGGCAGCCACGCACCTCCAGACGGATGGACGAAGCCCCGGCGGCTTTCTTGAGCGCTTCCCAACTGGAGGCGCTCGGCGACCAGTGCTTGGACTTTGTTACCGCGCAGAGCGGCGACTCCCAGCCCGGCGCGGTGATGGAGACCATCCAGAGGTTGTCCGTCTCGTCCTCCCAGCGGATGCGGGGAGGGGCGATATTGACGGGGAACGAGGAGTTGGCGTAGGGGCGCGCGATTTTGAGGTGCGCGGATTCCCAGTTCTCCTTGTAGGGCGTTGTGTCGTCGGCGGGCGTGAGCGACTGGTCGAAAACAGCCGCGGGACGAGCCTCGTCGATAAAGTGGATGAGCGAGCCACTGTTGAAAAGGTTCTCGTCGCCCTCTTCGCAGCCGGAGGTGTAGATGACCGCGCCGAGGGAGGGCGACGCGCAGGCTGCGAGTAGAAGCAGGATGGCGACGGGCATGAGCATGTGCCGTTTCATTTCGCCGCCGCCTCCAAGAGTGTCTGGAATCGCTTCACGTCCTCGCCCTTGTTCTGGAGCTTCGACACGTCGATAAGCTCACGGAGGGCGTCGGTGGATTTGGGATTAGCCTTGAGCGCAGCCTGTAGAAAATCGCTTGCCTTGTCGAGGTTTTTGCGGCGCAGGAAGTAGCGGCCGATCTCAACGGGCACTTCGGAGAATTCGTAGGTCTTGCCCTTGTAGTCGACGGTGTATGTTTCCTTGTCGCCGATGAACTTGAGGAGCTCAAGGGGATCGCCTGTGAACCAGTTGCGCATGTTTTCACGGTCGAACCTGAACGCGTCGTACACTGGTTTGAAGTCGACGTCCGTTTTCACCCCGGTGGCTCGCCGCCACCCGTCGGAATAATGGTCGAAGCCCGCAGTGTCGTCGCCGACTTTGGTGATGAACGACAGGTAGTAGAGAGCCGTCGGATTGCCAGGGTCCACGTCGAGCACGTGGCGAAAATGGCGCGCGGCGGCGCGGAAATAGTTCTTGTAGAGCATGCAAAGCCCGAGATCGTTATACACACGCACATCGTAAGGATCCATCACCTGGGTGCATGCGTAATGGCACTCGGCCCAACTGATGTAACCCGTCTTGAGGCAGAAATCGCCGACGTCCATGAGCCTGTACTTGCGCAGGCGCGTGGGCGCGGCGAGGGTTTTGGGGAACATGTAGAAGCCGGCGACTTTCATGTTGCCCATGTCAGAATAGGCGCGGCCGAGCTTGTGGAGCACGGCCAGCTGCAGGAGGTCGCGCGTTTCGGCGTCGTAGGTGGTTGAGGCGCCCTTCGCAGTCGGCTCCTCGGCGGTCAAGGCTGTTTTCGATTCGTAGCGCAGGTACATGAGAAGATCGCGCGCGGCATCGGTCTTGCCGGCATCGAGATACGCCGATGCGAGATTGAGCTCGATCATAGGACTGCCGCTGCGGCGGGCATTGAAGTCTTCCCAGTATCTCACGTCGTCCGAGTAGTTGGGATTCCACGCGGCAGCGGTGATTGCGCCAAAGCAAGCGAGGAAGACGAGCGGTGCGTACCGGAGGTTGCCTTTGAGGAGCAACACCAGGGGCGAGAGCGCGAGCATAATGAGGGCGGCCAGGAGGGCCCGCGAGGACAAAAGATCGGTCAGGTAGATGAACCACAACTCGGTGGGCAGCGTGAGGCGTTCCCGGCCGAGGACGAAGATGGAGGGCGTCTTCACCATGTGCGCGATCACGAAATACGATGCCGCCGCGACCATGACGGGCGCGAGGGATCTTATGAGCTGCGCGAAACCACGGCGGCCCTTCCTGACGGCAAGAGCGACTGCGAGGGCAAGGCCATTGGCCACGGCCATGATCAGCCACGGCTCGACGCGGCAAAGCCGCGCGACAAGAACTGCCACAACCGAGAGGATCATGACGGCGGCGGCGGTTCGAGGATGCACCTCGTGAAAGAGCCACAGGATGATCATGAGCGCCGGGAGGAGCATGGCGTAACTGAAGGTGAACGCCGCTGCAGCGAAGGCGAGGGCGCTTACGGCAAGGTCGCGAGCGTCGCTGTCCCAGAGGTACGTGAGATACAACCACAGCGAGATCGCCGCGAAGAGCATCCCCCAGAGGAAGCAGATGTTGTTCACGTCGTTGACGAGCGGCGCGAAGAGAGGGTTTGCCAGATAAATGGCGCCGAAAATCGCCGCAGCGCGCTCGGCGATGAGCGAGCGGAGCATCAGGAAGACCGCGAACGCGGCCGCCATCTGGAGGACGAGCATGACCACATGCCAGGGGATTACAGCGCCGCGGGGCATCAGGAGGTTGAAAGGCGCGAAAAGCGCGTAGCCCAGCGGACGGTACTCGCCTCGGGTGGCAAGAAGGAACTCGCTCGTAAAGATCTTCGGCCAGAGCAGACGGCTGTGAAGCATCGTGTTGTCGAGGATGGGGTCTTCGACCGTGCCGGAGACGTGGTGCAGAAGCGCGGTGCCGGTGAGGGAATTGGCGTAGACGACGAAGCCGAGGGCGACGTAGATAAGCGCGACAAGGGCGAGGCCCTTGGTCATCAGGCGAGGGCCAGGCGTGACGGGAGTGTCGGCCAGGGAGAGAGTGTCAGCGCTATGGTTGCCCTGAGGCAACGGATCTCGCGCCTGGCCGGAAGTAGAACTCAGCATTTACACTCCATCAAGGGCCGCTGTCGCGGCTTATCCGCAATTAGCGGGGCAGACTGCACTTGCGGCCAATGATGCCGCTTGTGAGAAGATTAACCTTCTCTATATCGTCAGTCAATAGAGCGGTGGGAGCGGTTTTTTGTGTGGGAAATCGCTCGCAAGGCCGGCATATGCCCCGTTGGCGACGAGCGGGGTCGGCGCAAGGGACTGCCCTGCCCGGAATTGGCAACGGATGCTTACTTGACGGGCACGTTGGCGCGCGTATTATTGTGCCCGAGCCTACGGGCAGACCCGCGGACCCGGATTGGATGGAGAAGTCGCGGTCGCTCACGCATCCTTGCCGCACCTCACAGCACCGTATGGCTTGTAGTCTGTCTTGTTGTGGCGTTATGACGGCAATCCCTCGTTCAAACACCCGCCACTCCCGGCCCATGCTTTCACTATGAACCAGTTGACCGAAGCGTTTCGGGCACGGTGTTTCATTGGACTGCCAAGGAGGTGACCTATGGTCTACGACTATGAGATCGGCGGAGTGCCAATGCGAACGGGGGATCTCATCTGCACCACGGACGGCGGAGGACCACTTGTCGGGGGAGAGGTCTGGAGGCTCATAGGCCAGCTTATACCGGGACCGGTTGACCATATCGTAATCTACGTCGGTCCGGACGGCCTGTGCGTTGAGGCAGGGGCGAGACTGCGCGTGATCTCGTTTGAGGCAAGCGGCAACACATGGGACGCCCGGAAGATGGTTCGACAGCGGGGGCCGCTGATCGACGCGTTCTACGGCGTCGCCTACCCGCTCGCAGACAAAGGCATGTCCGCCGCCAAAGAGGCCGGGGTCCGCGAGAGCGTCGCGCAATACTGCCTCAAGCAGGCGCAGGCCGGAAAACCCTACAACATTGATTTTCTGAATTCCGCGACCCAGAACGCGTTCTACTGCAGCCAATTGGCGTACAAGGCATATCTTCGCAAGGGCATTGACCTGAATACCGGAAAGGGCGTGCCCAACCTGCCGGGAACAGAAAGCATCATCTTCCCCCAGGAAATATGGTCCGGGTGCAAACACAAACGGGCGCAAGGCGGAGCGTGAAGCCCCAGGCAAGCCGCAAGACAGAAAAGGAGGATGGTATGTATGGAAAGAAGCGCGTCTTCGTGTCGGATATTCATATGAATGCCGGAAGGTTTTGTCAATGCGATGGAAAGCACCCGTACGAATGGCTCAGTCAGAAGGAGGTGGACAGATTCGCGGCATTTCTGCGATACCTGAACGGATCGACCAACATCGAGGAGGTAATCTTCATCGGCGACCTCATGGACAATTGGACATACCGGGTGGACGAGTTGCCTCCGACATTCGACGATATCATTAAGGCACCGATCAACGCCGAGGTCGTTGGCTTACTGAAGGAGATGTGCGCAAGGGAGACGCCACGTGTCATCTACCTTCCCGGCAACCACGACATGGGGATAACCAAAGCCACAGTTGACAAATATTTCGAGGGGATGATCTTCGGTGGCGACGCCAAACACAACAGCGTGTTCAGAACAAGTCGCTTGAGGGCCGAGCATGGCAGCGCGCATGCGATGTTCAACGCCCCGGATCCGATCAACAATCCCGGCAGCAGGCTTCCCCTTGGCTACTTCATCTCGCGCGTCCAGGCCACGCGCGAGTACAACACCGGCGATCGGTCACGGCACTACTGGACTTATGCCGACGATTTGCTGGAGATGCTTGGCCCGCAGAGGCTCGCACAGTCTGTCTTCGAAGGCGTCCTTGAGGAAGCAGGCCTCCCGGAGGATACTCCTTTCAAGATGTCCGGCAGCGAAGAAAACCCGATATGCATAACAGCCGCGCGGGTAAAGGAGAAGTACGCCTGTCTCTACGACCAGTGGGAGCAGCACTATGGGCCCGGCGTCGCTTTCAAGGCCGTTTTCGCGGAAATCGGCTGGCTTGGCCGCATAGCTGACAAACTGTGCAAGAATCAAGGCACCAACGTTGTGGTATTCGGGCACAGCCATGACTGGGAACTCGACAAAGACTCCGTGTTCTGCGAAGAGCGCGTGTATGCAAACTGCGGCGCATGGTGCGATGAAGACAAGCCCTGCACTTTTGTTGAAACCCAGAAGGATGACCAGAAACACAGGCGCGTGGTTCGCGTCGTCGATTGGAACAACGGAAGCCCGAAACTGGCGAAAGACGAAGTGGTGGTACCCCTGTAGAAGGCAGGGGCAAGACTCGGATTGACTCTCCAAGGGCAGACAGGCATGTCAGGGGCGCCGGCCATTCCAAGGGCATCGTCGGCGCCCCTGCTCTTTGACGCGACGTTGCCTTGACGGGCATGCCTGCGTATGTACCATTGTTTCCTGCCGATAGATGGACCGCGAGTGGCGACTTCTTTGTGGCGAAACGGGGCGGGTTTGTGACGCTTCGGGTGCATCTCGCGCGACTGACAACCCTTCGAACATGCCTGAGAGGAGCAAGTAATGGGTTGGGCTGAGGAATTCCGCTTTCCGGTAAGGATTGGCGGCGTTACCATGAGGAATCCCTTCATGGTGGCTTCCGGGCCGACAACCAAGACCGCAGAACAGCTTGCGCGGGCGGAGGAGACCGGCTGGGGCGGTGCATGCCTAAAGTTGTGCTTCGACCCGTACCCCTACATCAACAAAGAGCCGCGGTATGGGTATTGGGCCGACCGCGGGATTCTGTCGTTCAGCGCGGAAAAGCGCATCAGCATCGAGGAAGGCATCAAGCTCGCGAAGGACGGGCGGAAGGTCACGAAGGACCTCAAGATCTTCGCCAATATCACGTATGAGGGCGAGAGAGGCATAGCGGGCTGGGTGACGATGGCCAAGAGGTTCGAGGACGCGGGCGTCCACGGCGTCGAGCTCAATATGTGCTGCCCAAACATGTCGTTTAACGTCTCGGTGACCGGCAGTGACACAGGCGGCCACGCGACGGGCGCGAGCCTCGGCCAGCAGGCCGACACGGTGGCAAGGATCGTTGAGGAGACAAAGAAGGTTCTGACGGTGCCATTGATGGTCAAGATCACGCCGGAGGGCGGTCAGCAGGCCCAGGTCGCCAAGAAGTGCCTCGATGCCGGCGCTGACGCGGTCGGGACGAATGCCAACCGTCTGGCGGTGCCGCCGTTCGACATCGAGAATCCCGAGGCGCCGATTTACCACCTGCAGGTCGAGCCGAGCATGTCGTGCTTCTGCGGGGCGTGGCTCAAGCCCTTGGCGCTGCGGGACGTGTTCGAGATGCGCAAGCTGGGCGGCCCAGGGCCGGTTATCTTCGGCTCGGGCGGCTGCCGCACATGGAAGGACGCGGTAGAGTTTTTCATGTTCGGGGCCGACATAGTGCAGATATGCACCGAGACGCTCGTGAGCGGGTTCGGATTCATGCCGGAGTTCCTGAAGGGTCTCGCCGACTATCTCAAGCGCCACGGGTTGGAGCATCCACGGGAGCTCAGGGACAAGATGGTTCCGAGGATGACGAGCGCAACGGATCTCACGATATTCCCCGGCCACGCGAAGCTCAAGGACTGCAACCTCGCGGCGCCGTGCAAGGCTGCATGCCCGAACCACGTGCCGGCGCAGGCGTACGTGACCGCGATCGGAAAAGGCAACTTCGAGGAGGCGTTCAGACAGATCACATCGCGGGACCCTCTTCAGTCGGTCTGCGGGTACATCTGCAATCACGCGTGCGAGACGGAATGCACGCGCGGCGAGGTCGACGAGCCTATTCGAATTCGCGAGCTCAAGCGGTTCGCGCTGGAGAAGGCGAAGAAGGAGGGTTGGAAGCCGGTATATGAGAAGCGCCACGGCAAGCGCGATCAAAGGGTCGCGGTCATCGGATCGGGGCCTGCGGGGCTGTCCGCGGCGTTTGACCTCGCGCGCGCGGGGTACAAGGTGACGGTTTACGAGGGCGACGACCAGCCGGGCGGGATGCTTCGCGGCGTGATCCCCTACTTCAGGCTGCCGCAGCGCGTACTTGATGCGGAGGTCGAGAATATCAAGGCTCTTGGCGTCAAGTTCAAGACGGGCAAGACCTTTGGCCGCGACATATCGCTCGAGTCGCTGCGCGAGGACGGGTTCGAGACGGTGTGCCTTGCCATCGGCGCGCAGGTCGGGGCAACGCTCGGAGTGCCGGGCGAAGAGGGTGCGCACGGCATTATCGACGCGCTTACTTTCCTCAGGATCGGCTCCGAAGGCAAGAGCCTCGCGGGAAGAAGGGTCGCCGTCGTGGGAGGCGGTTTCACGGCAGTCGACGCCGCACGGACCGCGATCAGGCGAGGAGCGAGCGAAGTCTTCATCCTCTATCGCCGCACGCGCGACGAGATGCCGGCGACGCCGGAAGAGGTGTACGAGGCCGAGGAGGAAGGCGCGAAGGTTATGTACCTGGTCAGTCCGAAGGAGGTCCTGACGGAGAAAGGCAACGTCGCCGGCCTCAGGATGGTCAACCACGTGCTCGGAGAGAAGGACGCTTCCAACCGGCGCAAGCCGGAGGAGGTCGAGGGGACGGAGTTCACCCTGAAGTGCGACCTCGTGATACCGGCAGTCGGCCAGAGGGTGGTCATCGACGCGACCATGAGCGGCGTGCAGACAACGCGGAAGGCGACCCTCGCCGCCGACGAGACGACCGGCGCGACGAAGCACAAGGACGTTTTCGCGGCGGGTGACTGCGTGACGGGACCGACGAGCGTCATAGCGGCGGTAGCGTCGGGCAGACGCGTGGCGGCGACCGTCGATAAGTATCTCGCGGGGAAGGATGCGTTCCTCGAGTATGATCCGAAGTTCAATGCGGTGGATAAGGCCGCGCCGCTGCTGCGCATAGAGCATCTCAAAAAGGAGAAGCGCACGCTGGTTGCGCTGCGTTCGGCGACGGCGCGCAAGGCCGATTTCAATGAGTATGTCTCCACGATGACCGAAGAGGATGCAGTCAAGGAGGCTTCGCGCTGCCTTGCCTGCGGGTGCGGCGCGGGGTGCGCGATCTGCGCGCAGATATGCAATGCGTTCGCGGTCAGCGTCGATGGGGACAAGATGATTTTCGATGAGAAGAAGTGCCACGCATGCGGCATGTGCTACCGCAGATGCCCGAACCAGAACGTCGAGATGATACAGGACAGCGACGCGCCGATCGGGGCGAAAGCGCCGGCGAATGCAAAGAAGTGCTGCCCGTAGGAGTCGCGACGCGGCAGTGCGGATATCGAGGGGCGCGCATTTGCGCGCCCCTTCGCTTTGAATAGGGTGAAACTATGAAGAAAGCCTCCAGTCGGATAGACTTGGGACAAGTGAGTTTGGCTACAGACTGTCCCGTATCCGGAAAGGAGGCTCACAATGT
>Ga0315282_10016093_pt1 | contig 10963 bp, 5 predicted proteins | sample YL17G07_20_MG_FD_203693 | JGI IMG/M metagenome (GOLD analysis project Ga0315282, IMG submission 203693) | Sediment microbial communities from Yellowstone Lake, YNP, Wyoming, USA - YL17G07_20 | ecosystem: Environmental > Aquatic > Freshwater > Lake > Sediment | place: USA: Wyoming | collected...
ACTGTAGTCTGTTCTCCTCGTCGAAGATCTGTCTCATTTCGGGTGAACCGTATCGGCCGGAATCGATGGGTAGAATCGTCACCGAACACCGCCTTGGGGACAGACATATCAAAACCGTGATAGTACGTACTTTTTGTACTGCAAGCACTTTACGGTTCGCCATGACCCCATTCTCGGTAATTCACGGACGCCCATACTTAGCAATTGAAGATTTGGCAACAAGATGCTCTCCCTCACGTGACACTACTTACGCCTGTCCGACCTAATACCTGCTTCTAGTCATAGGCCACAAATGCGGGAAGACTCCTCGCAGAAACGACACGTAGAGCAAGAAGAGCGCGAAAGATGAGAAGTCTTGTATACGCGTGATGTCGAGCTAGAGTTCTCTCTCGTGTCGTGGAGAGATCCGGGATTGAGGCATCTATCACGATGTGTGATCGTGCTGCTTCTCATCATGGTGATTTCGGCTCCATCGATCCAGTCCGCCTTCGCAACCAACCCAACAAAGCAAGGAGTCACCTACTATACGAGCGATGATGCGTACCCGTCATATCTTCATCTCCTCAACCCTTCAGATCAGGCGCTAGTCGAGAAAGCGCAAGCGGACATCGAAAGATACCGCAAATCCAACATCACGATCACCGTTGTTGACGAGAATGGTAGACCGTTGGAAGGCGTCGAGGTGGCATTCAACCAGACCGACCACAACTTCCTATTCGGATTCGAAGATTCTGAGAACTACTTGTTCGACACTCCGAGGATTATGCGAGAAGCTGGATTCAACCTCTTCGTGACAAATCCAATCTGGGCGGAAGTCGAGCCCCGCGTACACGAGTACTTCTGGAACTCCACTGAGTTGCAGCACCTCGAAGATCTCAGGAACATGGGATTCAGGATAGAAGCCACTCCCGTGGTGTATCACGACCCTGTTCTCAGCCCCTCTTTCTTGAGTCGAATGAGCCCGCAAGATGTTGAGAACGAAACCCTAGATTATGTCGCAGAACTTCTGCGCAAGATTCCTGATGCTCAAATCTACGAACTTTCGAACGAGGCAAACTGGAATTACATGAGAGCGGGTCTAAGCATCGACGAATACGTACGCATGATCGACCAAGCGGCGTCGATGATCCGTGCGGTTCAACCAAATGCCACGCTTCTTGTCAATACTAGTAACACATTGGGCGAGGCGCCTTGGCTAGAATACAATTATCCTGATTTGAGGCCATATGACTGGTATAGACTTCTAATCTCCAGAAACGTCGACATAGATGCCGTTGGAGCTCAGTTCAGGCCAGGGTATTTCTCTCTTGAACCGAACGACTTCGCCCGGAACAGCGTGCCATCGCTCATGCAAGTCTCGGGAACCTTGGACCGTTTCGCGGCATTAGGCAAGAGAGTCCACATTGCGGAGTTCGCAGTCCCCTCGCGTCAGTTGCCTGAGGTGAAGAGGTATGGCACATCCGACTGGAATGACGCTGTGCAAGCAGCGTATGTCGAAGGATTCTACACGCTGATGTTCAGCAAGCCCATCGCGGACTCGATCGTGTGGTGGTTCATCGGGACCGGTTTTCCGACCCCTGATGAGGCCATTGGTCCGAGGCCATTTGAGAGTGCTGGCTCATCATTGATTCCGAAACCCTCCTACTACGTGCTGAAGGATTTGATCACGAATCGTTGGAGCACCAGAGGGATGGGAGTCACTGATGCAGATGGAAGTGTGAGAATCTCCGGTTTCAGTGGAGTATACAATCTCACAATCAGTGGCAACGGAGTCAGCAGCAAAACAAGTATCCGAATACCAGATGGAGTATCCGCATCGTACAAAGTTATCTTCGACCGAGCAGAGGCAATCCGAGCAGCCGAGAACGAAAAGGCGAAACTGCGTGTTGACGCACAGGCGATCATGCAGGAGCTTGCACACGCATGGCAGTGGTCAAAGACAGTCAACGAAGGGAGGGGTGACGCGATACGTTCCGCAAATGATGAATTGAATCAACTGTTCGAAAAGGAAAGGTACAGTGATGTGATCGCGGCAGGTAGGGCTCTTGTTGAGAACCCGTTTCAGATGAAGATGGATGGACAGATAGACGACTTTGAGGGATTCGTGCCTCTGATCAGGAACGCGAAGGGAGACCAAACCCCGAACGCCCAATCAGGAACCGAACTGTCAAACCTGTACGCTTTCGCGGACAGCTCGAATCTCTACATTGGAATGCAAGTTCTTGGTGACAAGCCCGACAGTAGCGCGACATTCAAGGTAGAGATATGGACAGGGTCTCGCATATTTCATGTGGCCTACGATTTCGCCGAGCCAAAACACCCGAACCTGCGTCAGTGTGAATGTTGGCAGGAGCCATGGGAAGAGGGCAACAACACCTACTTTGCATGTGCGTATGCCGTGGGCAAGATTGTTGAAATGCGAATCCCTCTTAGACCCCTCAGGTACCCCGACAAGATAACCCTCAATCGGGTCTGGATTTCACTAGAAAACGGCAACAATGAAGTTGGTGGTTACGGTGGCCCGCCCATCGAGATTCCGAGCTTGAGAGATTTTCATCCTGAGATGCTACCCGGTGAAGCGCGAAGCATATTGTCGGAGCTAGATCGCACACGACAATGGGTGGCGACGATCAGTCCAACCATATCCGATAGGATTCTGGGCACTCTCAACAATCTGACTAGCCTATACAGAGAAGGGCAATATGCTGAGGTGGTAAGGGTAGGTAAGCTGGTGACCGAGAATCCGTTAGGGATGAATGTTGACGGGCGCCTCACAGACTTAGAAGGCCTCTCACCAATACTGACGGATCCGCCCAACGACACGGCACCTGATGCTCCCCCGGGCACCGATCTTGTGGCGTTGTACGCTTTCGCTGACTCATCCAACCTGTATTTGGGCGTCCGAGTTCGCGGTGACAGTCCAAATGCAAACGCGATTTTTACGGTGGAGATCCAAATAGAACGGAGATACCATGTCACAGTGCAAATGAGTGAAGGCCGGTTGTATTGTGTGTGTTTCCAACAGCCTTGGGTGGAAGGCGGCATCGATTTCGATTGCACCTGCGCTCTTGGTGAGATGGTGGAAATGCGTGTTCCACTTGAGCCATTTGGATCGCTTAACAGGATACTTGTCACCAACGCATGGATCTGGCACATGGTTGCTCAGAGTCCAACAGACTATGATGGTTACGAGAGTTCTCCGGTCGAAATCCCGAATCTGAGGAGCTTCAGCGCAACGTCCATACTCCAGATTGAAAACACCACGACGACGTCCTTGGCGTCTGCCACGGGCGCCCCTCAAGCAACCCATGTTCAGGGGTCTGGTGAAAGTTGGCTTCCATACATCGCCGCGATCTGCCTTGCTATTGTTCTCGGCATAGTCCTCTACAGGCGACGAAGTAGACGACGAGAATCAGAGAAGTAATTTCTTTGAGACGCAGAGGCGTCGATCCATCGTTAATTCGCTTTCCGCTTTCCCCTTGAGAGGATAGTCTAGGCTTCTGTCGCATGAACCACCTAGACTCGCGTAGCACGATTGAGGGCCGACGCTCCGACAACCGCACCGGCGGCGCCGGGGTACTTGAGGAACTTGCGACGATTCAAGCCCAGACCTCAATCGTTCTTCTTTGCTCGTTTGCGAAGCCACACAATTACCGCGACCGCGAGTCCAACGAACACCACGGCCACCGGTACGACCAGCCACGTCACAGCGCTCTCAGCGGCTTGATTCGCTTCCTGCGCCGACAAGATCGCTTGCGTGTAGTTCTCTTCCGCGAGAGCCCTCTCGGCGTCCTGCAACAGACTCTCCGCTTTGTTCAATAGTATCGTTCTGCCTTCCGTCTTCGCCTTGCTTACGGCCTCAGTTGCTTTGACGATCGCCTGTTCCGCCTCCATCCTGGTGACGGCGCTCGTAGGCGCTCGTCCTACCTTGATCGTATACACCTGACTTGTCTGCTCGTTAACGTGAATCGTGGAGTTGACTAGGCCATTCTCTGTCCTGATCGTGATAGTGTAGTTGCCTGCGAAGCCCCTAAAGGAAACTTGGCCAGTTGCATCAGTGTTCCGTGTCAGGCGCGTCGTCCAGTTCCCAGTGATGAGACTCTTCAGCGCATAGTATGATTCTCGTGGGGAATCATGCGAGTCAAGTAGTCCACGATTTGCCCTCATGTAGGGCTGGTCTATCGCCGACCAGTACGTTATCTCTTTCAATAACGGCTTACTGAAGGCGATCGTGTAGAATCGCTTGATCCATTCTGTCTTGAGCGTTTCGTCCCAACTTCTATTGTGCCAATATCCGAGGTTGGATTCAAAATTGCCGGGCACATTGAATTCGGTAATGTGAATCGGCTTGGACAGAGTACCGTACCAGTCGAGCAACCTAGAGATGGAGGCTAGGTCCCTGAAGAAGTAGGGAGACTGCGCTCCGTACAGGCCTGTCTCGGTAGCTCCTCCCCATTCGTTCACTGAACCGTATGTCAGCTGCAGAGCTATCCCATCGATGTTGACACCGCTCTGGCCCAGCTGCGCGAGATATGTATAAGGGTCTAGGGTGTACTCGTCTTGGTACCATGCAGCGTCCCAGCCGCAAATGTGACCCATGTATGCGAAAACCTCCGCTGTTGGGTCTGCCGTTCTAGCTGCGGCTATTCCTGTCCTGATTACGTCAGCCATTTGTTCTCGCGTAAATCCCAACGAGCCTTCTGCTGTGTTCGTGTTGTGAACTACTGTCCAGTAGTCAACATAGTCCGAGTATCTGCTGACCAAAGCATACACATGCTGATAGACTGCCTTCTTCAAGTCTTCAAAACCGAGAGTGTATAGTCTAGTAGTCCAGACCTGAGAGGGCTCAAAGGCGATGAGGCCTTCTGCGCCGACATGGAGCCCCATCCTTCTTAGGCTTTCCAGGCTCTCCAGCGAGTATGGGAAGACATGTTGACCGAGGGAAGGCTCCGTCTCTCTCCAATAGAGCTGAATCAATACGCTGTTCATTCCTGCCTTCTCGAAAAGCTCGTTACCCTCCGTATCTATCGCGCCCTCAACAAGTGTACCAAAAAGGAAGTCGTGAGTGGTTTGAGAAAGCGACACGTTTGCGTTCCTGAGAGGAAGTCCGTTTTCGTCGACGAATTGTAGAGACACGTCGCCCTTTCTGTATTTCTCGATGTCTTGTACCGATTTTTCATATTCGATGCCTTCCGCTGCCCATAGTGTCTTGTTCAGAGATAGGTCTGAGGAACGAGCTTTCTGGAGGCCAGGAGCTACTGCCCCTGTTTCGGCAAACGCTTCTTTCGCTGAGAGGATATTGCTTGATGCGACTACGGAGAAGACGTAACCTTCGTCCAGGTATCTTTGATAGCTTTCGTTCAGGAGCCTGAATTCCGTTCTTGCCAGCTCATAGTTCAGGTTGATGCTGATCACGTGGCCTTGTGTTCTGAGCGTGAAGCCTTCTCCACCATTGTCGGCTCTTAGCATCACTCTGCCAAAACCTTGAACATCCCACGGAATATTGATGACGCTCGGCGTGTTGAGGCTCATTATGAGCGTTCCAGATTCGTCGAACTCACTTGGAACGATCCTCCAACTGAGATCTGTCGTGTAGACCGGCGAAAACGGGTTTTCCTTGGCATTGTCCGTTTCAAATCGGGTGATCAAGACACCGTGGCTATCATATGCTTCGAGTTTCATGGCGGCCGCAGGTTTCAAGACAAAATCGCGCTCGAGCAGAATCTGATTCTCCGTGTAGACGGTGCGATCCGTCACCGGCATCCATACTACGTTAGGCCAGGCTACCTTCATCCTGCATCCCTCATAGACGGGAAAACCGTTTTCGGGATCTTCGGCGGGAGAGTCCAGGCGCTTCGGTCTGTCAAAGGACACCACATAGTGTCCAGTTTGGTCTGTCAGGCCATGACCATATGAGGTCCATGGCGGAGTGAGACTCCAGACCTCGACGGTAATGCCTGATATGGGTCTACTTTCGGTGTCACGCACATGACCTTGGATCTGGACAATGTCGGCGTGCACGACGGTCACATTCAGGAGGGAGATGAGTAGTAGCAGAAGAATAGAAAACGATCTTGCGAGTTTCACTTGACATCCCGAGCGGCATCGTGATTTCCGACGTGTTTGTTCTTAAGATTATTCAATGAACTCCTGCGCATGTGACGTGAGGCCAGTCTTCTCTCCGTGATTGTCTTGTGGTTGTCCGCTACGCTCGATGCGTGTATTCCTCAAGCGTCCTGTAAACCGCTGCAAGTTCTTCTTCGAGATCTGCCAGCCGCTTCTAGTAGAGCTTCCTGCATTCATTTGATGCGAAGTAGATAGTTGCCGTGGAGGTCAAGGGTCGTTCGCTCTCCACGCAGTTGTGGAGGTTGCTCCGCACTTTCTACCCGTTCACAATGGTTCGCTGAGAACCGTCTTTCATTGCTCGTTCAGCGCTGGCGCTCCGCAAATGTCAAAACCGCGATAGTACTTTCTTTTTGTACTGCAAGTACTTTACGGCTCTCCATGACCCCATTCTCGGTAATTCACGGACACCCACACTTAGCAATTGGAGATTTGACAACAAGAGACGCTCTCCTTCACATGATGCTACTTACGCCTGATCGACCTAATACCTTCTTCCGAAGTCTGCATCTTGCACATGGTTATCGCAAGTCACTTCGTCTTTCGGTGCCCGCGTCGTTTGCCGTGTGGTCCATGTATTGGGCCGTGTGATCGGCGATGCTTTCTTGCCGGTCTCTTCTTTGACAATATGCATCGAAACAGTGCTGTGAGTCCGCTCGCATTCTAGACTTGCGCAGTCGCCGTGACGACGACGGAGCATGGTGAGGAGCGCCCACGACGCGGTTACACCTGTATCTGTCTCAAAAGGAGAGACTTGCAGCTTGACCTCGGCGAGGAACCTGTTAGTACCGCGCGGATTGGTCATTTCGAAATCGCAACATGAAAGAGATGCGTTCACATTCGATGCGTGATGTCTGAAAGGAGGGCCGACAAGACCAGCGTTACGCTTTCTTTGCACGTTTGCGGAGTAGCACAACGGCGAATAGAACTGCTCCCACGACTGCAGTGACTGGTATGACTAACCACGTCACAGCATTGTTGGCAGCCTGATTCGCCTCCTCAGCTAGAACTGCTGCTTGACCGTAGTTCTCTTCTGACAAGGCCTTCTGTGATTCCTTCAAAAGGCTCTCTGCCCTGTCGAGGAGTATCGTTCTGCCCTCCGTCTTCGCCTTGCTAACAGCCTCAGTTGCCTTAGTAATCGCGTGTTCCGCATTCGCCTTGCCGAGGTTGATTGTAAACGATTGACTTGCCTGCTCGCTAACGTGAATGGTGGAGTTTAATGTGCCATTCTTTGTCCTAATCGTGATAGTGTAGTTGCCTGCGAACCCTCTGAACTGTACCCCACCATTCGCGTCTGTCTTCATACTCAGCATGGTCGTCCAGTTCTCAGTTACGAGTCTCTTCAGAGTGTAGTATGATTGTCTAAGATCGCCGGATGTAGCGATCAGACCTCTCTCGATCTTCTGAGATCCTACGTCGACTGCCCCCAGTACGTTACCATTCTGACATTGGGTTTACTGAAGGCAATTGTATAGAACTTCTCTATCCATTCCGACTTGAGTGATTCATCCCAGCTTCTCTTGTGCCAATATCCTAGTGGCGAAACAAAATTGCCTGGAACGTTGAACTCAGTGATGTAGATCGGAACAGACAGCGTACCATACCAGTCGAGAATGCGTGAGATCGAACTCAGGTCTCTGAAAGGATACGGGACATTTGGACCCGCACCTCCATTGTACTCGTCCTCGGAGCCGTAGATCATTGCAAGTGCGATGCCGAAGTTGCTGATTCCTATCTCCGTCAGGTAGGCAGCGAATGTGTAAGGATCAGTTGTAAGATCATCATCGGTTCCTTGGAAAGCCATGGCGGCGAGGAAGCCACATGGGTGATCAAAGTATATCAGAGCTTGTGCGGTTGGGTCCGCTTCTCTGACAGCTCCTATCGCGGTCTTGACTAGGTCGGTGATCTGTTCTTTGCTGAAACCGAGAGAATGCATTTTCATGTGTGGGTTGTGGTAAGCTATCCAGTAGTCCAAGTATTCTGCGTACTTAGCGACTACTAGGTGGACATGATCATAGATCTTGCTCTTCACTTGGTCGAAAGGCAGGTCCAAGAGGTTGGAGAGCATCGTGCTAGATGGCTCAGTAACAACAAGTCCTTCTGCTCCAAAATGAACACCCATCTTTTTGAACATCTCGAAGTGAAGGTGCGGAGCGGCTCCTTTTGTCTGGCTCCAGTAGAGCTGTAGCAGTTCCAGGTTCATCCCGCCTTGCACGAGCAGCCCCGGAATGCCGCCGCCGCCCTCGACCAAGGATCCAAACAGAAAATCGTGGCTGACCTGATTCACCTCGACTTCCATATTGCGCAACGGTTGTCCGTTCTCATCGATGAATCGTAATAAGACGTCGCCCTTCCTATACTTCTCGATGTCTTGGAGCGCTTTCTGGGTTTCCATGTCCTCGTTGACCCAGAGTGTTTGATTCAGGCACAAGTCAGAATAGTGTGCCTTCCTAGCCCCGTCCAATACGGAACCGGCGCTATCAAGCAGAGATGCCGCCTTCTCGATTCCGAGGCTCAGCCGATCAGAGAACGAGTATCCCTGGCTCACATAGCTTTTGTAGTGTTCACTCAGAACCCCGAATTCACTCCTCGCGAGCTCATAATTGAGATTAGTGACCATCGCCTCCCCAGGCCTCGTGAATATGAAGCCCTTCCCGCCGTTGTCCGCCCTCAATATGACTTTGCCAAAACCGGGAACTTCCCACGGAATATTGACGACATTTGGAACGTTCAAACCTAGCAGAAGGATTCCACGGTCCGATACGAAGCTGCTTCTAATGACTTTCCAATTGAGGTCTGTCGTGTACATGGCGGACAAATAATTGGATTCGGGAAATTGATGTATCAGAACGCCCTCGGAAGAATATGCAGCGAGCTTCAACACACCTATGCGCATCAATACGAAATCTTGCTCTATAGTGTTCATGCCCTCGGTGTTGATGACCGCGGCTGAGGGCACCCACATTACCTTCCATTGATCGTTGGCAGGCCAGCCGACGTTGACGTCACAACCTTCATGGATAGGAAGCCCCCCGAAGAACCTAGGTGTCCCCGTCCATTCTGGCCGTTCTAGAGAGAACTCATAATGTCCTCTCGAGTCTGTAGTCGCCCATCCGTATTCGATCCACGGAGGCCCATTCAAACTGAAGAATTCAACAAAGACTCCCTCGACAGGCTTGCCCTCATCGTCATTCACATAACCATGGATCTCCACGCTGTTCGCATGTACGACACCCACGTGAAATGGAAAAATCGCAAGTATCAAGAGAATTAGAAGAGATTGGGCAAATTTCACTTGCCGTTCCTCAGGGGAATGACAATATCCCGACCACGTTCATACTTAAGACCGACTATGTGGCTGTCGTGAAACTCATATTCCCTTCCGCCCCTCAAGTCGCTGAAGACTTTTGAGAGCGTCTCCTTTATGCCAGGAGATTGTAAGACAGCTGTTCTTGTTTCTTCGTGAGGGAACGCTTCAGTAGGCAGGTGGACATACAACACAGGTTCGATGGCAACTGGGACAGAGGACACACTTCTTGCGGGATCAGCGATCTCCACATCGACCCTGATGTCATAGATCGTGTTGTTCATGACTTTCGAAGGCCCGCACATCAGGTGCGTTATCCTTGGCAGAATCTGAGTGGATGGTGGAGTTGTTGTTGCGGTTGTTCCTTGGCTTGGGGTCGCTATCTATGGCTTGGAGAGATAGTTCAATCCGAGCGCTGAGGCTCCGACAACCGCGCCTGTTGCGCCAGTGTACTTGAGGAACTTGCGACGATTCAAGTCCAGACCTCAATCGTTCTTCTTTGCTCGTTTGCGAAGCCACACAATTACAGCGACCGCGACTCCGACGAACACTACGGCCACCGGTACGACCAGCCACGTCACAGAGCTCTCAGCAGCCTGATTCGCTTCCTGCGCCGACAAGACCGCTTGCGTGTAGTTCTCTTCCGCGAGAGCCCTCTGGGCGTCCTGCAATAGACTCTCGGCCTTGTCCAAGAGTATTGTTCTTCCTTCCGCCTTCGCCTTGTTCACAGCCTCGGTGGCATTTGCGATCGCCTGTTCCGCCTCGACCATACCGGCAACGTGTGTAGACGGTTGACCTATCTTGATCGTGTACACTTGACTTGCTTGCTCGTTAACGTGAATCGTAGAGTTGACCAGGCCATTCTCTGTCCTGATCGTGAGGGTATAGTTGCCTGCGAATCCTCTGAACTTCACTTGGCCATTTGCGTCGGTTTTAGTCTCTAAGCGTGTCGTCCATTCCTTTGTGATTAGTCTCTGCAGAGTGTAGAATGATTGTCTAGGCGTGTAGTTAACGTCGAGGAGTCCGCGGTTGGCTGTTTGATAGTCTTTGTCCTTGAACGCGTAGTATGTTATCTCCTTCATGAACGGTTTGCTGAAGGCGATCGTGTACATTTTCTCAATCCACTCGGCTTGAAGTTGCTCATCCCAACTTGTTCTATGCCAGTATCCAAGGTTCGACTTGAAGTTCGCAGGTGCATGTGTGTCCATGTGGATTGGTACCGCGAGTGTGTTGTACCAGTCAAGGTTTCGCGAAATCGATGCGAGATCCATGAACGCATGGGGCACCCGTGTTTGAGACAGGAAGAATCCGCTGGGGAACTCGTATAGTGAGCCATACTCCTCAACCAATTCTATCTCGTCAACACGTAGCCCGTGTTCCCTTAGCTGCAAGAAGTAAGTGTATGCGCCCGTGTCGTCGACACCTGAGTCGTCTCCGGCAGGGTCGTCGAACATCACCAGAATCCGCGCTTCAGGATCTGCGCTCCTGACGGCTTCTATCCCGGTTCCGATAAGGTCCATGACTTGTTGTGGA
>Ga0315282_10016094_pt1 | contig 10962 bp, 8 predicted proteins | sample YL17G07_20_MG_FD_203693 | JGI IMG/M metagenome (GOLD analysis project Ga0315282, IMG submission 203693) | Sediment microbial communities from Yellowstone Lake, YNP, Wyoming, USA - YL17G07_20 | ecosystem: Environmental > Aquatic > Freshwater > Lake > Sediment | place: USA: Wyoming | collected...
CTGATTTAATGTATGTGTTTCCATTTTCAACACAGACATCAATAAAATCGAAGTTCTTTTTATGTCCTGGTTTACTAATGTAGAGGGGTTGTCCGTCTGTGAGCTTTTCCACAGGATATTGAAACTTAACACCTTTTCCCTTTTTACAATATTCTGTGGTAATAAAAGTATTCACGACTTTTCTCACTATACAATGACGAGCCAAAGGCCCTTTAATCTGAATTACCTTCTTAATAACTTTGTTTTCCCTTTTTGCCATGTACCGACCATCTCACTTGATGGCTAAGCTATACCGTATACCGAGCTATACTGCAACTACAATCATCTTTCACGTCAAATGAAAAAGCTCTCAGCGGAAACTAAACCAGAAAAACATTACCTGATAATGCATGAGCATTTGTTTGTTTTTCGCAAGCTAAAACCCGGCGAGAATTTGTCCCGTATCAAATTTAGTTCCGCCCTCCTCTAAATACTAACGACTAACGACTATCGACTATTTTCTATCGACTAAAAACTTGTGGACATCCTGCCGGCAAACAGGTAAGTTACTGGCAAATCGCAATATTCACAGAAACAAAATCGCATAATCAAGGGCAGGTCTATGGAAGGAAACACAAAGCAAGCGAGTGACTTGGCAATACCGAAGCCGCCGGTAGGCCTGGCGGTTTTTACTTTGGTGGGACCGTCGTTTGTCTGGTGCGCGGAATACATCGGCTCGGGCGAAGTCATCCTTTCCACACGCGCCGGAGCTATCCTGGGCACGACTATCCTGTGGGCGATTGTTCTGGTAATATTCCTGAAGTGCTGGATTGGTATGAGCGGCGCCCGCTACACCGTTTGCACCGGCGAAGGAATGATTGATATGTTCAGCCGAATCCCCGGCCCGCGAAACTGGGCGGTCTGGATTGTGCTTGTGGTTCAGTTTGTGGGTGGAACGCTTTCTATCGGGTCGCTCGCCAACGCAGCCGGCGTTTTTGTAAATAGCCTGCTCCCAATCGGGCAAAGCTTATGCGGCTGGCTGGTCGCGCTCTTTGCAGTGGCTGTGGTCTGGTCGGGCGTATTTGATGTGCTGAAGATCGTGATGAGCATATTTGTACTGATCATAGTTTTAGGCGTTTTGTATGTCGCCGGCCACGTCTTTCCGAGCTTTCCGGAGTTTCTGCGGGCTTTGAGTTTTCACGTGCCCGATGTCCCCGCCTGGGCGATTGCCAAGGGAATCAGTGCAAATCCCTGGAAAGAGATACTGCCTCTTGTCGGCTGGGGTGCGGGCGGCTTTGCCAGCCAGGTGTGGTATACATACTGGGTGCTCGGCGCCGGCTACGGCGCGACAGCAGGCAGAGAATACGGCAAAGCTGCGGACGTATCGAGCCTGCAGCGAATGAGCCGTGACACTGCGGAGAAAATAAAAGGCTGGTGCCGCGTCCTTTATACCGATGCGACGCTGGCTATGGTAATCGGGATTGTTGTCACCGGCTCATTTCTAATCGCCGGCGCAGGAATATTGGGGCCTATGCATGAGGCGCCGAAAGGCAACGACGTCGCATTTACTCTTTCAAGGGTATTTTCAACGAGATGGGGTTCGGCTGGCGGGGTGCTGTTTATTGTGGCCGGCACAGCAGCGCTGGTTTCGACGCAGGTCGGCCAACTCGCGGGCTGGCCCCGGCTTTTGGCTGATTCATTTAGAATCTGCATTCCCGGCTTTGCAAAAAAGTTCCCATGGAAAACGCAATTTCGGATGTTTTTGCTCTTCTTCCTCTGCACGAATATGATTATAGTCTATGCTCTCGGAAAGGAGCCGGTGCGGCTGATTCGGCTGTCGGCTCTGCTCGACGGTGTTCTTTTGACGGCGATGCAGGCAATATGTGTCGCAGTAGGATTGTATATAGTGATGCCGAAGATGCTTTCGCAGGAGGCCGTCAAGATACTTAAGCCGAGCTGGATATTTGCCGTCGGCCTGGTTGCGGCCTTTTTATTATTTGCTTATCTGTGCATATTCCACGTGCCGTCAAGTATTATGACGCTGATTAGAGGGGGGACTTAGCAGGACTTCCGCTCATAATGGCATCTAATCCATTGTTATGATGTCGGCGGCACGGTTGAGAATATAGTTTGGCTGGTAGGGATAATACGTCAGGTCTTCTATTTTCGTGATGCCGCTGAGCACCAGGGCCGTTTCGATTCCGGATTCTATGCCTGCGACGATGTCGGTGTCCATCCTGTCGCCGACGCTGGGTTTCTGGCTTGCCAGGAAGCTCGCCGTTGCCCGGGCGGAGGTGATAAAATGGTTGGCGTCCACTTCTATTCCCATATGCGATAACTTCTGCTCCAGCTCCTTCGGCGACTTTGCGCTGCTGTTGGTCAGAAAGATAAATTTCTTCCCTTGCTTTTTGAGCCACTCGACAAATTCTTTTGAGCCTTCCACGAGTTTGTTGCCGTGGTAAATGACGCCGTCCATATCGCAGATAAAACCTTTTTTGTCTCTAAGTTTGCTCATAGCTGTCCTTTTTATGATGTTGGGAGTTCGTAGTTTATTGTTCGTGGTTCGTGGTTCATAGTTCGTAGTTATTTGTTTTTCGATGAGCAATGAACAATAAACAATCAACGAAGACCGTTTATACAATTTCCCCGAACAGTGTCAGCGGGCTGGTCCTTATTATATTCACTTTCGCAAAGTCTCCTGCTAAAGATTGCGGGCCATTAAAGACAACTATCCAGTCTTCAGCGGTTCTGCTCACCAGTTGCGGTTCGGCTGCACCATCACCCGAATTTCGATGCGATTTTTTACTTGGCCCTTCAACTAAAACTTTTGCTTCCTTGCCCAAAAACTCTTTACTTAGTTCGTCACTAATTTTCCCCTGCACCGCGAGCAATTCTATATTTCGCCTTTGTTTTATTTCGGCAGGGATATTGTCCTCCAATCTTCTATCCGCTGTTGTTTCCGGTCTGGGCGAATATTTGAAAATAAAGCAATTCCGGTATCGCGCCTTTTTGAGCAGTTCAACCGTCGCTGCAAAATCCTCTTCTGTTTCACCCGGAAAGCCAACTATAAAATCACCCGCAATCGCAATACCAGGGACAGCATCCCTGGCCCTATTGAGAAGCCCCAGATACCAAGCGGCGCTGTAATGACGATTCATCGCACGCAGGATTTTATCCGAGCCGCTTTGCGCCGGTATATGCAGATAGTTGCACACCTTCGGCAAGTTGCTCATAGCCAGCAGAATTTCATCGAAGAACTCTTCATCTGGGTAATTGGTAACGAACTTGAGCCACTCGATGCCTTCAATGTCACTTGCCATTGAAAGCAAATCGGCAAGGCAATACGTTTTTTCGCCGCTTTTATATTTATACGCATTTACCCTCTGGCCAAGCAGCGTAACCTGCTTTACGCCGTTATCTGCGAGTTTTCTTATCTGCCCGATTATAGCTTTGGGCGGTCGGCACACCTCCGGCCCGCGCACGTACGGCACGATACAGAAGCTGCAAAACTTATTGCAGCCGTGCATCGCCCGAACAAACGCCTGACCCGGTATCTGTCTATCCTCAAGCCCATAAGCAGATTCAAACTCCTCAAATGTTTGTAATTGTTCTTCAACTGGCTGCCGGATTTTGGCTGTCACTGCCACCGTCTTTTTTCTCTCCCGCAGCGCCTCGGTGACAAGCGTGGCTATCTGTGGCATTTGTGCCGGCCCGCAAACTATGTTGACCACTTTGTGTTCAAGCAATTTGTCGCCGAGCCGCTGTGCCATACAGCCGATTACGCAGACCACCATATCCGGCCGAGTCTCTTTTATGTGCGATAGATTCCCAAGATGTGAAAGGACGCGCTGTTCCGCGTGCTGGCGAACCGAACAGGTATTCAGCAAAACGACATCAGCATCATCGATACTTTCGGTCAGCGTGAACCCTGCATCCAGCAGTGCACAACGCACCAAAGCCGTATCCAGCTTGTTCATCTGACACCCGAAACTCTTTATGTGTACGGTTCGTGCGTCCATAATCGCATTCTGTAAGTTCTGCGTGAAAAACCCAGGATTTCCCCTATCTGTTTAGCTGAATGGCTCAGTTGACATCGGTCTTATATCCACCGCCGCACTCTCCTTTTGTAGTCCAGCCAAGCCTCATCAAAAGTTTCTTCAAGCATTGTTTCTTCGGTTCTTATGAAAACTGCGTCCATCAATACAGCAAAAGCAACAATAACCAAATATGGCGTTAAAGATCCCATGAATATTGCGATACCAGTAAGAATCAAAACAAAGCCAAGATACATTGGGTGCCTGCTGATGCGAAATATTCCATCGGTGATCAAGACCGTTGATTTCTCGAAGGGTTTGACCGTCGTTTTATGCTTTTTCAAGGCACTGTCAGCAATGAGATTGAAAACGATACCAATCGACAAAGGAATAGCTCCCAAAAAATTCAAAGGAAAAACCACGACATTCTTCACCGGGAATAGGAAATGCAGCGCTGTCATAGTCACAATGGATACGAATAAGTAACTGGGCGGTAACACCTTTTCGTGTTTCATCTTTGCTCTCTTTCTATCCCGACTCGGGTTAACGTAGTAAGTAATATAAAAAATTGCATGCGAAAATTAAAGACCATTTGCCAACGTCAACCGTAACAATAGCTAAAAGTGTATTAGAGGCCGGATAAAAGTTGCCTGTTCAACTGCCGTTGGAGCTCCTTGAGCCGATTTGTCTCATCAAAGCCAAGCATAATAATCGGAAAGGCAGTCTTATTGTGCAGGAGCGGCTTATCCATATTCACCCATCTGCGGCAATAGTCGCCGTCCGGCGTTCCTGGAATCGGCGAAAAATCCGCCAGCATTCCCCGAATCCCCAAACTATTGACAAAACGCATCATTGCCTCGAGCTCGCCCGTGCTTGTATGCGGATGGCCAAGAATCTGATACACCGTGATGTTGGCGGGTTCGGCTCCTGCAGAAATAAGGTAGCTCGCCGCCTGCGCAAGTTCATCGCAGAGGACCTTTGAGCCGGTCTGCTTCTGCCATTGTAAAGAAACACTCTCAAACCCCAGATAAAAAGTCTTAAAGCCAGCCCGCACCATAAGCTCAGCAAGCTCCCTCGTAATAAAGCGGGCATTAAGGGCATTGGGCGTATGAAAATTCACTTTAATATCTCGTTTCAAAACCTCATTCAGAAAAGGCACAAAACACTTTTTCAGCTCGAACAATAAAGCATCATCATAAAAAGCGATATTCTTGACCCCAAGCTCACACAGAAGCTGCAGTTCCGCTAAAGAGCGTTCCATCGGTCGGGCTTTGAATCCGCCGTAAACCTTCGGCACCGAGCAGTAAGTGCAATTAAAAGGACAGCCATCAGATAGCTTCAACACACCGACATTTAGCTTATTATAAATCTCCCACAAAGCCGGCTGTGCGGCGTCCGGACTGATTCCCAGATAGTTCCACAGCGGTTCAAGATTTGTTCCTGCTGCTAAAAAGTCTGCCCCCAATTTTTCCGCGTGATTATTGCAGAGCGTAACATAGTTGCCGCCCAGTATGATTTTGGTCTGCGGACAAACGCTGCGAATATCTTCAATAGCTTCCTGCACGCCCTCATACCAGTAAGTCATTGTTGTCTGAACAAATGCAAAATCGAAAGGACCCTTCTGCTCCAGAAAACTCCTGAAAACATCACGAGGCAAACCGAATCGCCGATAGTATCGCGGAATCGCCCTAAGAGCCGCAGGTCTTGGGATTTTCTTACAGAAAAACCTGCCCCGGCCCCACCGGTCGGACTCAAGCCCTTTTTGCCTGGCTGCGAAAGGGTGCAGACGATCAAGATAATCAAAGAGTTTAAATTCGGCTTTGCCTCGCAGATACCCCGCGATAGTCAGCATTCCGTATGGTTTAAGCCAAAAATCGTATGCAGCAAAGTCATATATCGGCGGATTTACCAGCAGGATTTTCGGCGTCATAATCTCACGTATGGACCTTTAGCGCCGTTACTCGGCAAGCTTTTTCGCCGGGCTTGCTTTCCTTCCAACATCTTGCAAATACTCAGGCAAGTTTACCTGTGTTTAGCAGCTATGCTTCCTCGATAACCTTAAATCCCATCAGAACGCCCAGATTCTTAATGCTCTGCAGATAGTCGCCGTAGAAGACAACTCTGTGCAGGAGTGTCATTACGCCGCCTTTAAGTACGTCGGCGCCCCAGTTATGAAACATCTTGCGGGCATCGGCCACCTCCGTAACAAACTGTGTACGGCAGCCTAACTTGTCGTGGGTAACCTCAATGATTTTACCGGTGGATATCAGCATCGTGTCGAGGTTAATGAACTTCGCACAGGTGACAACCTGCCCAACTCTGTTCTCCACCTCCAGCGCCACTCCTCTATTGCTGTCGGTCTGGGTGCGGATATTAAACGGCAGACGCTTGCCAGACGGGCCGTCCATCTTCGTTGCACAAGTGCAGTGGAAATGTATTAACGCATTCCTGGAAGTATCGAACACCGGGTCGGTGACAAATCCGGGCACACCAAATGCGTACCCGAATATCAGCATTGTCAGCGTGGAGTCCATATCGCCCTCACAAGTCCCAACCAATCCCAGGTCGTTCAGCTTGCTGAACGTCAGGCACCCCTTTGCCGGCTCGCCCATGCAGTTTGAGCTTGTGACGGCCTGTGCCCGTTCCCTCATCATGAGATTCTTTGTCGCCAGATAAAACCGTGCCGAGTTGATAATCTCTTCTCTGGTAGGCTCGACAATCTTCTTGGCCTGGCTAAGCCAGTATTGCTCGGCCTCCGCCTCAGCGGCCTTGATATCGACCGCTTCGTGAGCTTTGAGGGTCTCCTCGACGGTAATTGGCACTATTTCTGTCCCCAAACGTGCCTTGACCTGTTCAGCAGAGCATGCCGCATCTGTTCCCTGAGGTCCGTGCACCACAATAATGCGCGTTTGCCTCATTCGTGGCGCCACACGCATCAGTGCAACTACCTTGTCTATCTCACCCCAGTCACTGGTCGGCAGGAGAACTACCTTCTTGCCTTCCTTCTGCCACCGAGGAAAGTACATCCAGCCGTGCCCGCTGTATGGCTGCGAGAACACCGCCGTGGGTACTCCCGCATCAATAATCTGACTCATCGCCTGTTCCGGAGCGTCTCCACCATGGCCGGAAAGATGAAATAGCAGGACACCATCGACTTCGCCCAGCTTGGCCACCACCTGGGCTGCTTCGGCCGGCGGCACTAACTCGCCGCCTACAAACTTGACGTCACCGAGCTTGGCCGCCAGCTTGGCAAGGTATTCCTCGAACCTGCCTATCTCCTCCGTCGGCCTGGATAAGTAAATCCCGCCGGTCCTGCCAACGTAAACCTGGTGGATTTTTACAGCGGGTAACTTAGGCGGCCATTCTCCAGTCCCGCCCGCCGCTGCGGATTGTCCTACCAGCCGTGTGCCTAACAGCACAACTCCTGCTCCTGCTGCACCTGCCTCCAGGAACTCTCGTCGATTCATTAAATCACTCACAATCTGACTCCTTATAAAGCCTGTGTTTGTTAGTTAGCTTCACTTAGCTACTTTGCTAAGCCCGGTTTTGTTTCTCTATTCCCGGCCTTTCCGGCCTATGGTCTATTGCTGCAGATTTTTGCGCACGAGTGTTCATTCTGCGAGTAAAAGGATAACTTATTTCCCGGCATCTTGTCAATTATTATTATTATTTGAAGGCGACCTTGGAGTTTCCAAATCCCCCCAATTCCCTACGGTTTTTTGCTGCTTCATATCGCCGCTTACTGTAGCTCATTACGCGGTTTTTGTAAAGCCCTTGTATTGTTGACAGCGTAGGTTTGGCGGTTTAGAATGACGACGGTTATTTTTGAAAGGGTCTCCATTATGGATTTTAATCACAATACTGGTTTGTCGGGGCAGCAGCCATTAGGACCGATTTCAGGGCCGGGTATGGGCAGTCCGGCGGCTGGACCAGCCAGGAAAGGAAGCGGCTGGCGGATTTTCTTCGGCGTTGTTCTGGCATTATCGATTATAGGCAATATTGTGCTGTTCCTGGTAATGATTGGCCTGGTGAGCGTCTTTGCGGTAGGGCAGGGCAGGCCTTTTGGCGCTTTTACCGAAGAGGTTATACGGGAGGGGCCTGCGAGGACCAAAATCGCTGTGATTGCGTTAGAGGGCGTGATTTACGGCGATTCGGCTGACGAGCTGTGCAGGCAGCTAAAAGAGGCCCGGCAGGACAAGCGCGTTAAGGCGGTGATTCTCCGCGTCAGCTCCCCGGGCGGGCTGATTTCATCCAGCGACCAAATCTATAAGGAAATCCTTAAATACCGGGAGCAAGAGAAAAAACCGGTCGTCGCGTTTATGCAGGATATGGCTGCTTCGGGCGGCTACTATGTGTCGGTTGCGTGCGACAAAATCATCGCTGAGCCGACCGCCCTTACAGGTTCTATCGGCGTGATAATGGGCCATTTTGTCTTTCAGGAGCTGCTGGAAAGCAAGCTCGGCATCCTGCCGGTCGTTATTAAATCGGGTGAAAAAAAAGATTGGCCCAGTTCATTTCAGGTCCCTACCAAGGAGCAGTTGCAATATCTGAAGGACAGGTTAATCACGCCTGCCTATGAAAGATTTGTGAAGGTTGTGGCCGAGGGCAGGAAGGCCGAGCTTACGATAGATGATGTTATAAAGCTGGCTGACGGCGGCATCCTCGGCGCACAGGAAGCGCTTGGCGCTCGGCTCATCGATGAGGTTGGATACCTGGATGAGGCGATAGAGCTTACCAAGTCGCTGGCGGGAATCGAAAAGGCACAGGTGGTGGAATATCACAGGCCGTTTTCTCTGGCCAGCTTCTTGAGCTACCGCGCCCGCAATTCTCTCAAAATTGACAGGACCACACTATATGAACTAAGCACGCCGCAGGTGCTGTATCTGTGGAGCGCATACTAATCCGTCGCAGGGTTGTTCTGCCGCAATGTCCTGGCCGGATATTTGGTGCTTGATGCTCAATACTCATTCCACAGTTTTTAGTTTTAAGTTTTTAGTTTTAAGTTTTATTGTGTTTGCTGCCGCAAGCCCGCTATATGTTTTGCGGGCCGAAGAGCCGCGAATGCAATTGATAATTGTGGCCCCTGACAATCAGGGTTTTGTGGAGCGCAATTCCGGCAGGCCATATATTCCCTTCGGCACAAATTATTACAACCCTCACACCGGCTGGGCGCCTAAAATATGGCGACAATTCGACTCCGGAAAGGTGCGGGAGCACTTTCGCATTATGCGGGAGCTCGGTGTCAATTGCGCACGGGTCTTTCTTGCCGCCGCCGGTTTTCAGCCTTCGGTGGAGACTGTGGATGAACAGTACCTCAAGAAACTTGATGCTCTTGTCGAGATTGCGCGCCAATCAGGCATACGGCTGATGCTTACCGGCCCCGACCACTGGGAGGGATGGCCTTCATACTGGAAACCGGACCGCTTCGCAGGCGAGACCTCCCTGCAGGCACTGGAGCGTTTCTGGGATGTTGTGGGCAGGCGTTACCGGGATGAGCCGGCCATTTTCGCCTGGGACCTTCTCAATGAGCCGCACCTGCCGTGGTTTGTTGACCAGTGGCATCCACTTTGGAATAGCTGGCTCAAGGAGACCTACGGCAGCCGGGAAGCGCTGAAGGCCGCCTGGGGCAGCGAGCTTACCGACGCCGAGCAGTGGGGACAGGTCGCTGCGGCGGAAGACAAGCCCGATATAAACAGCCCCAGACTGCGCGACTGGCAGCGATTTCGCGAGCATCTTGCCGACCAGTGGGTGCGCCGCCAGGTTGAGGCGCTGCGTAAGGCCGACCCGACACACTTAATTACCGTTGGCTACATCCAGTGGTCTTATCCGCTGGTTCGCCACGGCAGTCCCAGCCGATACTCGGCGTTCAATCCTCACCGGCAGGCGACCTTGCTTGACTTTGTAACAATTCACTTTTATCCGACTCTTGGCGACCCCTTCGGTTCACAGAATAATTGGAGCGGGAATTTGGATTATCTCCGAGCGGTTCTGGCTTATTGTCACACAGGCAAGCCTGTTGTGCTTGGTGAGTATGGCTGGTATGGAGGGGGGGCGGCCCAGGGCCAGCCGTATCTTTCAGAAGGGCAGCAGGCAGACTGGATAAGCGCGGAGATTGAGGCCTCTCGCGGACTGGCTGTGGGATGGCTGTCGTGGCCGCTCGCCGACACGCCCGAATCGACCGATATGAGCATCTTTGGCGGACTTGTCAAAGCCGACCTGTCAGTGAAAATCTGGGGGCGAAAGTTCAAGACGTTTGCAGCAAGCTTGCCGCGGCTAATACAGCCGGCGCCGAAGCTGCCGCCGTTTGATTTTGCGGGTGCTTTTACAGCGGAGGATAAGGAACTGGCGCAAATGCATCGCAGCTACGTAGAATCTGTCGTGCAGGCTGTGGACAAGGCCGGTGGGTAGGATTCAAAGGCACTGTCAAGAGTAATCCGTTTTATGAAATATGCCGTTCGCAGCAGGATGTCGAAATCCAGGGAGATTGGGATAAGCTGCTTAAAGAGGTCAGAGATTCTCACTGGGTGATGGCTTACGGCGACTACCTAAAAGAATTGGAATACGCCTCGCGGAAAATCGGAATAAAATGGGTCGATATTTCCCAAACGTAATAACTACTGCTCCATCACGCAGGATTTGAAAGATGGTCAATGGCTAAAAGACCTAACTTATCTACTTTAGAGCTTACCGGCATTGTTTTATCGGCGCTTGCTATGTCGGTCGGTTGGGGCATTCGAGGCGACTATGGCCACGAAGCCGGTGCGATGATACCAGGCGCACTCCTGGGGCTTTCTATCTGTCTTACCTCAGGCAGAAACGACTGGTGGCAGCGCTCAGCTATTATGGCTATGTGCGGCGCCATCGGCTGGGCATTCGGTGGACAAATGAGCTACGGGCGAATCACCGGCTACACGGCAAGCAGCTCGCTGCCGGACGTTCTCTATGGCTA
>Ga0315282_10016095_pt1 | contig 10962 bp, 5 predicted proteins | sample YL17G07_20_MG_FD_203693 | JGI IMG/M metagenome (GOLD analysis project Ga0315282, IMG submission 203693) | Sediment microbial communities from Yellowstone Lake, YNP, Wyoming, USA - YL17G07_20 | ecosystem: Environmental > Aquatic > Freshwater > Lake > Sediment | place: USA: Wyoming | collected...
GCGCATGGCGGCGCCGTGCACAATGGCATTCTGCAAATCCCTATAGCTCTTCAGTAGCCCCGCCTGCCTCCAGCTTTCGTAAGCGAGATCGAGATAGAGCAGCATGAAAACGCCGGTCTCCGCATCCACACCCATCAAGGCGATCAAGCCCACCCAGACGGCTATGCTCATGTTGTAACCGAGCCAGTGCAGCAGCCAGATGGCGCCGACTGCCGAAAACGGCACCGCCGCGAAGACAATGAGCGTTTTCACCACCGACCGCGTGTTGAGGAAGAGAAGGATGAAAACCAGGAAAATGGTAATCGGCACTACCAGCTTCAGCCGCTCGCGCATGCGTTGGAGGAATTCGTACTGGCCGCTCCAGCTCAGGCTGTAGCCCGCGGGCAGATGTGATTCCACCTGGCCCCGCACCAGGCGCTGTGCTTCCTCCACATAGCTTCCCAGGTCGCGCCCAGCGACGTCCACGTAAACGTATCCGCTCAGCAAACCGTTCTCGTCGCGAATCATGCTGGGACCCTCGGTCAGGCGGATGTCAGCAAGCTGGCTTATGGGGATTTGCGCGCCGGAGGGCGTGGCCACCAGCACTCGTTCCAGCGAGCCCAGGTCGCTGCGATAATCGCGCAAATAACGGACGCTGACGGGATAGCGCTCGCGGCCCTCGACGGTGGTGGTGACGTTCTCGCCGCCGACCCCCGACATGATGTAGGCCTCAACGTCGTCCACTGTCAGCCCGTAGCGTGCCAGTTGGTCGCGCCGCAGATTGAAATCCAGGAAATAACCGCCGCTTACGCGCTCGGCGTAAACGCTGCGTGTGCCCGGCACATGCGCCAAGGTATGTTCAATCTCCTCGCCAATCTGCTGAATCTTGTTGAGGTCGGCTCCCAGCACCTTCACCCCCACAGGCGTGCGCACGCCGGTGGTGAGCATATCCACGCGATTGCGGATGGGCATTGTCCAAGCGTTGGTGGTGCCGGGAATGCGCAGGGCGCGGTCCATCTCATCCACCAGGTCGTCCTGCGAAATACGATCGGGCCAGATGTGGCGCAAAATCTTCTGCAACCACTCCGGGGCGCGATCGGAGTACCACTGCGGCTTCTTCCGCCATTGGTCTTGCGGCTTCAGGAGGACCGTGGTCTCTACCATCGAAAGCGGTGCGGGGTCGGTGGAGGTCTCCGCGCGCCCGGCCTTGCCGAATACCCGCTCGACTTCCGGGAATGTCTTCAGCAGGCGATCCTGGATTTGCAGCAGCCGCTGCTCTTCTGCCAGTGAAATTCCCGGCAGCGTGGTAGGCATGTAGAGCAATGTACCTTCGTTGAGCGGCGGCATGAATTCCGAGCCCAACCGCTGGAACACCGGAACCGTCAGCACCACGGCGGCGATGGCCCCGGCGATTACCACCCAGCGCAGGCGCACGGCCAGTTCCACAACCGGGCGATACATCTTGATCAGCATGCGGCTGATGGGGTGCTTCTCTTCCGGGTGGATTTTTCCCACCAGGACGGCGTTCACAATGCGGGCTAAAAAGCGCGGGCGGAAATTAAACTGCGTGGCATGGGTGAAAAACAGCCGCATGGCGGGGTCAAGCGTGATCGCCAACACGGCCGCGATGGCCATGGAAAAGTTTTTGGTGAAGGCGAGCGGCTTAAACAGTCTCCCTTCCTGCGCTTCCAGCGCGAAGATGGGCATAAACGAAACCGCGATGACCAGGAGCGAAAAGAAGCTTGCCGGCGCGACTTCCTGGATCGCCTCGATGACCACAACGTGGTAGTCGCGTTGGCGGCCACCCGCTTCCCAGATCTCCAGCTTCTTGTGGGTTTGTTCCACCACCACGATGGCTGCGTCTACCATGGCCCCGATGGCGATGGCAATTCCCCCCAGCGACATGATGTTGGAAGTCACCCCAATTGCTTTCATCGGAACGAATGCAATCAGAACGGTGATGGGTATGGTCAAAATCGGAATCAAGGCGCTGGGAATGTGCCAGAGGAAGACTAAAATCACCAGGCTGACGATGGCGATTTCTTCGAAAAGCGTGTGCTTCAGCGTGTCAATCGAGCGCAAAATGAGTTCGGACCGGTCGTAGGTGGAAACAATTTTCACACCGGGAGGCAGCGAGGGCTGAATCTGGTCGAGTTTGGCCTTCACCCGGGCGATCACTTGCAAGGCATTTTCCCCGGAACGCATGAGGACCACTCCACCCACCGTGTCGCCCTTGCCGTCCAGGTCCGCAATCCCGCGGCGAATGTCAGGGCCCAGCGTGACTTGGCCAATGTCCTTTACCGTGATGGGAACCCCCGCCCGCGCATCGCCGCCTACGACGATGCTCCGAAGGTCGTCGAGTGAGCGCGCATAGCCCCGCCCGCGCACCATATATTCGCGGCTGGCGAATTCCACCAGGCGCCCACCCACGTCGTTGTTGCTCTGGCGCACCGCCTCCACCACTTTCATCAAGGGAATCTTGTAAGCCGCGAGCTGGTTGGGATCCACTTGAATCTGATACTGCCGCACCAATCCACCGATGGGCGCCACTTCCGCCACTCCGGGAACGCTTTCGAGGTAATAGCGCAGGTACCAGTCTTGATACGACCGCAGCGAGTCCAGGCTGTGCCGCCCCGTGGTGTCCACCAGCGCGTATTGAAAGACCCAGCCGATGGAAGTGGCGTCCGGCCCCAGCTCTGTCTGCACACCGGAGGGAAGGCGCGGGGTGATTTTGGAGAGATATTCCAGCGTCCGCGAGCGCGCCCAGTAGATGTCCGTGCCCTCGTCGAAAATGATGTACACGTAGGAGTAGCCAAAGTCGGAGAACCCGCGGATGTCCTTCACGTGCGGCGCGCCCAACAGCGCCGTGATGATGGGATAGGTGACCTGATCTTCCATGATGTCAGGGCTGCGGTCCCAACGCGAGTAGATGATGACCTGCGTGTCGGAAAGGTCGGGGATGGCGTCAAGCGGCACGTTATGGAGCGACCACCACCCGGCGGCCACCGCCACTCCCACCAGCAGGAAAACCACGAATTTGTTTCTTGCGGAAAATTCGATGATTCTGTGAATCATGCGTGTTGCTCCTGTCCGCGTTGTGACCCCCTCGCCCCCGACCCCTCTCACCCAAGGGGGCGAGGGGAGAGTTGATCTGAATTTCCTGCCCTCGCCCCTTTGGGGGAGGGGGCGGTCCCGCTTGGCGGGACCGGGTGAGGGGGTGAGTACGAAACGCACCTCTCAGCTCAGCGCTGATGAACCATCCCCGGCATAGTCATCTTCTCGTTTGTCGGGGATGCCGCGGGGCCCGTGCCCTCCGTCGGCTGCATTCCCTCCACAGACTCACGGAGGTTGCTTTCCGAGTCGATCAGAAAGTTGGCGCGAGTCACCACCTGTTCCCCGGCGCGAAGGCCGCTGAGGATGACAGCGTAATCACCCGAGCGCGCGCCCACCGTTACCACACGCGGCTCAAAGACGCCCTTGCCGCGATCGACGAACACGCGTTGATGTGCGCCCGAATCCAGCACCGCGTCTACGGGCACGGTCAGGCGCCGTCCGAGGCCGCGATGCAGTTCCATGTTTACGAACATCCCGGGCTTCAGCTTCACGCCGGGGTTGGGAAACTCCACGCGGACGGTTATGGTTCGCGTGTCCGGCTTGACGGTGGGGGAAATGAAGGTGATCCTTCCGCGCAAAGCGGCGTTCGGGAGCGCCTCCGTGGTGAGGACGGCCGACTGCCCCAGGCTGACCGCGGGCGCGTCCGATTCGTAAATTTCTCCCTCTGCCCAGACCGAGCTGAGGTCCACAAGTTGGTAAATATCCATTTCCGGGCTGACGTATTGATTGGGGAACGCCTTGCGATCCACTACATACCCCGTGGCCGGCGCGTAAATGGTGATGTCATGGGCCGGCTTGCCGGAGATTTCGAGCTCGTGGATCTGCCCCTCGGTTAAATCCCAAAGTTCCAGCCGCCGCCGCGCGGCTTCCAGAAGAGATGCGCCCGCCGTGGCGATTTCCGGAAAAGAACTTTTGGCTAACGAGTCGCGAGCCCGCAGCGCCAGCAGGTATTCCTGTTCCGTAGCCATCACGTCAGGGCTGTAAAACGTGAACAGCGGATCGCCTTGCTTCACTTGCTGCCACGTGTAATCGACGAGGACCTTTTTGATCCAACCACTGGTTCTCACGTGGACGTGTACCAGGCGCGTCTCGTCCATCGCCACCTGGCCGACGGAGCGAATGGTTTGGTCGAGCGCACGGTATTCGGCCTTGGCCGTCGTGACTCCCATCAGTTGCTGGCGCGCGGAACTGATCTCGACACCCCCCGGTGGGAGCGCCGCAGCCGGCGTCTCGGAGGCATAGACCGGAACGAGCTTCATGCCGTCCGGCGCGATCCCGGGTTTGTCCGAGTGATGCGAGGGGTTCATGGCATCCTGGTAATAGAGAATCTTGCGTTCCCCGGGCTTCGGCTGATCCGCCGCCTCCGAGGCATAAACCGGCACCAGCTTCATGCCGCAGTCCGGCGCATTCCCCGGCTTGTCGGAGTGATACCAGGGGTGCATGGGGTCCTGGTAATAGAGAATCTTCCCCTCGCCGGGGGTCGCTTGGTCCGCAGCGGCTGCCCTCTGCGCAGGCGCGAGGAATTCGGCGGTGCGGACATGCAGGGAACGGTGGGGGGCGCTACCCAGCAAGGGGGCAGCAGCGAAGGCCGCCATAGCGGCGATAACGGCAAAGCTTGTGGTTTTACTCATGGTGAACATCTCCTTGCTGTATCAAATTCAGTCCGGTCACTTCTTCGAGGCGTGCCAGTGCCTTTTCGTGATTCGAAACCTGGAGGTGGTAATCGAGCTCGGAGTCGATGACTGCCAGGAAGTTGCTGAGCACGTTTAGGAAATCCACCCCACCGGTCTGATAGCTGGTGATCGAGGATTCCAGTGTCAACGACGATTGCGGCGCGATCCCCTGCGAATAGAGTTTCAGGAGTTGCTCCGTTGCCTGAACTTCCAGGAAGTCCTGTTGCACCTGGTAGCGAAGCACGGTGAGCTCATTCGCTTGCACTTGGCGGGCGGATTCCAGGTTGGCGGCCGCCTCGGCGATGGCCATGTCCTGCTTGCGGTGGCGAAAGAGCGGCAGAGACGCTGAGAGCGTAATTCCAAACATATCCGGCAGGCCATCGCGCTGCATGTAGGTGTAACCGACGCTGAAATCGGGGCGCACTTCCTTGCGCGCCAAGTCCACGGACAGGCGGTTTTGGTCCACCATCGTCCGGCGCTGCTTGAGCACGGGATAGTTCGCCTGTGCGGCTTCTTGGAGTTGGTCTTGGGTGTAGACGAACGCGCTAGGCCGGACCACCGCCGGCGCGCCGACGGGCGAGTCGATGGGGACGTTGCGCAGGCTATTGAGTTGCGCTTCCAGCGTGCGCCGCTGCTGGGTGAGCATGGTCGCGCGCTGGGAAACCCGCGTGACTTCCAGTTGCGCGCGCAAAACATCCTGCTGCGCCGCCTTGCCCACGGAATAGCGGATCTCCGTGACCTTCTCCAATCCCTCCAGCGCCTCGCGGTCTTTCTGCAAAATCGCGAGGCTCCGGTCAACATACGCAAGGTCGAAATACGCTTGTTTGACTTCCGCCGCCACACGCCGTGCGGCAGCTTCATAGGCAAGCGTCTCGGCGTCGGCCTCGCGAGAGGCGATTTCTGTGCGCAGGCGCGTCTTGCCCGGGAAGGGAATCATCTGCTCGGCCATCACCTGCCGGTTGCTGGAGGGATCGGCCCGCATCACCGTGAACGGGGGCAGCGCGTTGCCCCCATAGCTCAGGGAAACAGTGGGGTCCGGCCAGGCGCCCGCCTGCGGAATCCGAGCGCGTTTGGATTCCACGGCGCGCCGCGCGGCCAGGATTTCCGGGTTGCGCTCCGTTGCTTCCTGAACCAGCTTGGCGAGGTTCAGCGGAGGGCCGGCCTCCGCGCCGCGCGAGGGCGCTGACTGGCAGAAAACCCACACGGGCGCGGTCAAGCAAAAGAAGCTCGTAATCAGGAAAGATATCTTCCGTTTCATATTCAACTCTCCCTCCCGGCCAAGAGCCTTGACCGGGCCGGCGTGCTACCGCCTGACGAAGATGCGGACGATTGGCGAGCTCCCCGCACGTGCAGGGATCGACACTTACGGCTTAGTGATAGAGGGAGAGTATCAGATCAGAAGCAGGCAGGATTGTGAAAGAGGACTGAGGGGAGGGGAGATTGAAGGCAACACCAGTCGCCGCACCACGGTGCTGATGGCGACCAAGGGCTCGATCGAGGGGAGTGACACGGTTCCAGATTGGGCCGTTAGCTCGGACTGGCCGACAGAATTCTGAGTTTCAGTGATTGATCCCTGGTAATTCAAAATAGAGGTCAGGCAGCAATCCGGCAGCGAGGATGAACTCGGCAGCGTTGTCTTGGAGCTGATGGGGCAGCACGCGTGCGTCTGGCGGTGGTTCGGCACGCAGAGCGCCCTCAGCCCGGAAAGCTGCACCAGGAAGACCACAAGCAAAAGATAAACACCGCGTCGCACTTCTATAGCCTCACACGTCATTCTATAGCAAACATGGCGCCAGAACGCAACCCAAATGTACAGAGGACAAAAGGGCCATGCATGAAGATGATTGACTTCGCGTAGAATCTTCATATAATCAATCATTATCGAGCAGGACGGATTTTTCGATGCAAACGTCTAAACCCAAGGATCTGGCGCCGAAACGGTTGGAGCAGCTCCGTGGCATCCTCGGCCAGGACCGCGTGGTGCGCGTTGAGGAGCTCACCCAGCGACTCGGCGTTTCTTCGGCGACCATCCGCCGCGACTTGGGCGAACTGGAAAGATTGGGAGAGCTGCGGCGCGTCTACGGCGGGGCCGTCAGCACCGGAGGCCGCCTCGATGAACCGCTGTTTGACGACAAGACCTCCGTCGCCGCCGCGGAAAAACGGCGCATCGCTGCGGCCGCGGTGAAGTACGTCAAGCCCAATGACACGATTTACCTGGATGGCGGCAGTACGGTTTTGGAGTTGGCGCGCCTGCTGAAGGATCGCTCGAACATCACTATCGTGACCAACTCCCTGCGCGCGGCGGTGGAACTGGCAGGACGGGGGCCACGCCTGATTCTGGTGGGGGGCGAACTTCGCCGCCTTGCCCAGACCACGGTGGGGCCGCTCACGCGCTTTATGATTGAGGAACTCCACGTGGACAAGGCGTTTATGGGAACCATCGGCCTCAGCCTTGATGAGGGCCTCACCACCACTGACCCCACTGAGGCTTATACCAAAGAGTTGGTGATGGAACACGCGCGCGAGGTCCTCCTGCTTGCGGACAGCAGCAAGGCCCACAAGGTTTCTTTCACCCGCGCGGGACGGCTGGAGAAAGTTCGTGTGCTCATCACCGACAGTCTGATCGACCGAAAACTATCGAAGGAACTGCGCAGGCGGGGCATGGAAGTTGTGCTTGCTTAACACAAGGACCAGAAGTAAGAAGCTGGAAGTCGGAAGCAACCACCCCGCCCTTCGGGCACCCCTCCTTGGTAAGGAGGGGAGTTAGGTTTTTAGCCCTCTCCCTTGGGGAGAGGGTACCCGAGGTACGAGGGGGGGGTGAGGGGTCACTTTCACGCAACCCCTCACCCGGTCTCCCTCGTCGGCCACCCTCTCCCCAAGGGAGAGGGCTGTGATTGCTACTTTAAGATGTCCTTCTTGGAGAGAAAATGTCGCCAGCTTATTTGCAAGATTCAAGACCGGACTTCACTCCCTTTGAGATCGATTGCGGAAAGATTTCCGCGTTTCGTTTCCAGGGCAACCTTCAGAGTGAATTGGCGGCGGGGCGTATCGACGCCGCCACGGCCACCGGGCTTCTGGAAGACATGCTCATGATCCGCGAGCTGGAGGAAATGATTGTAACGGTGCGGTCCGGCGCCTACGAGCCGCTCGCGGGTTTCAATTATCGCGGCCCCACGCACGTTTCCATTGGGCAGGAAGGAGCTTCCGTGGGAGCGTGCAGCGCCTTGACGCTGAAGGATTACATTACCAGCACGCACCGCGGCCACGGAGACAGCCTGGCGCGCGGGTGCGGCGCCCTGCGCACGATGACGGATGAGCAGTTGCGGAAGCGCGTTCCCCACTCCCAGGCGGTAAAGCGCGAAGACCTTCTCGATCAGGCCTTGGAAGAGCATGTTTATCGCACCATCGCGGAGCTGTTCGGCAAAGAAGATGGTTATTGCAAGGGGCGCGGCGGCGGTATGCACATTGCGGACTTCACGGTTGGCCACCTGGGGGCGAATGCCATTGTGGGGGGCAGCGTGCCGATCGCGACCGGGGCGGCGATGGGGTTGCGCTACCAGCAAAACGGCGGGGTGGTGTGTTGCTTTGCCGGGGATGGCGCTTACTGCAACGGCGTGGTTCTGGAATCGCTGAATTGGGCGGCCCAGTCGCAATTTACCAATGAAATTGCCGGCGACCTGCGCTTCGGCGTGCCGGTTGTTTTCTTCGTTCTCAACAATCACTACGCCATGACCGGCCGGTCCGATAACGAAGTCACAGGAGTCAGCCACCTGGCCCAGCGCGCCGCGGGCTTTGCGGACAATCGCATGCACGCGGAGCTTATCAACGGCATGGATGTGCTGGCCACACGCGACGCCGTCATGCGGGCGAGCCAGGGCTGCCGTGAGGGATTGGGACCTTACTTCTTCGACGTGGACACCTACCGCTACTTCGGCCACTCATTGAGCGACCCTCGCAACGAATACCGCACGCGCGACGAAGAGGCCGCGTGGAAAGCCGTCGATCCCATCCTCACCTTCAAAAAGCAGCTCCTGGAATGCGGGGTTTTGGATCAGCAAGGAATTGCTGCCCTGGAGAAGAAGGTGCGGGAACGCAACGCGCGGGCGGCCATTCGCGCGGCGCAAGCTGCGGACCCTCCCCCCGCGGATGTCATCAAGTACATGTACACGGACACCTTTGTCGAGAAGGTCCCACCCGAGTTTGCGAAGGTGGAAATCCTCGACCCGCTTCCCGCCATCAAGCGCGTCAACGGCGAACTCACTTACCGCGACGCCATCAAGGAAGCTTTGGTGGAAGAGATGCTCCGCGATTCGCGCGTCATCTTTTATGGTGAAGACGTGGCCGAGTACGGCGGGGCTTTCAAGCTCTCCAAGGGGCTGCTGGAAACGTTTGGCCGGGCGCGCGTTTTCAATGCCCCCATCTCTGAAGCGGCCATCTGCGGGACGGCGGTGGGCGCGGCCATGATCGGACTGCGGCCGGTGGTGGAATTGATGTACATGGATTTTCTGCTGATGGCGGGCGATCAGGTCGGCAACCAGGCCTCCAAGTGGCACTACATGTCGGGAGCGCAGGTGGAAGTGCCCATGGTGCTGCGCGTATCGGTGGGAGCGGGGAAAGGGTACGGCGGGCAGCACTCGCAAACCCTGGAGTCGACGGTGGTGCACGTTCCCGGGCTCTACGTGGTCTACCCCTCCACCGCTTACGATGCCAAGGGCATGATGAAATCCGCCATCCGCGACAACAACCCCGTGATGTTTGTCGAGTCGCAGGGGCTATACAACGAGAAAGGTCCCGTGCCGCAAGAGGAATACCTGGTGCCCTTGGGCGTAGCTGACGTCAAGCAGCCCGGCAGTGACATCACCTTGGTCGCTTACGGACCGGCGGTGCCGCTGGCTTTAAAAGCCGCGGTCCGCTTGCAGGCCGAATCGGGCGTGAGCGCGGAAGTGGTCGACCTCCGCAGCCTGGTGCCGCTCGACATGGAGACGGTACTGATATCGGTTCAAAAGACCGGGCGCTGTGTGGTCATCAGCCAGGCCGTGAGCCTGGGCAGTTTCACCGGCGAGGTCGCATCGACGATTCAACAGCAAGCCTTTGATTATCTTGATGGGCCGGTGGTGCGTGTGGGCGCGAAAAACGGCATCGCTCCGCAATCGCACGTACTGGAAGAGGTCTTCTATCCTCGGGTAGATGACATCGTCGCGGCGGCCAAGTCCATTTTGTAGGGTAGTGGGCAGTGGCTAGTGGCTAGTGGTTAGTGGATAGCCGCCAACCACTCGCCACTAACCACTTTTAAGGAAAGAACTGCATGGTTAAAGCTGTGGTCATGCCCAAATTAGGGCAATCGGAAGAGACGGTTACCATCGTTCACTGGCGCAAGCAAGTGGGCGAAACCGTCGCCAAGGGCGACGTTCTTTTCGAAATCGAAACCGACAAGGCACTGCTGGAAGTCGAGAGCTTTTTTGCCGGCACCCTCCTAAAGATTGTCGCGGGGGATGGAGTGACCGTCCCCGTGCAATCCACGGTGGCTTTTGTGGGCGATCCCGGCGAGGCTGTTCCAGAAGTGGTGCTCCCTCCAACACCTCGGTCCGAAGTCCGAGGTCCGAAGTCCGAAGTTAAGGAACCCCTCACCCGTCCCGCTCAGCGGGACACCCTCTCCCCAGGGGAGAGGGTTACAAATCAGAGGCCCAGCCCTCTCCCAGGGGAGAAGGTGCCTGACGTAGGAGGGCGGGTGAGGGGTCTCTCTCCGTCCCAGCCGGGTTTGGAGGAATCGTATCCGCCACCTGCCAGTGTTGGCCAGCCCCAGTTGTTCAGAATCAGTCCCCGTGCCGCGAAGCTGGCCAAAGAATGCGTCATTGATCCCACCCCCATTGTGGGCACGGGCCCCAGCGGGCGAATCGTGGAACGCGATGTGAAGCAGTACCTGGAAGCCCAAGGTTACGGCCGCCTGCGCATCACTCCCACCGCAAAAAAACTGGCGGCGCGCGAGGGAATCAATCTGCTGAGCCTCGTGCCGAAAGAAGACGGCGGCCGGTTCACCGTGGCCGACATTGAGCGGATCCTGGCGGAGCGGCCCAAGCCCATGACGCGCATGCGGCAGATCATCGCCCAGCGCCTCGCGGAGAGTTACACCCACGCGCCGCACTTCTTTGTGACCGTATCCGCCGATGTGACGGAACTGGAGTCGCTGCGGGCTGAG
>Ga0315282_10016096_pt1 | contig 10961 bp, 7 predicted proteins | sample YL17G07_20_MG_FD_203693 | JGI IMG/M metagenome (GOLD analysis project Ga0315282, IMG submission 203693) | Sediment microbial communities from Yellowstone Lake, YNP, Wyoming, USA - YL17G07_20 | ecosystem: Environmental > Aquatic > Freshwater > Lake > Sediment | place: USA: Wyoming | collected...
TGTCACCCCCTAGGCGGTAAATGGACTACTGCCTAGGGGGACGTTATCATTATAGGGAGTAGAAAAAGAAGCATGCGATTCATCCGCAACCTTCCGGTTGCGGAATTCTCGCAGATTTTATTAAAAATTGAAAGGGAAAAGAAAAGAAGGAAAAAAGAAAAAAAAGGAAAGGGAGTTTATTTCGCTATCTTCCTGTAGACCAGGATGACAGCGATTACTGCGATTATTATGCCAACGAATGCTAGCGCGTAGAACGCTGGTAGCTGTGCGGCTGTTGCCTGTAGCGCGGTAACGCTTGTCTGGAGGCTTGCCGCTGCCGTCTGTAACTGTTGCACTGTTGTGGTCAGGGGCAAGAGCTGGTTCACCGTGTTGGTCAGGTTGGTGATCTTGGTGTTGGCGGTGCTAAGGTCGGTGGTCAGGGTATCGACATCGGACTCGAGGGCTGTGATCTTGGTGTTGGCGGTGCTAAGGTCGGTGGTCAGGGTATCGACATCGGACTTGAGGGCTGTGATCTTGGTGTTGGCGGTGCTAAGGTCGGTGGTCAGGCTGGCTATGTTGCTGTTTGCTGTAGCCAGATCGGTTGTCAGCGTGTTGATAGAGGTTTGTAGCGATGTTATCGTGGACTGCATCGATGTTATTGTACTGTTCATGCTGGTTATCTTCGAATTCAGCGTGTCGATCTGGCTCTGCAGATCGGCTATCTTGTCCTCGAGGCTCGTGAGGGTTATTGTGCCGATGCTGGTTGTGCCGGCTGCTACGGTAATGGTCGCAGTGTAGGTGTAGTAGTTGCTCTTTGTAACATTCAGCGTGTATGTGCCTGCAGTGGACAGCGAGACGGTGAATGTGCCTGTGGCCGATGTCGTAGCAGAGGCTGTGCCAACCGTGACTGTGGCGCCAGATACCGCTGCGCCAGTTGAGTCAACGACTGTTCCAGTCACGGCAACCAACTGCTGGATTGTGATTGTGGTATTGGCCTTGGTTGTACCCATGTATGCTTCCACGGTGTACGTGCCCGTGATCCACTGGCCGGTGGGCATCAACGCAGGTGTATTGAAGGTCATCGAGTACGTTCCGTCCGCCGCTGAAGTCACGTAGTTTATGTCGACCATTTGGCTGTTAGGGTTCATCAGCTTTACCGTTACATCTGTGCTGGCGAGTGCCGTGCCTGAAACCGTAATGGTGTCGCCAGGAGAGTACGTAGCAGCATTGGTGGTTACGGTTAGGGTGGAGGCCATGCTCACAGGTGCAGCTAAGAGTACAGCGAGTATGCTAAGGAAAAAGGTAAGAGGGAGGGTTCTGGTTCGCATCGTATGTCACCCTCTTACGATACCGTCAGAGTCGATGTCAATTTGTCGGAGTATGCTGTTGGCTCAGCGAGTGTCTTCACAACCAGGACTTCTATGGTGTAGTCTCCAGCAACGGAGGGCGTCCAGCTTACACCTGGGGTCAGCGACTGACCAGCCACAAGTGTGCCGGTTATCCAGCTGATGGAGATTGTAACGCCTGCAGAGTCCTTCACCTTGAAGATGGCTGTGAATGTCTTGTTGACTGTGTCGACGTTCTGAACCGTTGCCTGTAGACCGATGGTTGTGCCGACTGTTCCGCTGGTTACCGTGGCGCCTGTGTTGGGATCAACGAAGGCCTGGGCGCTGGCTGGAACTGGCCTTGAGACCGGGATTCCAACTATGGCTGTGCCTGTGAACGTCTTGGACAGGAGTGTCGTTGCATAGTCTGCTGGCAGCTTGTCCGTGAAGGTTGCTGTCAGCGTGTCGCCAGTCTGGGCATATACCTTGCCCGAGGCGATTGTGCTAGAGATCTGTATCGTTCCGGTGAAGTTGCCTGTGTTGACGCCTGTCTCAGTCAGTGTAATCGTCTGCCCGACAGGGTCGTGGTCAGAGGACACCGTTGCTACGATGTTCTCTGCAACAGTCGGGTTGGTGTTGTTGTCTGGGTTGTAGACGATCACTGTTACTACGTCGCCCACGCTGTAGTAGGCCTTGTCGAAGCTCACGGTGGCGTCCCAAGACATTAGGGTTCCTGTTGCAATCGCGTATACGGTGTTGCCGCTGGCATCAACAGCGTCCTTGTAGTAAACTTGGAATGTCTTGCCGAGCGTAGTGGGATCTACTGCCCACTGATAAGTGGTGTTAGTGAATGTAGCGTTGTTAACACTCCCCTCGGTCAGGGCCAAGTAGGTATCCGCAGCACCAGAAATTCTGAGGATTAGTGTCTGGTTCGCTGCTGGGACGGTCTCTTTGGCGGTGACATCATAGTTGAGGTCAGGATCGACGACGGTGATTGTCATAATGGCTCCGAGACCATACTGACTCTTGTCGAGTGAGATGGTTCCGGTGTGGCTCAGTACGGTAACTGTCTTGGTGTACGTAGTGGGTGTTGTCGGGAAGTTTGGTAACGAGGAAGTTACGGACGACGGAGTCCAGTCATTGTACTTGAATGTGATTGTCGAGCCAGGCTTTACTGCGATTGAGGTGTTGGCCACGAATCCCGCCGTGTCAATCGTCACGGTGCCTGTAAAGATGCCAGTGTTTACATCAGTCTCGGTAACGCTTAGCACTACTCCTGTCGTCACAGCGTTTCCGTCCGGGTTGGTGTAGTCGAAGGTCACTGCATTAGGCGCAGTAGCCCAGGTCTCAGCGGTCCCTGAGTAGGTGTTCAGGTCTGGGTCTGTGAGGGTGACTTGTATGACATCGCCAGGTATCACGCTCGTTGTGTTAACCACCAGCGAGCCGTCGCTCACGGTTAGCTGTCCAGTCGCGGTTATGTTGGTAGCAGTCGAAGGATCGGTGTACCAGACTTTTATCCATCCATTAGTCACGTTGGTCTGAGTTGCAGCCACTACAGCGACGGTAATGGTCTTCGTGAATATGCCTGTGTTTGGACCTGTTTCAGTAAGCGGTTGGTTTGTTATGTTGAACTGATAATTGTTCAGCCCTGGACCTGTGCCGTTGGAAGCGTACACTGCCCACCAGAAGTTATTGGCGGTGTCTATCGTTGAGGAACCGACGTTAGCTGCTGGGTCGGTTACGGTCACCTTGAACTTGATGGCACCGATGGCTGGCGCCGGTACCGGGTAGGTACTCCTGTCCAGTGATACCGTTGCGGCAGTGACGCCTATTGTGAAGGTAACCGAAGACGTTGCGTCGTTTATGGCGTCGTAGTAGGACACCTTTATAGTGTCGCCGTTAGCCAACGCTCCTCCGGCGTGGTTCTGTATGTTTGAGAGGTCCAAATTGGCAGCGAATATACCTGTATTGACTCCTGTCTCTACGAATGTTAGTAGCGTGGCTAAAATGTTTTTAGCTGCCAGGTTGTTATCAGTTATCGACAGATTTCCAACAATCTGCGTGCTGTAATTGTAGCCGATCGAGGTGATGAACGCGCCAGCAGTTATGTTAACTGTTGCGAAGCTTATTACGGTGGGGTCATCATTGATGTCAGGAGCTATGAGGGTGAGTTTGGCGGTGTCTGTTGTCTTATATTGCGACTTGTCTGCTGCTATGGTTGCGGGGGTTGTGCTCAGAGTCGCGGTACCGTTTGACATCATGGTGCCGTTGAAGTAGTACTGGAAAGTCGCCTTGGAGTCATTGACGTTGAGCTCCAGTGCGCTGTCGTTCCTAGCTACTACACCCCAAACGACCGGGAGGGTGTATGTGAAGATCCCACTACCAGCACTGGTCTCAGCGAGGTCTGCAGCAATCCACTCGCTGTCGGTGCCAGAGTCGGTTGTTGCGTTGAAGAAGGTGCCTTTGACTACAGTTAAGTCATTGGTCGTAGACCACGACTTCTGGACGACGTTAGGGTCGTTCACGGTTATTGCGATGTCGCCATTCGATGTGAATGGCGAGGTAACGCTGACAGACCTGGTAAAGGTCATTAGATATATGTATTGGAAGGGCGGAGTCGTTTCATTGAGGTAGGATACCTTGATCGGATCACCGCTACTTACCCCTGTCAAGTCGATCAGATAGTCAGCGAAGTTTGCACGATCAGTTTTGTAGCTCGTGGTATCGTTCATCCTGAATACGTTTGTGTTCGCACCGGTCTCATTGAGCCAGAGGTTTCCTGTGAACGTTGCGGTAGCATTAACCCCGTCAGTAATGCTCCAAGTCAGATTCACGTTATCGACGGCGGTAGGGTCCAAGTTGTAGTCATTGTCCTTTACGCTGATTCTGATGTATCCGTTCATTGGATACTGCAGAGAGGACCTGTCAAATGTGATGTCGCTTGCTGTTGCGACGTATGCCTTATAGGTAACGGTCTGGGTCACTGTTTGAACTGGTGCTTGATCGCTGTATGAAAAAGTGATCGTATCACCAGAGCTAAGCCCTACTCTTTTATAGGTAAGGGTATAGTTCGCACCGCTCGCGGCATAAGGTGGGCTTGCAGCAGTCACGGTTGATGATGCGTTAGAGAAGTATCCGTAGAACTCACCGCTGTTCGGCAACGATTCGTTTAAGGTCATGGCAATAGGACCGTAGGTCGAGCCGTTGTAGGAGGTGACTGTGTACGACACGGTTGCAGTGTCGTAGGCGGTAGCATTCAGGTTCAGATCAGGGTCCACCAGGTGCACCTGAACTATCGCAGTGCTAGTAAAGCGCGTAGTGGATACATCGAGTGTGCCTGCGGATGAGGCTGCAACCGTAAATGTCGCTGGAATTACTGTTCCGAAAATTGAAAGCACTAGAGTTGCCAATAGTATAGTACTTAATACTTTTTTCATTTTCATTTTCTCCTATATTTTAGCCTACTGGGTAGGCCTGTTGATGGTATCATAAAAACCTTATAAAAAGGTTGCCTTTACTAATGTTTTCTTTTGTTATCATTTATAAACTTTTGTAATCTTTTGATGATGGAATTTGAGGCACGATGGCACAGGGGGCGGTCTCGCTAAAGGCTTGTTATTAATGGAGGGTTATGACTTACAGTTGGCTACGCTACGGCATGCGTTGCCTAAATTTTAAGCCTAAACCCAAAAATTGGGATAAAAATCATAGGTATTAAAGAATTCCCCTTTCCCACCAGTACCTCACATTTTTGAGTGAGGAGAGCTACGAGTACCTGAAGGACTTTTTGGAGGAGAGGATGAGGCTTGGCGAGGGGTTGGGGCCCGAATCGCCGATAATAACGTCAAAGGTAGCCTCAAAGCCCTTCATAAGGGCGACGAACATAGGCGACACCATCAGAGGGACCATAAGAAAAGCGGGTCTTCCGTGGAGGCCCTACGTCCTCAGGTCTTACTTCGACACCCAGCTCATGCTGGCAGAGTCCAAAGGGTTGGTGTTGAGGGACTACAGACAGTTCTGGATGGGCCACAAGGGCGATATGGAGGCGAGGTACACCACCAACAAGCAGAGGCTCCCGGAGGATGTGGTGGAGGATATGCGTGAGGCATACAGGCGATGCCAAGAGTACCTGCAGACCACAAAGGCCGAAGTCACAAGCGAGGAAAGGCTCAGGGCCGAGTTCAAGAGGCACCTGCTGCTGGCGGCGGGCTTCAACCAGGACGAGATAGCGAAGACAGACCTCCCAAACATAAGCGACGAAGACTTTCAGGCGATGGTCAGGCAGAAGCTCTTGGGGGTGATGCAGAACAACGGAAAGAGGCAGAAGGTCATAAACATGGACGAGGTTGAAGAACGCTTGAGCGAAGGTTGGGAGTTTGTGGCGCCGCTGTCGAATGGGAGGGTAGTCGTAAAACTTCCATTCTGAATGGATATCGGAATTTCAGGCTCTACCAGTTAAGGTACTGTTGGGTAAGGGATTGTTGGAAAATGATTGTTGGATTTCACTGGAAGTCCTACAAGGAAGGCAACATGAACCGTGCGTTATAAAAAGTCGAATAACACGCTGGGTCTGCCTGTTGTAAAGGCATACTGAAGCCTTTTCTCACCGACACCACTGGAGATCCTGATTGAGGCCCTGAGCCTGAGCCTGAGCCTGAGCTCAGTACTGAGGAATGCCTATACCGTTCTATATAGATCGATATTGCCTCTGAAATTCCAGACTCTCAGATGCCTCTCAGAGGCTTGAGACCCTCCCAGTACTCGATTTCATGGTGTCGAGACCCTCGAAGGTCTGAAAAAGTCTGGAGGTCTGGACGGCTCTCGACTGCTCTCGGCCAGTACTGAGATGCCTCTCAGTGTCTCAGTACTCGAGTGCTGGTGAGGCTTTTTCAGATCCTCACGAGTGCTCACCGAGTGCTGGATCCCAGCACTCAGCACAGCACATTTAGACACAAAACTGCTACAAACCTGCCTACATATTTGACTCGTTGGCTGCGGAGCCTGCGGAAAAAGAGTTGGCGACTCTTATCCCGGGTAACAGGTGAACGGCAAAGTCAGTGGATAAGCCAACAGGGGAGGCCGACGCAGAGAAGCTTGCCAAGGAAGTTGGAATAGGAAAGCAAACTGTTTGGCGCATAAAAAGTGAGTTGCGCAGCAAGGGATATATCCCTAAGGAGGGCGTGAAGTTGACAACTTACTTCTCTGCTTCTCCGGGAGCTTCTCCAAGAAGTTCTCAGACAAGCTTACCGGAGAAGCTTACCGAATCAACTACTCAGCCCCAACAAGTTGCTAACAGGTTGGCGGTCGAGAACAATCAACTTGCTGAACAAGCTGCTGACCAGTTGCCCATCGACCCTGCCCAGCTTGTCAACCAAGTTGCCGAGAGGACGGTGGAGCTTCTCAGCAAGAAGATGGGTCTCAAAACCGAGGGAGAGAACCAGGGGGCGTTCAGGGGGTGTCTCCCCCGAGGGTAGCAAGTTGCCACCAAGCGGGATGACCGTGGGGGGCGGAGGTGGAGGTCGAGGGTTCGAATCCCTCCGGTGCGGAGGCAGACGTAAATGTCCTCGCCCTGCACGTATCCCAACCAGGGGCACTCCCCGCATATGGACATCAGCCGTCCACCGTCCGCCGTCCACCGTCCACCCCCCACCCCCCTCTTTCGCCCGTCCCCCGTAGTACCCCGCCGTCCTCCTGATCCCCTCCCTCAGCGTGACTTTGGCCCTGAAGACGAGCAACCCCTCGACCTTCTTGGTGTCGGCGCATGTCCTGTAGACGTAGTTCTTGAGGGGGTTGTCGACGTACTCCGGCTTTATGGATGTCCCCAGCTCTTCGTTGAGCATCCCCACCACCTCGTTGAAGGAGGTCTCCCTTCCGGTTCCGACGTTAAACACCCCGGCAGCGTCGGAGTCCATGGCCCTCAGGAAGGCATCAACCACGTCCTCAACGTACATGAAGTCCCTGGTCTGCTTGCCGTCGCCGTATATGACGGGACTTTCCCCCTTCCTCATCACCCAGATGAACTGCGAGACCAGGTTCGCGTACCTTCCCTTGCCCTCCTCTCGGGGCCCGTAGACCGAAAAGAGGCGCAGGCAGCAGGTCCTGACCCCGTGGAGGTTGAGGTAGAGCTCCGCCAGGCGCTCCACGAAGTACCTAGCCTCGGTGTACCAGTCCGTCACGTGGACGGGCATGTCCTCCCTGTGAGGAGGATCGTTCCCGCTGTACAGCGAGGAGGTGGATGCTATCACCACCTTGCAGTCGTTCCTCCTGGCGAACTCAAGTAAAGAAACGGCCTCGGAGACGGTCCTGCCCACGAGCTCCGTCCTCTCCCTGTACATCGGGGAGGAGGGCATCCCTAAATGGAAGATCCCGTCAAGGTCCCTCAGCCGAAGCTTGCCAACCTCCCCTACCCTGCCGAGCACCCTTTTGATTCCTGCCCCGCGGGGGGTTGAGGGCGCTGCCGGTGCTCAGGTCGTCCAGGACCGTTACAGAATTGCCCCTCCTCAGGAGGGCGTCCACCAAGTGCGAGCCTATGAAGCCGGCACCGCCGGTCACGAGGTATCTCATCTCACGTCGCGCCCTCCCTCTTCGGCTTGATCATCAACATAACAAAAAAAAGAGGGGAGTTTATTTTATTGGTACGGCAGGTACGTCAGCATGTACAAAAGCCATACCCTGCCCTCAACCGAGGGGAAGCTCTCAAGGTTCGCACCGTACATCGACTGCAGCATCGCTAAGAAGCCGCTCGCCGCATCCGGGTCAAAGGTAAAGCTTGGGGTCTGAACCAGCCCCGCATCACGGAGCTGATTCCAAGCGTCGGCTATGTCGACCATTCCGTCGTGGTTGTAGTCAAGCTCCTCGCCGGCCACGGTTGCGTTCTCGCCTGCTATGATAACCTCGCCCAGCGTTGATAATATAGTATCAGCGTTCGCTACGGCGGTCTTCTGCTCCTCGGTTGGTTCGGGAGTTGGAGGAACCGTCGGAGGTGGATAGCTTTGGAAGAGCCAATGATCAAAGTTCACGTAGTCGCTCACCGCTGCGCCCAAGCCGTTCGGGTTGGCTGTGGCGTGGAAGGGACCGCTCAGGTCACCCCACCAGTTCAAAGTGGCATCTACAAAGGTGTTTGGTTGTCCTTGGTGTCTAATGGCAAACGCAGTGGTTGTGTATCCTCCATCTATGAAATTATTATAGTGGATGTGTATGGTGGAACCGTCTATTCCTGCACCAACTTCCGGTGGTCTAAGCCTAATGCCATGCGTGGGGTATTCGGTGCTTACATCGTTGAATATGATTGTGTTCCTCTCTATAGTCACGTTGGTTGAAACTGATGTTCCCCATTGTCCTCCCCAGAGCTGGATGGCGTCGCCACCATATTCATCGTATGGGTATATTCTCTCGAATGTGTTGCCGATTACAGAGCCACCTATAATTCCAACCTGGAAGCCTGTATAGAGTATGTCGTGGAACCAGTTGTTTTGTATGATTATGTTGCCTCCCTTGCCTATGTTCATTGTTCCAGAACCAACACCGGGAACGCCGCCGATTGTGCCGTCGAACTCGTTGCCTTCAATAACACCGTCAACCAGTGGAGTTGCGGTCCAGAACACGCTGTCGCCCAAGACGTTGAACTTGTTGTATTCGATATGAAGTCGGTCAAAAGGTCCACCGCCGGTGTAGAGTGTATGGTCACCTTGGTCTTGGAATAGGTTAAAGTCGATCAGCATATCAGTATGGCTTCCGCCGCCGAATTGAACCACGCCCTGAGTTGTAGCTCTGGACGGATCTTCAAAGATGCAGTTTGTAAGATGGAAATTGTTAGCATCGGCATAAGTGTCTATGAGTCTACCACCAGCACCAGTAAACTTGAAGCCGTCTATCGTGATACCGTCTGCTTCGGGGAGTATGGCATAGTAATTGTGAGATAGAATTGTCTCTGGACCTCTTGTTCCCACAGTCTCAATAATATTGGTTCCTACTGCGGGGTGTATACCTGCATTAGCACCTTTTAGTGTTAGAGGTTTATCTATGACTAACATTTCATTGTACGTCCCCGCCGCTACGTTGATGGTGTCGCCGGGGCTCGCGGTGTTTATGGCTGTCTGGATTGTTGTGTAGTAGAATCCTGTATTCTCGTTAAGTACGTTACAGGTGTATTGCGCATAGGTTCCTACAATGTTCCAGTCTAAGCCAATTGGGTAACGATAATGTGTTTTACCTACATCAATGTCGAAATTGCCACCTATTTTCAGCGTGCCTCCAAGTGAGAGGCCTATTGTAGCCAATGGTATCTTCCACTCCGTGGTCTTCCTGCCCCCACTGTAGAGTGTCACGGCTTTAAGGTCAGTAGGAAGAGTTTGCTGTACGCCTTTGACCACCCAATTCGTTTTGTAGCCATCGATGGTACCAGCATTGAATCCTCCCCATGAGGCGGCATCCGTGCCCATCTCGAATATTATGTCGTAGGGCTTACCCCATGAACCTCCAGGGGTAGGGTTGATGTTCACGCTGGTTTTGTCATTGCCCGTACCTTGGCCTATACGGTTGTCGGTTGAATCCTGAACCTCAAGCAGCATGTACAGATAGTCTGTGGTTACCAGTACCTTGACGGTGCCCTTATCACTTGCAACAGATATTAATGTTGCTCCATCCCATTCCCCAGCGGTGATTGTGCCGTCTATTGTGATGTTGGGTGGTTGAGCGTTTGCTATCGCTGTTGGCGTTATTACTGCCATTGTGGATATTAGGAATATTGCTGTCAGCAGGGTTGCTGTTATCTGTTTTGTGTTTATGCTTCTCATGCTTTTTCCTTCTCCTTTTCCTTCTTTCCAGCCGCCGCCTGGAGCCTGTACACGAGCTTTACGCCGTCCTCGCCGTCCGAGAACTCGAAGGTGAATCGGGTGTCCCGGGTGATGTTGTGCATCTTCATTACGTCCTTGGGTATGCGCAGGTAGAGGGTTGACATTCCACCCTTAGCGGGTTTGATTTCAAGCGGCAATCATACAGCCTCCAAACGTCGGCTGAACAACTGTAGAGTCAGCGGTCACGGCTTATAATGAGCCCAGAAACATAGTTACTGAACAATGTTACTGAACATAGTTACTGATCTGTGTTACTGAACAATGTTTCTAAACTCGGATTCGCTGGGGCTTATAAAAGGGCTCAACCCATCCTTATTCATGCTGGGATTGCCTGTGTTCTGCGGAGCGGATAAGCCAAACAGGGTCGATGAGTTCCTGGCTTACATAGCCGACGGGGGATGGCACGACCTGGGGGAGGTGGCCGAGAAGGCCGGCTTAACCCCAAGAAAGGCCCTCAGGTTGGCGCGGTTCCTCTCCGAGTACGGGTTCGTAAAGCTTGAGGACGGCGGCAGAAGGGTGAGGATAGACTCTGCGACCAAGAAGATCCTGGACGGCTCCTAGAAAAGTTCCTTAATTTTACTGTAATGGTCGAGGAATTCCCTGCCCTTCTCCGTGGTCATATACCTTCTGGGCGAGTCCTCCATAAGCTTCAGAAGATCCTTGGATGCCAGGTCCTCGAGGTACAGGCGGCACATCTTGAAGTTCAGGTTTGCCTGGTAGACTATACGGGTTTTAGAGGTTCCGTTCAAGGCCGTCGTCAGTATATCCTCCACAACTCTCATGTAGTCCCTCCGCCGCTCCG
>Ga0315282_10016097_pt1 | contig 10960 bp, 7 predicted proteins | sample YL17G07_20_MG_FD_203693 | JGI IMG/M metagenome (GOLD analysis project Ga0315282, IMG submission 203693) | Sediment microbial communities from Yellowstone Lake, YNP, Wyoming, USA - YL17G07_20 | ecosystem: Environmental > Aquatic > Freshwater > Lake > Sediment | place: USA: Wyoming | collected...
GCCGTAATGTTCCTCACATTCCTGCTTATTCACATGGCGCCAGGCAATCCTCTGGACGATTATCTCGGTCAGGAAGGCGCGTCAAGCGCAGAAAAGGCCGAAATCAAGGCGAAATTGGGGCTGGACAGGCCTCTTTCGGTTCAATTCGCCCTCTATCTGAAAAGGCTCGTCAGGGGCGATCTTGGTTCGATACCGGGCAAAGGGTCGGTATCGACAATCATCAGGCGGCGGCTTCTGGCTACCGCTCAACTGGCTCTGGCGGCGATCCTCATATCAGTCCTTGTGGGCGTTCTCGCGGGGCTCTTGAGCGGCTGGTATCAAGGGTCGGCCTTTGACAGGGCCGCCCAAGTCGTCCTTGTGACACTCGTGTCCGCGCCGATTTTCTGGTCGGGGCTTATCGCGCTCCTGGTGTTCTCGTGGGCATTCAACGTGCTGCCGGCCGCGGGTTCGGAAGGGCCGGCATGCCTTGTATTGCCTGCCCTCACTCTGGGCCTTCGCCCTGCAGCGCTTGTCGCGCGGGTCGCACGGTCAAATGTCATCGATGTGAAATCGCAGACGTTCATCCTTGCCGCAAGGGGACGCGGCATATCGGAGCGAACACTTCTCGTCAAGCATGTCCTTAAGGTCATCTCGATACCCGTGGTAACGATTGTGGGGATGGATTTTGCAAGCCTCCTGTCGGGCGCGGTCATCACCGAGACGGTCTTTTCGTACCAGGGGCTCGGGGCTTTCGCCGTTGAGGCCATCAGCAACCGCTGGTACGATGCCGTTATGGCGGTCGCGCTTGTATGGGGAGTCATCTTCGTGGGCGCGAACTTCGTCGTGGATCTCTCGTACACGGCCCTTGATCCAAGAGTGAGGAAAGCCTCGGCATGACGGAGCTGGTGGCAACAGCAAGGGCAAACAAGGCGGCGTCGTCAGGAACGGCGTTTCTGGCCCTTGTCGTGATTGTCGCCCTCCTCGCTCCGTACATCGCGCCGTTCGACCCGTCGGCGCAGGACCTTTCCGCCACGCGGCAGCCCCCGTCGCGGCATCACTTGCTTGGGACGGATTTTCAGGGGGCGGATGTATTGAGCAAGGTTATCTACGGCGCAAGACCGACACTCTCGGTGGCGGTCGCAGTGAGCGTCTGCACAGTCATCGCAGGCTTCATCCTCGGGACACTTGCGGCATGGTCCGGCGGATGGCTCGATCAGGCGGTGATGCGGGTGGTGGACTTGATGCTCGCGTTTCCGGCGCTCCTTCTCAATATCATCCTCGCTGCGGCGCTCGTGCCACGGCAGAGGGAAACCGCGGGAATGAGGCTGATTGATCCAGCGACCTTAAGCCTTTTCCTGGCCCTCACCCTCACGGGGTGGGCGGCCGTGGCAAGGATATCGCGCGGACTCGTGCTGTCGCTCATGGCTTCGCAATACGTTGTCTCGGCGCGCGCTCTCGGCGCGACGGGCGTCGCCATAGTCATGAGGCACGTGGTGCCCAACGCGGCGTCGACGATGATAATCGTGCTGGCCATGAGGGTGGGGACAACCATCCTTGCAGCGGCCGGCCTCAATTACCTCGGCATCGGTGCGCCATCCGACTCCAATTCGTGGGGGATGATGGTCAACCTCGGCCAATATGACATCGTGACCGCATGGTGGTGGCCGCTCGCGCCGGCAACGGCCATTGCGCTCACCGTCCTCTCGATCAACCTTGTTGCCGATGCCGCGAGGGATTACCTCGATCCGAGGGCTCAGGCGAGATTGACCGTGGCGAGGACGGGATAGGAAGGTCTGCACACCTCCGATGCACTCGGCCGCAGGGCGACTCGCCGAGTCGCCCCTGCGCAGGCAAAGGACGAATCGAATTCCGATCCGTAGGGGCGACTCGGTGAGTCGCCCTGCTTCGATCCCCCGCGGGGCTGCTCAGAGAATTCCGCCGTTATTGTCGGCGTATATCCAATTCAGTCGCGACGCATCGAGCGCCATGATCTCGCTATCGGAGAAGAAGTTGGGCTTTTCGCGGTTATATGACTCCGCCGAATCGGACGCATGCACGATGTTGAATCGATTGGAGACGGCGAAATCGCCGCGGATGGTTCCGGGGGCCGCGGCGGCGCCGAATGTCGCCCCGCACAGCAGCCTTACTATCTCGATGACCCCCTTCCCTTCCACGACCATGGCAACCACCGGCCCCGAGGTAATATATCTGATGAGCGGCTCGTAGAAGGGTTTGCCTTCGTGAACCGAGTACATCCGGCGGGCGGTCTTCTCATCGAGTCGGAGCATTTTCATCGCGACGATAAAGAGGCCCTTTTCTTCGAGGCGGGTGACAATTCTGCCAACAAGTCCCCTTGCAACGCCGTCGGGTTTGACAACGAGAAGGGTACGGTCCATCGGTGGCGCCTGAGCCATGCGTTGCTCCCCCTCGAAAAGCCCTTACATTTATGCGATGAGATCCTTACATTTGTGCGATGAGATCTCTTATGCCGCTTATCACATCCGGAGGGGTCTCCGGCGGAACAGCGCATTCAGGGCCGTACATGAACTTGCGCCTTCCGGACGCGTGGAATGCCTCGTCCACCTCCGCAATGGTCGCCCGCATTTTCCCTGTGGCAATCGGCCCTCTTTCGTCGATGCCTGCGATGAGGCACTTGTCGGTCTTCTTGCGGACCTTGGCGATGGGCCATGCGCTCTTGTGGGACGGCCAGTTGAGGCAGCCGGCCGGGTAATCGAAAAAGAGATCGAGATATACGTCGGTGCCGTGGACGTGCAGGATATTGAACGGCGCAGTCTGGACGGCGGTCATCACGGTCAGGTCGTGCGGTTTCACAAATCGTCGATACTCTTCCTCGGTCAGCATTGTAGGCTCAGCGCCGGATGCCGCGAAGAACACCCCGCTTGCCCCGGCGTCTATGGCGCTTTTGGAAAACGCGACAAGGCTGTTGGCAATCGTGTCCAGCCCTTTCTCGAACGCCTCCGGGTCCTCGCGCAGGTGGTCTACCGCATGGCTTTTGGAGATCTTCATGGCTGTCGCCATCGGTCCGAACACGGTTATGACGTACCGGGTTTCCCTGCCTACCTCTTTGCAGAGATCATTCACTGTCTCGAGCGCCGAAGCGAAGCCCGGCGCGCTGCTTGAAAGCGGCTCCAGCTTGAACCAATCCTTGGCCCTCTCAATAGACGGCATGGCGCGCGGCATATCGTAGGGGTTGTCGTTCATTACCTTGAGATAGTCGAGATCATAGCGCCGGTAGTGCGCGATGTGCGCCTGGGCACTCGCCTTGCCGCCTACGGCAGTAGGTGGAAAGTGGTGCCAAATGCTGAAGGGGATTCTTTCCGCGTTTCCGCCGGCGATAGCGGCGTCTACAAGGGTGATTTTGCTCATCGTACGCATGAAATCTCCCGCAAAGACAAAGGTGCACTGGAAGAAGTCAGGATCCCTCGCGTCATTCGGATGACTCACACGTGATTATATGGCGATTGTATGTCTGTACAAGTCGAATCCCGGCGACCGCGGGAGTGTTGAAGCGCCCGTTGGTGTCGTAAGTCGTTGACTTGTAGCCACTACGGGATAACATAGTAGTTTCACCGACCCTTGTGTGTTCCTGGAGATGCAGCAATGAGCGGCGGACAATCCGGACGGATGGTTTCCATGGTCGTCCCGGCATACAACGAGGCAGGCAACCTGGCAATGCTCGTCGCCGAGATCGAAGCCGCCATGTCCGGTGTGGCGCACCCCTATGAGGTGCTCATCGTCGAAGACGGCTCGACCGACGACACGCGAGCCGTGGTGAAACGGCTTGCGGCGGAGAAACCCCACATAAAGGCCATCTACTTCGACGGCAACTACGGTCAGAGCGCCGGGCTCGACGCCGGCATCAAGGCGGCGGCGGGAGAGTACATCGTCACGCTGGACGCGGACCTCCAGAACGATCCTGCAGACATCCCAAAGCTTCTGCGGGAGTTGGAGCGCTATGACGCTGTATTCGGGTGGCGGATGAACCGCAAGGACACATGGACCAAGAAGCTGACCAGCCGCTTTGCCAACAAGGTGCGCTGCTGGGCCACCGGCGATGGTATAAGGGACACGGGCTGCTCGCTCAAGGCCTTCAGGCGCGAGGCGATCGCCCCCGTCAAACTCTTCACCGGCATGCACAGATTCCTCGGGACGCTCCTCAAGTACGAAGGGCGTACGATAGCGGAAGTCCCTGTCAACCACAGGCCCCGCAAGTTTGGCCGCTCCAAGTACAGCATCTTCAACAGAGGCATAAGACCTGCGATGGACCTTCTCGCTGTAATGTGGATGCGCAGGCGCTACCTGAGATACCGCATCCATAGCGGAGAGAAGTAACGTGCCGCATCTTGTCTCCAACCTGTTCCGACAAGTCGAGCTGTGGTGGCTCGTATTCGGCCTGGTCGCCCAGACCGTGTTCTTTCTGCGCTTTGTGGCTCAGTGGCTGGCCAGCGAGCGCAGAAAGAAGACGGTCGTGCCCCACGCGTTTTGGTATCTCGGCCTCGCGGGCGGGCTCATGTTGCTCCTGTACGCCGTACACCAGCGGGACCCCGTTTTCATCATGGGACAGGCCGGCAGCGTCGGGATGTCGCTCCGCAACATATTCCTGATAGACCGCGGGATCGGCAAACGGCTGACGCTTGCTTCGGGCGTCACGGCAATTGCGTTGAGCGCCGTGGTTCTCGCGCTGCCGAGGGGTTTCAGGGTTCAGTCGCACGACAGTCTCGTATGGATGGGATTCGGATTCTTCGCGCAGAGCTTTTTCTTCCTGAGATTCCTCGTGCAGTGGCTGGCCAGCGAGCGGGTCAAGCGAAGCGTGATGCCGACGTCGTTCTGGTACTCGAGCCTCGCAGGCGGCGTGATGCTTGCGTTCTATGCATGGCACAGGCAGGATCCGGTCTATGTCCTCGGCCAGATCGCCGGCGTGATGATCTACCTGAGAAATCTCGTCTTTACGGAAGGGTCAAGGGGCAAGGATCTGTCGTTCGCTGCGATTCTTGTGTTCCTGACGTTTGTGCTCTTTGCCGCGAAAAACGATGTGCCGGCCCTCTGGGGTTCGAGCGAAGCGCGCGCCGCGGAAATCGCCAGGGAGATGTACGTAACCGGCGACTATATCATGCCGCACGTCAACGGAAGAATCGTCCTCACGAAGCCGCCGCTCTACCACTGGCTCGCGGCGCTGTCGTACAGGTTCCTCGACGTCGATGAGTCAAGCGCGCGGCTGCCGTCCGCTGTAGCGGGCATGCTGGCCGTCCTCATGACGTACGTTCTCGGCAGGAGGATGTTCGGAAGCGTTACAGGCTTTCTTGCCGCGGCGATTACCGCATCGAGCATGTCATTCGTGGGCAGCGCCCGCGGCGCGCGCACGGACATGGTGTTTGCCTTTCTCATCATCTCGGCGATTACTGCGTTCTACTATGCGGCGCAATCCGAGCGCCGGTCGCGGCTGCTCTATGTCCTGTCCTTCTTCTTCATGGGCCTCGCGGTGATGGCGAAGGGGCCGGCGGGGCTGTTCCTGCCTCTCGTGGGAGGGATTTCGTATCTCTATTTCACCGGGGGCATGGCGAGGGTCAAGCGGATTCCCTGGGTCGCGGGCATGATAGTCTTTCTCGCGGTCGTACTGCCGTGGCACGTGGCGGCGGCGATTCGATCGACGGGGGACCAGCGCAGCTTCTACTTCTGGGGCCAGATCGCCCGGTGGGCGACGACACAGGGAGGCGGCGGCAAGGTCGTGATGACCTCGTTCTTCCTGTACGTGCCCCTGCTCCTGGTGGGATTCTTCCCGTGGTCGTTCTTCCTGCCGGCAGGGCTTATCACGGCGGTTGCGGGCGTCAGGGGGGGCCGCGCGAGGCAGCTTATTCTGCCGTTTGTGTGGTTCGCCGCCGGGCTGACCGCGTTCAGCCTGTCGTCTACGAAGGCAGGGCGGTACATGGTGCCGGTGCTTCCCGCCGCCGCGCTGATGGTGGCTTATCTCTGGACCCAGGCGTGGGACTGGGTGCATGAGCAGGGCCAGCAAGGACAGGCGAAGGCGCTTAGCGGCCTGAGGGCGTCGATCGTGCCGCTCGCGGTGACGGTCGCGGTCATTGCGGCGATTGTCCCCGTGGGACCGTGGGCGATCGACATCATCTCACACCGCATGACGGCCAAGATCAATACAATGGACACCTTCATGCTTGGCGTATGGCGGCAGTTCATGGTCGACAACAGGGCGTCCTTTATCGTTTGGACCTCCCTTGCGGCGAGCCTCTGCATAGGTTCAGTCGTGGCGGTATACAAACGCAAACTGGCGCTTGGGTTCGGTTGCGTCATGGCGGCGATCGTCGAACTGCTGCTTCTGTTCCAGTTCTCTATTATCCCCAAGATAGACGACGTCTTCGCCGTGAAGCCGTTTGTCGCCGAGGTAACGCGGCTCGCGGACGGAGGACCGGTGACGTGGCTGAAGGAGCCGTCTCTCGAGGCGATATTCTACAGCGCGCGCGTTGCCAAGCCCGTAAGCGCGAAGAAACTGAAGGCGTTTCTTGACCGCGACCCGAAAGCGCTGGTCATTGCGTGGGAGAGCGATCTCGCGACGCTGCCGCAGGATACCCTCGATTACGCCAGGGTCGTATCGATGCTGCGTATCAAGCATCAGCCCACGGTAATCCTCGGTTCGCCGGCGCGCCCAGGGGAGGCGGACCTGCCTAGCGCCGCCGGCATAGTCACTGAGGCCATGGTTGATGCCGCAAAGCACCCGCGGCCTTCAGAAGATGCCGAATCAGGCGAGCCCGCCGTTGACGACCTGAAGTGACACAGCCCGGGCCGCTCTCGCAGCAGAGAGCGCCGTGAACGACTTTATCGCCGCGAGAAGCGCCAGCGTCCACCAGACCCCCAGTGCGGGCACGATCACAATTCCGGTCAGGAGCGCCCCCAGGCATGCCCCTGCATGGTCGGCGACTTCGAGGCGCGATGCGGCCTCGGCCACAGGTAGTCCCTCCGCGACAGAGGCCGATGCGGCCACTGGAAACTCGAACCCGGTCGTTAAGCCGGCCAACGCCGCAAGGGCAAGGATCACCCACTGCGATACGGCCGTGGAAAGGGGCGTAATAGCGCTTAGGGCGCCCATAAGCGCAAGTGGAGTTGCCAGGATGAGAACCTCCGCTGCAAAGAGGCGCCAGCGGCCCGCGCCGCGCGCTCCGGCTACGGCGCCGCCCGCAAGGCCCGCGACGAATGCGCCCACGATCATGCCCATCCAGTTGTAAACGTATCCGCAGCGGATCTGGAAGGCGTAGATGAGGAGAACCGTGACGCTCATGGCAACCGCGCCCGTTGAGAGAATGCTTATGGAGGGGATGCGGCCTTTGAGTCCCCTTCGCCCGAACGCGGCCACGGCCGCAAGCGCGAGTCCCGCCAGCGCGGCGAACAGTTTCCACCCAGCGGCATCCGTGAGTCTCAAAGCCCACCCGGCAACCTTCGAGCCGGAGTAGCGGGCCCAGAGGGCGAGGTTGGCTGCATACGTGGTCGGATGCCAGTCGGCGTTGATTCTCGCATTCTGCATCCCGGCGAGGGCTGCATTGACGCTCCTGGTGCGCTCCGCCTCGAACTCGTACGAGAAAAGCGCCGGGTATATCTCGGACCGAATGCCGCGCGCGGCGAAGCGTCGCGAGAGCTCCCCCGGAGACGACGTCACCACGCCGGGCCGCTTTGCGCCAAAGAAGAGGGAATTCACATCAGACGTTACGAGCACTTCGGGAAACACGCTCCGCATCGTCGCGTATATGTCGCCGGCATACCTGCCGACGTCGCCGGCGACGTAGCTGTCGGCAAGGGTTACCGGAGCGACGAACACGCCGTCATCCGCAAGCGCGTTGCGCGCCGCAAGGAGGAATTCGCGCGTGTAAAGGCGATTGAGAAGGAGCGTCGCCGGATTCGGCAGGCGCACGATAACCGCATCATACCTCGTGCCGCCGGCCGCCGCCTGTGCCACGAACGCGCGCGCGTCCGCATAGTGAACGCGGACGCTCTCGGATTCGAGGGCCTTGCGGGACGCATCAGGGAGAAACGGCTTCGCAGCGTCGATGACCGCGGAGTCCAGCTCCACGTAGTCGACCGATTTCACGCCGTATGACAAGATCGCCGGCAGATAGTCCGGTCCCCCTCCAATGACCAGGACGTTCTCCGCCCTGCCCTGCTCTGTCAACACGAGATGCGCTTCCTGCTCGCTCAGAACCGCTTCGGGAAACGTGAAGAGCGGCTCGCCGTTGCCGTAAAGCGTATACTGGCCGGAGTTCATGAGGACGGTGATGTTCTGATAGCGGCTCTCACCGGCGCCGACCACCATCCCCTGCCCTACCGACCGCATTCGCGCGATATGCGTGTTGGCGTCTATGACCGCGCCCCTGCCCCCTGCCAGTAGCGCGCCGCCGGCGACCGCGATGATCGCAACTCCAAGAGTCGCGGTTGACGCGCTGTGCCCCGCCGTGATCCCGCGCGCCTTCGACACCTGAATGAGCGCAATAAGTACCGCCGCCTGAACCAGGTACGCCGCGAAACCGAACGTGAAGGGGCTCCACTTTCCGGCCAGCACGAACGTAAAGAGAACCCCGCCGGCTACGCCTCCGGCCGCCTCGGCGACGTAGACAAGCGGGATCGAGCGCGCCGATACCCTTGCGCTCTCCGCCACGCGGCAGAGAACTACGAATATAAGACCCCCGAATGCCGCAAAGGGAGCGCCGAATGCAAACGCCACCGCGATAGTCTTGGCGAGAGACGGGTACGTGCCGGCTTCGATTCCGAAGATCGCCCCCGGTGCGGTCCGCATCGCCGTCACCGCCACCGGAAACAGCGCAACCCACGCCGGCAGAACAAGTGTGAGCAGGAAGGACGGCTTCATCCGCGCAAGAGGTTTCAGGCGCGCCGCACGTGCCCCCAAGGCCACGCCCGCAAGCCACGCCGCGAGGAGCGCGGCAAGCGACATTTCGTTACCCAGGAAGACCACGAGGAACTCGCGTGCGAGATACGATTGCGTGATGACTGCATATGCGCCGCAGAACAGGCTTACAAGGAAGATAGAGAACGCCATCTCGGCTCCCTGGCCAACACCCGTGTCAAACCACGATTGTACCCAGAAGCGGGCTTATGGGCGAGATGTTTGAGACCGGTGTTCGGCGCCCCCCTACGACGCTTGGGCGAAGGTGTTGCCCATCTTGGACTTGCGTACCGAGCGCAGGAGGGCCTCTACGACCTCCGGATCGAACTGAATCCCGCTGCAGCGGACGATCTCGGACAGGCAGGTTTCCTGCGTCAGCCGGCCGCGATAGGGGCGATCGGAGGTCATGGCATCGTACGCGTCGGCGACGGCTATGATCCGGCTGGCAATCGGGATGTCCTTTCCCGCTATGCCGGTCGGGTAGCCTTCACCGTTGAAGTACTCGTGGTGGTGCTTTACTGCCTTCACGACGTCGGCCATATCGTGGATGTTTCTTAGGATCTCCGCGCCGCGGCCCGCATGCTCGCGGACGACGGACTTCTCGTCGTCCGTGAGGTGGCCTTCCTTGTTAAGAATGCTCTCGCGGATGCCGATTTTGCCGATGTCGTGGAGAAGCGCGGCAAGGTGAACGACCTTCATTGTCTCGTAGGGAAGGTTCATTTCTTCGCCAATGGTGCGGCAGATGCGCGCCACGCGCTCGCTGTGACCCTTGATGTACCGGTCTTTGGCTTCGACCGCGGCTACGAGCGCCCCGATCGCGCCGAACATGAGGTCTTCAATCGCCTTGAAGAGGCGGGAGTTCTCAATGGCGATGCCGGCCTGGATGGCTATCCCGGCCACAAGGCGCAGGTCGTCTCCCGAGAACGCGTCCGTGACGCTCGGGTTGTCGAGGAATATGAAGCCAAGCACCTTGTCCTGGTACCTCAGCGGCACAGCAAGGACGCTTCGCAGGTGATGCGTGATGATGCTTGCGTGATTGGAGAAACGCTGGTCGTGCAGGGCGTCGTTAATGAGGACCGCCTGCCCCTTTTCGAACACCATCTCGGCGATGGTTTTGGAAACGGACAAGCGCCGCCTGTCTTTTGGATTCTTGAACCTGCGGGCCTTCACGATAAGCCGCCCGCTCTGCTCGGATAGAACAAGGAACCCTCTCTCCGCGTTGACGGCGTCGAATGCGAGGTCGAGTATTGCCGAAAGGAGCTCATCCTGGTGACGGATGCCGTTTATCACGCCGCCGACCCGGTAGATGATGCCGAGATCGCGGATCATCCTCTCGGGCGACTGTTCTTTCGCGAGCTCCTTCTCAAGGAAGTCCGCCGTGTCGTTCGGCATCACCACCTCGACGGTGGTGCCCTTCACCGGCGATTCCTCGCTCACAATACTGACCGAGTCGTTGTCCTGGACGTCCTTGGCCATCATGAGCGCGAAGATGTGATTGCCGACGCGTATCTCGTCGCCGTCAACAAGGCGGGTCTTGGTTACGCTGCGGCCGTTGACATATGTGCCGTTGGAGGAGCCAAGATCTTCGAGAATAAGGCTGTCATTCTCGACGACGATGCGGCAGTGGTGCCTGGAAACCTTGTCGTCCGTAACAACAACGTTGCTATCGGCCGCGCGACCCAGAATGGTCACCGGCGCGGTGATTTCGAACGTCTCGCCCATCATCAGGCCGTTTACAACGTAGAGTTTCGTCATAGCAGCCCCGGCGCTGGTGCCACGAAACGAACACAGATTGCCATAGTCGCATCCTCTCGGGTGAACTGTTTGCGGACAACCAGTTAAGGAAATATAGACCAGCTTTTGTTGCATGTCAAACAAACCCACTGCACAAAAACGGGTCTTTTTGAGGCGGTCTGACCGCCTGTCTGCCTGGGGGGTGTGACTAATATTTGTGGCAAGGGGACGTAGATTCATTAGTGGTTGTGTAACAAAGGTTTACAGCGATGAGGAGCAGCATGAGCATGGCGGATACATCCGAGCAGTTGGAAGTGGCGATGGGAG
>Ga0315282_10016098_pt1 | contig 10960 bp, 10 predicted proteins | sample YL17G07_20_MG_FD_203693 | JGI IMG/M metagenome (GOLD analysis project Ga0315282, IMG submission 203693) | Sediment microbial communities from Yellowstone Lake, YNP, Wyoming, USA - YL17G07_20 | ecosystem: Environmental > Aquatic > Freshwater > Lake > Sediment | place: USA: Wyoming | collected...
AAAATGAACTGATACTCCGGTTTCACCAGCCGGAGGATAGAAACTCGGTTTCTGTCATGACACCGCAACTCTTCTTTTAGGGGATTTAGGAGCTAAATGCATAAGCATTTAAGGAAATTACCCTACCGGGAAGCTACGCCCTTTAGGGCGTGGAGCTTCACTTTCTATCTGGAGCGGATAGAAATTTTTCATGAGGTGTGCAATAATAAACTTAAGACGCATCCCTGACAGGATGGTAGATTCTTGTTTTAAAGGAAGGAAGGTTTTGAAGAGGCTCCCTCAAAGAATCAACACGTACCTTCCCAAGAAAAGAGAGACCTCTGGCAGCTCACTGGCTGAAAGGCATCCCTACCTTCAGGTGGGGGACAAGGTTTTCCACAGAGACTACAAAGCTTGGGGATGTGGGATCGTGGTGGAAGCCTGGGCCTCGGAGATCCCCGGTGGGCTCTGTTTTGCTCGAATTCAGTTCCAAGATGGAAAGATGAGGGTCTTTGACAATAATTACGACAGCTCCTGCTGTTGCTACTACAGCGGGATCACCCTCCTCACCCGCGTCGAATTATAAGACTTGTTACAAGCCAACCCTGATCTTCTTCAGTTTTTGATCCAAGAATTCAGCGCTAAAGAGAATCACTTAACGAGGCCGAAATCTCCAGATTCCCCGAAGAGCTCGGGAAAATTGCCGTTGAAGATAGACGTCCCTTGTTGCGAGAGAAAAGTTACTCTGGTCTTCCGTTTTCTCTGCTGAAGACCTTCAGCACGATTCCCTTTCAGGGTCAGTATCCGAAAAAAGCCGTCAAGATAAAAGCGACACCCATCAGACCAAACACCAACCCAGTAACTCCCGATACGAGGAAGGCGATTACGATCAAGGCGACTCCGAGCACAAATCGAAAAACCGACTCCCCCCGTTTCAGATTCTTCACTTTCGTTATGGAAACCATTTCAATTTGTCCTCAAATATTTCTTGATGTTAGACTACATTTACCGTCTTAAGATGTCAAGACGGTTGGGTTCGCTGAAGTAACCATTGAGTCAAGCATGGAAAAATGACAGGCGGGCGGGCTAGTGCGGTCTTCGGGAATACTCTGTGGTCATGTCCGTTGGCCTGTCTCCATGATCTGTCTGATGTGTTACTCCCAGGAGACGCAATGGATCGTTGCTCGAGGAAAGGGCAAGGTCTACACGTTTGTTGTGTATCATGTGGCCTATCACCCGGGATTTGAGAAAGACATCCCGTACGTGGTGGCTGACGTCGAACTGGAGGAAGGCCCGCGCCTGCTGACGAACATCGTCGGCTGCCGGCACGAAGAAGTGACATGCGATATGCCGGTCGAGGTAACGTGGGAGGACATTACAGAGGAATTCAGCTTGCCGAAGTTCAAGCGGGTCTGAAAGCCGGGTATGTGTGGTTGGCCCAAGGCTCGCCGTTCCGTTTAGATGTTGGTTTGGACTCTTTGGGATGACTTCTCGTGCAGGGGGCCGGTAGTGTGCCCCGCAAACCCCACCTTGTAGGCGGGGTCAAGGGGCACTATAAGAAAAGATAATTCATTTCCGGGAAGCGCCGCCCTGTCGGCGGGAAGCTTCAACCGGACTGTCTTCACAGGTCGCCGTGCCAGAGGACCGCGGGGATGTAGATTTCGGTGACTGGAGGCAGGGTGTCTTTGCTAACGGCGAACCGGTTCGTTTCAAGACGTCGAACTCGATAAGGTCCGCCGATATACCTTTCCAACAGGCTCAAGTTGCTGTAGTAGTGCATGGGGACAGCGATCTTGGGCTTGAGCTGTTCTGTGACCTTCTTGGCATTTTCTGGGCCCATCGTGTAAGCCCCTCCCACAGGAAGAAGCACGATGTCCACATGTCCTATGAGTTCAAGCTGATCCTCATTGAATGGCTCGCCTACATCACCCGTATGACAGATGCAGAGACCATCCATCTCAAAAACAAACGCTGAACCTTTGAAATAGCCAGGGATACCCCGGGTATGAATGGGGACGTTATAGATCAGGACGTCGCGGAACGTGGTATTGACCTGATTCCATTCATTCGTTCCAAGGTTCTGCCCCCGCAATACGAGAGGTTCTCCCTTGGCGAGGCCCACGTTGTTGTGATTCCCGCTTTCCCGTCCCACTGTGACGACGTGGGGCCACACCTCTGGCATAGGGTAGCCCATATTCCCAAAAGGGTCGGTGATGATCCGTGTGCCTGCACTCGAGGTGATCTGGAAGAACGCATGGCCGAACCATTTAATCTCCACAGGGCCTAAGGCCGCAGCCGGCCTTAGCAGAGGGTTGTCCTCTTCAGCAATATTCGGATTTCGGCAAGCGGTGTGAGCCTGAAATGGCACAAGAGAGACCCATAGGAAGATCGTAATTGCAGGGAGCACTAAACGTAGCAAGCCTCTCTTTATCTTCATTTTCGTTCTAACATCCTCCGCACCCTTTAGAGATCTCCCTCTCGGACAACCTTCAAGACATAAATTTCTGGAGCAGCGGGAAGGGTGTCCTTACTCACCGTGAACTTGTTGACATTGAGGAACCTAACCGGGTAGGGGCCGTTGGTGAATCGATCAAGAACAGTCATCGCATACCAGTAGTGCATGGGTACGGTGATCTTCGGCTTCAACAGCTCCATGATCTTTTTGCCTGCCTCAGGCCCCGCTGTAAACGTGCCGCCAATCACTTGGAGAAGGATGTCCACATGTCCGATCAGCTCAAGTTGGTCTTCATTGAACGGCTCGCTCACATCACCGGAGTGAAGAATGCAGAGACCGTCCATCTCAAAGACGAAAGCCGAGCCTCTAAGGCTGCCCTCATAGCCTGGGTATCCTCGCTGATGGACAGGGACATTATAAATCAGCACATCGCGGAACGTGGTGTTGATCTGGTTCCAGTCTTTTCCCCAATCCTTCAAGCCACGCAAGACGAGGGGGTCCCCTTTCGCAAGTCCCGCATTATTGTGATTCCCGTGTTCTCTGCCAATGGTTACCACATTGGGCCACACCTCGGGCATGGGGAAACCCATGGCGCCAAAGGGATCCGTGATGATCTTCGTTCCGTTGCTGGAAGTGATCTGAAAAAAGGAATGACCGAACCACTTGATCTCGACAAACCCTGAAGCAGCCGCAGGAACGGCAAACGGATCGTCCTCAGCGATATTGGGATTTCTGCAAGCCGCCTCCGCGTAACCCGAAAAAAGAAGCAGTCCCATCAGGACGGCAATCAACCCTATGAAAAACGCTGAATGTTTTTTCATGTCAACCTCCCTGTATTGGAAACGCTAAAACATGGGTTAGGGCTAAGGCCAAGAGGCCAGTTCAATCAAAATGCAAACCATGCGAAGAATCTGAAACGCGAGGAAGGGACAGATTGCCCTCTAGACCCATCGAACCCGAGCATTACTGAAGGGTTGCCAGAACTGGCCTCTTTACCCTAACCCGTGGCCCGGGTGTTTATATCAGTCCCCATCGCCTTCTATAATACCACTCCGTCACAAGGAAACCAAGAACTAAGACCATTGCATATGGGGTTGCCCAAAGGGGTGACCGTCTCTCCTCACTGAAACGGGTTTCGCCCTTCTGGGCATAAGCTTCTATTTCGTTTAAGAGACCCTCGCGCGATGAGACGACTTTTCCTCCCGTGGACGTAGCGATGGCCTTCAATTGCTCGTGGTCAGGGGCTGCGTCCAGGGTGTCGAGAACTCCGGCGACGACGACGGACTCCTCGAATTGACCGGAAGATGTTTCGACCCTTATTTTGTGGACGCCGGCCCTTTGAGGCACGAAAGAGGCAAGGTATTCACCGGGCAGAATACTCGGTCTAATTTTCGAATCGAACTTCAATCCATCGGGATTGAAAACCGAAAAAGTGATGGGGGCTCCGAGGTTCAGAGAAAACTCCTCTTCCTGCAATTGAACCCTCACTTCGATTTCCTGACCGGCGAATCCACTGTTATCCGGAAACGTGACCTGAACCGGATCGAGACTTGGATCCTTGGTGAGCCATCTCACCATCCTGTCGACCCATCGGAGGTAGGCGAGGTTTCCTCTTCCTTTCGCCACCCATCCTGTATACCACTTCCACGAATAGTCGGTGCCGAGAGCGAGAACCCTGCCTTTGCCAAAATTGGAGACGATGAGGATGGGCCACGCACTTCCGTCCGCACTCTCCAGAAGAACCGTTGCAGAGCTCTTCGGTTCAAACAAGTTTACCCCATCCAACGAGGGCATCTCCCGCCAGAAGCTGCTAGGATTGATCCCTTCTCCCATGGCCTCTGCGGTGAGCCGGGTAATGGGATGGGTATTGCCTGACCGACTCACCCTTACGGTGGATGGAGACCCACGGCGATATTCTTCTCGGTCCGGAAATCGGACAGGTAGGATCTCTCCAATGGGAGTGACCCCAAATCGGCCTTCGTTGACGAGGTGAGGCCCTCCGATCATGGCAAAGCTCCCACCCCCTCTTACAAATTCCCTGATACTTTCAAGATGGTGCGGGCTAAGGTAAAGGGAATAGTTGAAATTGTCGAAGATGAGAAGATCGAAGTCTCTGATCTCCTTGGCGAAGAGGGTCTCCACGGGAAAGGGGATCAGACTCTGCTCTTGGGTTGGGACGTTAAGAATATCCGTGGGTGTCCTCAGGATCACAAAAGAGAGAAGATCGATGGAAGGGTCGTTCTTGAGTACCGTTCTCATGAAACGGTAGTTCATGCTCGGAGTGCCGGAGACCATGAGGATTCGGATCTTGTCGCGCACCACCTTGAGGGAAAGGTTGACACGGTTGTTCGAGGCGAGGCTCTCTCCAAACTGCTCGGGGATGGAGATCGAGAGGTTCTTCTGCCCTATCTCTTCTGGTGTGAAAGAGAGTGAAAGCGTAGTTTCTCCTGGAGATGGGATGGGCAGACGAACATTCTTGGCTGTAACGAGCTTTGTGCCATCTTTCAAGAGGACCGGCAGCATGAGGCCTGAATACCCGTAGCCTCTGACCGTGACGTCGATGACGACCTCTCGTCCCCGGAATCCAAGAGAGGGCGCCCTGACAGCTTTGATCAGGATGTCCTTGTACTCCGCCGGATTTCCTAGTGGAACAACCAGCACAGGAGGCCCGGGGGTCGGACTGTCATCCCATTTGACCTTTCCATCGCTGAAGAGGACCGCGAGAGTGTTCTTGCCGCTCAATTCGCTCAATGCCCCCTCGACATCTCCCTTAACTCCTTCCGCCTTGAGCCCATTCAACTCATCGACCCTCAGAGTCTTCAGGGATTCCTCTAGACCGTAGAGCTTGACGTCAAACTTCTCCCGAAGAGACGTCAGCAATGGGCTGGATCCCTCTGTCAGAAGGGTCTTTGCTTCATCCAGCCGGCTTTTTCCGTTTGCTTCAGGTTGAGCCATGCTCTTTGAGGTGTCTATGAGGAGACCGATGACGGGCGACACCTTGTGTTCCCTCGTCGTCAGCAGAGAGGGGTTGAGAGCAAAGGCGACAAGAAACAGAATGGCACCTAGACGAAGGAGAGAGAGGCCGAGGGCTCTCGAGGATCCGAGCTTCGCACGAGTGACTCGATACTGAGCGAAGGTTGCAGCGAGCCCCAAAGCAAAAAGCACGAGGATCGACCACAGGGGAAAGACAGGAGCGATAGTCACCTGGCTGAGATTCATAAGCTCTGGCGCCTCTTGATGAACGGATGGTGAATCACATCTTTCTTATAGTCCGATGTCAGGGAGTAGACGATGATGTTGATCCCCATCTTGAAGGCAGCACTCCTCTGCAGTTCCCCACCGGGGATACACTCGTGCACCCACTTTCCGAACGTGTCTTTTGACCATGCGCCCGCAAGGTCATTCTGGGAGTAGATGACAGGAGTCCAGTTGTCGATGGTGATCCCTTCAAGGTAAGGATTCACTCGCTGGCGCCCCCCGATGCTCCCGATCAAATAGAAACTCTGATAGACCGAATGGTCCGCGGGAAGCTTTCTCATCTCATGGCCTGGGAGAACTTGCTTCATCTCTCTTCGGAAGGCCAGATCAAACCCATACCCTTTGGCCCCGACGGTGTCTTCGGCAAAGAGAAACCCTCCGTAAGTCAAGAAGCGCCTCAGAATCTCTCTCTCCTGTGGAGTCAAGGGATCGAATTCGTATTTTCCTGCCATGATGAGGAAGGGACAGTAAAAGAGATCCCCGTCGGTGAGTGTGATCACCCGTCTCTCCTGCATTCCGTCGATACTCGTCCTCAGTTCGAGTTCCTCAGTAATGGCTTCTAGAAACTGGGGATTGGGATCCCAGTCGCCGCCACGGTATTTGAGTTGGGCAAAGAAAAACTGCGGGAACGAGGCCGATAAAGAGATCTTTGACCGAGAGAATAGAACTCCCGCAGTGAAGGTCAACGCGAGGTTTAGGAATTTTCTTCTTGAGATCATCTCTTCTTCCGTATCGTGAATAGCCCCATCCGACAAACGAAGTCAAATCAACCGCACATCAGAGTGATGAAGGCTTAGACCATGGCCCTCCGTTCGCCAGAACCATCTCCACCGCCAAAACTCCCAGAAGGAAGGCGAGAAGAAAAGGCCAAAGCTCCCTTCGTCTCGCCTGAAGGTCTCTGAGCGTTCCTTCCTGATACTCGATGATGTTCACTTCCATGGATCCGAACTTCTTCCTGAGCTCACTCTCGGAGAGCTTCAACAAGTTCGATTCCTCATAGGGTGCATTCACACCCCGTCTCACCTCTCCGTTAGGAAGAAACCATTGATAGATCCCTGTCCCTTCAGGTGTCCCCCTGATCTGACGAGGGTTCCCTTGGTCCGGGAAAGGTTCTCCGAACCTGAGACTCGGAGGAAGGGTGTTCCCGATCAGCCCTACCCCCTCTTTCAGCATCCCCTGGATGAGCGGAAGATAAGATGCATTCAGAGCAAAGTCGTTCCAATCAAGGTCCGCGCTGGAAGTGAAAAGGAAGAGCTTCGTTTTCCCAACGGGCGCCTCCACGAGAAGGGGATCCTGAGTCCCAAGGACTAAGAGTTTTCTAACCATCCCTTCGATTGCGAAATATCGGTGAAAAGAGGCGTTCTTCAAACTATCCCCCTTGTCAATAAGGGACCGAAGTGTTTCCTGATTGCGATCGATCTGAGTGATTCTTGCCAGTCTCTGACTCGTATCCTTGACCTCGAGAATTCTCCACGGAAGAAAGGAAACAGCGTTGTAGGCGTCTGGAGTGACGCGGTCCCCGAGAAAGAGGAAGAGGGGTCTTCCGAGCTCGAGAAAGGGAGCCAAGCGTGAGGCCTCGAATCGGGCCACATTGAGAAGAAAAATCGCCTCGTAGGAGCGAAGATCGATGCTGGCCATCTCAACCTCAGTGACCACTCGCGTGGAAAACGGGGAACCGTCCGTTCCCCCGGGTTGGAGAGCATTCACCAGATAAAAGCTTTCTGCCGCCTTTAAAGAGGTTTTCGGATCTCCATCAACGATGAGGACTTTGACCTTATCTCTGACCTTCAAAGAAAAATAGAACACGTCATCCAGGGGTAGCCTATCCTCGGAGAGGCGGACTTCGCCGTCGATCCATCCAGGTTTGGTTAGAAAGAGTTCGAAATAGACCTTTCCCTCCTCTCCCGGCTGCAGGCTGACCGATTTCTGGTCGACTTTGATGCCTGAGAGAATGAGTTGAATGATCGGTGTTCCGGCTTGGTCAGAGAGATTGGAGAGTGTGACCTCGAGACGCGTTGGGACTCCTACGACCCCTTCTCCCTCCACGAGGATGACACTCTTAATGCAGACATTCGGATCTCGATTCGGACCACCGATCCTGAGAAATGTGAGCTCCGCGTCGGAAACGGCACCGAGTTTGCTTAAGTCAAGCTTCTCCCAGTCTCCTCGGGCCAAGTCGGTGGCGATGAGGATTTGCTTCGGGATCTTAAGGCCCTTGAGTGCATGATAGGCCGAGCTAAGGGCTAACCCGGGATGACCGGCACCCAAGGAGAGAGGAATGACATCGAGCTTCCTCAGGGCCTCTTCCGATTTCATCCATGAGAGCCGCTTCGCTTCTTGGGGCACTGGTTCGGGAACCGTTGGGATGATCATGACCTGACCATCAAATCCTTCTAAGGTTTCTTTGATGGCCTTCTTTGCGCGCAGGTAATGTTCTCCCCTTTCGTCCCGGTACCCCATGCTGAGAGAGTTGTCGAGAAGGATTACCTTTGCGCCGCTGCTCTGGAGGGCAGCAAAGCCGGGCCTCATCAGGATCGGTCGCCCGATCATGAGAACAATGCTGATGACTGCCAGGATTCTTAGGATGAGCAGAAGGAGATGCTTCAGACGTTGGGGTTTTGCTGTGACGCGTTGAGACTGAACCAGGAGACGGACAGCAGAGAATTTTCTGGGAATGGCCTTTCGCTGGGTAAGTCGATGGATGAGAACCGGTAGAATTCCCGCAGCCAGACCGAACAGGAGAAGAGGGTTTAAGAACGTCAAATTCATGTATGAGGGGACCTAAATTTTTCTCGCCAGGTCAGGTAACGCACCAGCGCACGATCGAGACCAATGGAGGTGTCGAAGAGAGAGTAGTCGATGAGATTGGAGGCACACGAAGCCCGATAGCCCTCAATCAACGCTTGGATCGTCTCGAGGTAGGCGGATCGGATGACCTCGGGATCAGCCAAAAGTCTCAGATCCTCCTCGAGGTCTTGGAAGAGGGACGGTTCCTTAAACGGAAACTGGAGCTCATCCTTGTCCAAGAGATGAAAGACCATCACATCACTCCCTCTTGAACGGAGCTGTTTCAGTCCTCTCATGACCTCTTCAGGCTGGTCCAAAAGGTCGGAGATGACAAGAATCAGTCCTCGTCTCTTCACGGAGGCCGCAAGCTCCTGGAGCACCGAAGCGACCGAGGTCTCTCCTTGAGGCGTGCAAGCCTCTAAGGCTTTGAGAATGGCGAAGAGATGGTCATGGGCTGCTTTGGAAGGGATCACCTTTTCAATCTTCTTCGAAAAGGTCACGAGACCCACCGAATCCTGCTGCTTCAGCATCAGATAGGCGAGGGAAGCCGCAAGCGTAGAACCGTAGTCGAACTTGCTCCAACCATCAGAGGCATACCCCATGGAAGCGCTCGAGTCCATCACGAGGATGGCCTTGAGATTCGTCGCTTCTCGATATTCCTTGATGAAGTATCGGTCAAACTTCGCATAGGCCTTCCAGTCGATGTGACGAACGTCATCGCCCTCTGCGTATCCGCGATGTTCTTCGAACTCGGAACTCAGTCCCTTGGCCTGAGAGGGATGGATCCCCACCATCACGCCGTCGACCACAAACCGCGCTCGGAGATAGAGTCTCTTCAATCCCGTGAGAACTCTTGGATCGAAATAGTTCAAGGCCGAACCTCCTGAAGGAGACGCTCAATGATTTGGAGAGAAGTAATCCCTTCAGCCTGTGCTTTGAAATTGGTGATAATCCGATGCCGGAGAATCGACGGAACGACCGCTTGAACGTCCTCCACGGAGGCCACGTATCTCTGATCCATGATGGAGCGGGCCTTGGCTGCGAGAATCAGATATTGGGAGGCCCTTGGTCCAGCACCCCACTCGGTCCACTCCTTGATAAAGGGAACGGCTTCTGGTTCCTTGGGTCGAGAAGACCGCACCAGTTTCACCGCGTAACCGATGACGTGGGAAGAGGCAGGTACTTTTCTCACAAGATCCTGGATCTCGAGGATCTTGTCTGCGTTAACCACCTTTTCAAGGACCGGCTGATAAGAACACGTGGTGGAAGCGACGATCTCCATCTCTTGATCCAAGGTGGGATAGTCGATTTGGATATTAAACATGAATCGATCGAGCTGGGCCTCTGGTAAAGGATAAGTTCCCTCCTGTTCGATGGGGTTCTGGGTTGCGAGGACGAAGAAAGGAAGATCGAGGGTGTGAGTGATGCCACCGGCGGTTACTTTATATTCCTGCATCGCCTGGAGCAGGGCTGCTTGGGTCTTGGGAGGAGTGCGGTTGATTTCATCCGCCAACAGGATGTTCGTGAAGATCGGTCCCTTGATGAAGCGGAACCTCCTCTGTTTACTCCCCACCTCCTCTTCCAGAATGTCGGTTCCTGTAATGTCCGAGGGCATGAGGTCAGGAGTGAATTGAACTCGATTGAAATTCAATTCCATGATCCCAGCTAGCGTTGAGATGAGCAGGGTTTTGGCAAGACCTGGAACACCCACCAGCAGGCAATGGCCCCGGCATAAAAGGGCGATGAGAATTTCCTCAATCACCTTGTCTTGCCCCACGATCACCTTCTTGATCTCCGAGATGATCTCAGCTTTCTTCTTGCCCATCTCATCAACCTGGGCAAGGTCTCGATCAGACAGTGAAACCTCTTTCGCTGCTTCCATGAATCGATTTATCTCCTTAGTTTAGTTGCGACCTCTCTTGCTTTCGCTGCATCCGGAAGATCTCCCAGCATCTCATACGCCTGGGCGAGCCCCAGATGCACCTCTGGATTGAAGGGATTGATCTGGAGGGATTCTTCGAATGCCCCTCTGGCCTGCTTGAAGTCTTTCAACTTGAGATAGACCTGACCCATCTGAGTGTAGGGAGTCGGATGGTCAGGGGACAACTCCTGAGAGCGCCTGAGAACGGTGAGAGCTTCCTGATTCCGGCCGGTGTCGATCAGCGCGGAAGAGAGCCGGTTGAGGATGGGAACAGAGTCGCCAGCCTCTGACAGAGCACGGCGATACTCGAGCACGGCTGCGCTGGCCCGGCCCCTCTCTTGCAGACGATCACCGATGTGGGCCCGGTTCCTCGCCACCATCGATTTGATCTCTTCCATGTCGAGCCGTTCCTCATCGGCTCTTCCCTCCTTCACCTTGTAACGATGGACAGTCACACCAGGCACCGGGCTCAATTCCTTGGAGGCCAGGAACTCTCTACATTTACCCTCAAACTCAGAAAATTCGAATCCAAGGACTTCCTTAATTGCCTCGCCGGCACC
>Ga0315282_10016099_pt1 | contig 10959 bp, 6 predicted proteins | sample YL17G07_20_MG_FD_203693 | JGI IMG/M metagenome (GOLD analysis project Ga0315282, IMG submission 203693) | Sediment microbial communities from Yellowstone Lake, YNP, Wyoming, USA - YL17G07_20 | ecosystem: Environmental > Aquatic > Freshwater > Lake > Sediment | place: USA: Wyoming | collected...
AGCGCGGACCAGGCGGCCAGGGGGAGGCCGGAGGTTGTATTGGCCGTACGTGCGCCACAGGTTGCCCCCAACCGGTGATGCCGCAAGTCATCGACGTATCGTGGTTGACACGTACCTTGCGGCGGCGCGGGCTGAATTTTCGGATTGCCCAAGGCGGCCGCGTTGGCTAGAATCCGCGCTTTCAAGCCCGGGATTCTGCGGGGGAGAGCGCCCCTGACCGCGTGCCGCGCCTTCTGACGGGCGGCAGGGCTGAGGTAGTGGCGTGTTGCGCGGACATGTTAGAAACCATCAACGGCTTCCAGGTGCTCCGCAAGATAGCCGACTCCAATACGGCAGAGATATTCCACGTCATGCGTGTGGCCGGCCAGGCGCGGGGCGCCGAGTATGCCGCCAAGGTTCTCCGAGACGCCGTCGCCCGGGATGCCACGCAGCGGGCCCACTTGGAAAATGAGTATCATATCTGTTCGGCCCTTGAACATCCGAACCTGGTGCACGCCTTCGAGATTCAGTTGGCGGCGGCCCGGCCGTTCGTCGTTCTCGACCTGATACCGGGGCCGAGCCTGCGGCAGTACCTGGAGAAGGGGCGGCCGCCACTGGCCGATGCCCTGGGCTGGCTGGCCCAAGCGGCCGACGGGTTGGCCTACCTCCACGAGAAGGGCTACGTCCACCGCGACGTGAAGCCGCAGAACACCGTCATCGGCGACAACGGGAACGTCAAGGTCATTGACTTTGCCCTGACCACGATGCAGGATACGTCGTTCGGAAAGCATATCTGGAGGCGCCTGAAGGAGCGCCGCCGGCCGGGCACCTGGTCGTACATGTCGCCGGAGCAGATCCGCAACGAGCGCCTGACAGGCCAGGCCGACGTTTACAGCATGGGCGTCAGCGTATTCGAGGTCACCACCGGCCGGATGCCGTACGTCGGCACGACGTCGCAAAGTCTGCTGGAGCAGCACCTGTACGGCCTGATCCCGTCGGTGCGGGTGACCCGGCCGGAGGTTCCCCTGGAGTTGGACGAGTTCATCCGGGCACTGATGGCCAAGGACCCTCTTGACCGGCCCATTGGCATGGTGTATGTGAGTGCCAAGTTGACGGCCCTGGCGAAGTTGTGCGCCAACATCAAGGATTGATGCCACAGCGCAGCGTGCGCTAGCGGCACCTCCGAAAAACAGCGGGCCGGGCTTGCCGGAATGAGTATAATAGCCTATCCGAAAAACCGCGGGCCAGGCATATTTATTGAAGCAAACGCGCCTTTGCGTTTGCTTCAAGAAGGTTCTTACCCAACTGGGGCCGCCAGGCTGCGCGGATATGCCAACCAAAGCCCAACGGCGGGCTTTGGTTGGCATATATGCCTGACCCGCGGTTTTTCGGATAGGCTCTAAGTCGGCCGCAGGGCCATTTAGCGGCATCGCCGGCCAATGGCGTGGGAACGCATGCCAAGAGTCACCCTCGAATTCGAGAAGGCGTTCGCGAAACTCGAGGAGCAGATCTCGGCGATGGAAGAGGACCAGCGCCGTCGCGGCGTGGACCTCGGCGCGGAGATCCGCGACATGCGCAAGAACCTAGTCGCGATGGTCCGCAAAAAGTACGCCGCGCTCACACCGTGGGAGATTGTCCAGGTCGCCCGCCATCCAGATCGGCCGCAGACCGCCGACTACCTCGCCGCGTTCGTCAAGGAATTCCGGGAGATCCATGGCGACCGTTTTTTCCGCGACGACAAGGCGATCGTGTGCGGCTTCGGGCGGATCGCCGGCGAGAAGGTGATGATCGTCGGCCACGCCAAGGGCCGAAACACGCGCGAAAAGGTCGCGTGCTTCTTCGGCTGTGCCCACCCCGAAGGATACCGCAAAGCCCTCCGGGCGATGCGCATGGCCGAGAAGTTCTCGCTGCCGATCGTCACCTTCATCGACACGCAGGGCGCGTATCCGGGCATCGGGGCCGAGGAGCGCGGCGTCGCCGAGTCGATTGCCGTCAACCTGCGGGAGATGTCGCTCCTGAGGGTGCCGATCGTCGGCGCCATCATCGGCGAGGGCGCCTCCGGCGGGTACCTGGGCATCGGCGTGGCCGACTGCCTGCTGATGCTCCAGTACGCCTACTGTAGCGTGATTACGCCGGAGGGGTGCGCGGCCATCCTGTGGCGGACGGCCGAGAAGGCCGAGGAGGCCGCGGCGGCCCTGCGACTGACGGCCGAGGACCTCAAGAAGTTCGGCGTCATCGACGAAATTGTGCCGGAGCCGCTCGGCGCCGCGCACCGGAACCCGCGCGAGATGGCGACCACCCTGGAGCGGCGGATCGGCCGGCACCTGCGGGAACTCAGACAACTCTCGATCGACGATCTGCTGGCCCGCCGGTACGAGAAACTGCGCCGCGTCGGCGTGACGGCCGAAGCGATGGTCGAGCCGCCAGCCGCCAACGGGGGGCCGGCCGCCGCGGATGCCTGGCGCCATCGTTACAACTCGGAGGGCACGGAGAACATAGAGAGAGAAGGCGAGATATAGACAACGGAACCAGAAAGGGCCCATGCGTTCGATGACGGCGATGTTTCTGGCCGCGGCGGTGGTCGTTTCGTCGGCCTGGGCGGCGCCCCCGCCGAAAGCGCCGCCCGGCCCCGTGCTTGCCGCGCCGAAGCCCGGGGCGAAGGAGCCTGGGGCCGGCGATTCGGCCGCCGGCGCCAAGACGCCGGCCATCCAGATCGTCTGGCGAAAGGACCTCGATTCCGCCCTCCAGGAAGCCGCCCGGACCGGGCAGGTGGTCCTTGTCTTCTTCACGGCCGATTGGTCGTCGCCGTGCCGGCTGATGTCCGAAGGCACGTTCGCCGTGCCCGGCGTGGCCCAGTACGTCATCCAGAACACCATTCCCGTCAAGGTCGATGACTCCAAGGCCACGAGCCCGGCGAGCACGAGGTACCAGATCCGGGTGTACCCGACCGTGCTGTTCCTGGCCCCGTGGGGCGAACCCCTGCACATGGTGGTCGAGCCGCGGCCGCCGGCCGAGTTGTATCCGCTGCTGAAGAAGATCGTGGCCCTGCCCAAACTCATCGAAGCCCAGAAGCAGGCCCCGGACGACCCGGAGGCCAACTTCGCGGTCGGCAACGCCTTCGCCTCCCTCGAACCCCTCAATGCGCTGGCCCCGGCTGCGCAATTGAAGAAGGCCGAACCGTACCTGAAACGGGTGCTGGAGTTGGCGCCGAAGAATGAGAACGGCCGGCTGAGCCAGGCACGGCTCATCCTGGCGCTGGTGCCCTTGGCCGATGGCGATGCCGCACTGGCCTTGCGGGCACTGGACCGCTACCTGCGGGATTTCAGGAACGCCCCGGAGGCGCCCGTGGCCATCTTCTTCCAGGGAACCATCCTGTTCCAGGACGGGAAACTGAAGGAAGCCCGCGAGTACTTCGAACAACTCCGCACGGAATACCCGAAGCACCCCAAGGCCTACGATGCCGACAAGGCCATCGAGGCCATCGATGCCCGACTGAAGATCATGCAGGCCCAGCCGGCCCCGCCGCCCGCGCCCAAGAAGTAATGCAGGCCGGGCAACGCCCTGGCTTCATGGGCTAATGCTATAGTGCGAACTCGTCAATTGGAGGTGCCCGCAAGCGCATGTTGCGCTGTGGCACTAAACGCCGTTGCCTTTCCTGTTCGCTGCTGCCCGCTGCCTGTTCCCGCTGTTCAGGTAGTGGGCAAGGTACTGGCCGGTGTAACTGGCGGGGACCTTGGCGACGCCTTCGGGGGTGCCCTGGGCGATGATGTACCCGCCGGCGTCGCCGCCCTCCGGCCCCAGGTCGATCACCCAGTCGGCGCTCTTGATGACCTCGAAGTTGTGTTCGACCACCAGTACGGTGTTCCCCAGGTCGACGAGGCGGTTGAGGACGTCGAGCAGGCGCTGGATGTCGGCAAAGTGCAGGCCCGTCGTCGGTTCGTCGAGGACGTAAAGGGTGCGGCCGGATGATCGCTTGCCGAGTTCGGCCGCCAGTTTCACTCGCTGGGCCTCGCCGCCCGAAAGCGTGGTCGAGTTCTGGCCGAGGGTGATGTAGCCCAGGCCCACGGCCTGGAGCGTGGCCAGTTGGTCGACGATCCGCGGGAAGTTCTCGAAGAATCCCAGCGCCTCGCTCACGCGCATCTCCAGCACGTCGGCGATGCTCTTGGCGCGGTAGACGATCTGTAGCGTCTCACGGCTGAATCGCATGCCCTTGCACTCGCGGCAGGTGACGTACACGTCGGGCAGGAAATGCATCTCGATCTTGCGGACGCCCTGGCCCTGGCAGGCCTCGCACCGGCCGCCCTTGACGTTGAAACTGAACCGCCCCGGCCCGTACCCGTGGACCTTGGCCTCGCGCGTCTGGGCGAACACGCGGCGCACCAGGTCGAAGACCTTCGTGTAGGTGGCGGCGTTGGAGCGCGGCGTGCGGCCGATGGGGCTCTGGTCGATCTCGATGACGCGGTCGATCCGGTCGACGCCCGCCAGGCGCCGCAGGGCGCCGGGCTTCTCGCGGCTACCGTACAGTTTCCGCCGCAATGCCGGCACCAGCGTCTGGGCCACCAGCGTGCTCTTGCCGGAACCGCTGACCCCGGTGATGCACACCAGGCACCCCAGGGGGACCCTCACGTCGATCTCCTTGAGGTTGTTCTCGCGGGCGCCGAGGACCTGGATGAACCGCGTGCGCCGTGCGCGCCGCCGCTTCTCGGGCACGGGGATGGTGACGCATCCCGCCAGGTAGCGGCCCGTGAGCGACTCCGGCGACCTTTCGATCTGCTTGAGGGTCCCCTGGGCGACTACTTCGCCGCCGTGCTCGCCTGCCCCGGGGCCCATGTCGAGGATGTAGTCGGCTGCCCGGATCGTGTCTTCGTCGTGTTCGACCACCATGACCGTGTTGCCCAGGTCGCGGAGTCGCGCCAGGGTTTCCAGGAGTCGGTGGTTGTCGCGGGCATGCAGGCCGATCGTCGGCTCGTCGAGGACGTAGCAGACGCCCACCAGGCCGCTGCCGACCTGGGTGGCCAGGCGGATCCGCTGGGCCTCGCCGCCCGAGAGCGAACCGCTCGAACGGTCGAGCGTCAGGTACCCGATGCCGACGTCCTGCATGAACCTGAGGCGGCTTCGGATCTCGGCCAGGACCTGCCGCGCGATGATCTGCTTGTCGCTTTCCAGTTGCAGAGAGGCGAAGAACTGGGCCGCACCGTCGACGCTCAGGGCGGTGACCTCATGGATCGCCCGGTCGCCCACGCGGACCGCCTGGGCCTCCGGCCGCAGCCGCGCCCCATGGCACGCCGGGCAGGGCTGCTCGCTCATGAACCCCTCGAGCCACCGCAGGACGTACGCGCTGCGGCTGGTCTCCGCCAGGCGGCGCAAACTGGGCACGACGCCTTCCCACGGCTCGGCCGGCTCGTCTTGTGCGGCCCAGCCGCCCCCGCTGGGTGCCGCGGCCGAGGGCGGCCGGGCCACGTGCCCGCCGTTAAGGAGCACCTCGCGCACGCGCCGCGGCAGTCTCTCGATCGGCGTGTTCTCGTCGACGCCGAAGTCGCGCACGAAACGGTCGACGGCCTCCTGGTAGAACGCCCGGTATCGCCGCGGCCCTTCGCGCCACGGCGCGATGGCGCCCTGGGCCAGGCTCTTCTCCTCGTCGGGGATGATGAGGCTCTCGTCGAATTCCTGGTACGTGCCCAGGCCGTGGCACCGCGGGCACGCGCCGTACGGGCTGTTGAAACTGAACAGTCGCGGCGTGAGTTCCTCGAAACTGATGTTGCACCGCGTGCAGGCGTACCGCTCGCTATAGAGGACGTTCTTCCACTCGCCCGTCGAGAGTTCGTGGCTGACGGCCACCAGGCCGTCGCTCATCCGCAGCGCCTGCTCGACCGAGTCGGTCAGCCGCGCTCGCGACGCCTCCTTCACGACCAGCCGGTCCACCACGGCCTCGATGGTGTGGCGTTTGCTCTTCGCCAGGTCCGGCACGTCGCGGACCTCGTACATGCGGCCGTTGATGCGGACCCGCACGAAACCGTCGGCCACGATGTTGCGGATGACGTCCCTGTGCTCGCCCCGCTGGCCCCGCACGAGCGGCGCCAGGACCATCAGCCGCGTGCCGCCGGCCAGGCTCAGGACGTGCTCGACGATCTGTTCGGTCCGTTGCTGGCGTATTTCCCGGCCGCACTTCGGGCAGAAGGCCGTGCCGACGCGGGCATAAAGCACACGCAGGTAGTCGTGGATCTCGGTGGCCGTGGCGACGGTCGAGCGGGGGCTGAATCCGCCGCGACGCTGGTGGATCGCGATGGTCGGCGGCAGGCCCTCGATCGCGTCGACGTCGGGCTTCTCCATCTGCTCCAGGAACTGCCGGGCATAGGCCGACAGGCTCTCGACGTACCGCCGCTGGCCCTCGGCATAGACGGTGTCAAACGCGAGGCTCGACTTGCCGCTGCCCGACAGGCCCGTCACGACCACGAGTTTGTCGCGCGGAATGCGGACGTTGATGTTCTTCAGGTTATGCTGGCGCGCCCCCTGGACGAGGATGCACTCCTCGCCGTTGACAGGTGGCACGCCCGCGCCGCTGTCGCGCGGGCCTGCGGCTTGCCGCTCGGGCGGATCATGGCCAGGCAAAGGCGGCCTGGGCATGTCACCCGGCGATGGACTTGTCGTCCCCACCTCGAGCCTCCCCGTGTCGCAGGTTATCGTGCGGCCGAACCTTGTATCATAACCATGAGGGCATGGCTTGGCAAGATTGCCGGCAATTGCGGAGCGGGGGGTGCGCCAAGATTCCTGGCGCGGACAAGACCGGCCGTGGCACGCAGGGGCGGAAAGACTACACACGTACTCTCTAGACGGGCAGTTGCGCGCGACCCGTGTCGGCCTTCCTGGGGCGGTTCGCGGGGCGCCCACCCCATAGCGGCTTGGCCAACTGCTTGTCCCAGTCGGCATAGGCCCTGGCGAGTTCGTCGCGGATCTCCGGTTTTTCGGCGCTTAAGTCCTTGCTCTCGCCTATGTCGGTCGAAAGGTCGTAGAGCCCTGGCGGCCCATCGCGAACCTTCACCAGTTTCCAGTGCCCCTTGCGTACGGCCCACTGGGCGCCCATCCGCCAGAAGAGGTACTCGTGGGGCGGGCCGGCCTTCTTGCCGCTGAGGTAGGGCACCAGGTCCACGCCGTCGAGCGGCCGTGCGGCGGGGGGTTCCGCTCCGGCGGCCGCCGCTGCCGTCGGCAGGAAGTCCAGGCTGATCACCGGCTCATCGTAGACCCGGCCCGCAGGCACATGCCCCGGCCAGCGGATGACGAAGGGCTCGCGGATGCCCCCTTCCCACATGCTGGCCTTCCCGCCGCGCAAGGGGCCGTTGCTGCTCGTCGTGGATGGAGGGCCCCCGTTGTCGCTCACGAACAGGACCAGCGTGCTTTCCTCAAGGCCGTGCTCTTTGAGTCGCGCGAGCACCTTGCCGATGCCATCGTCCAGGCAACTCATCATGGCGGCATGGATGCGGCGGCGCTCGTTGGCGATGTGGGCGAACTTGTCGAGGCACCTCTGCGGCGCCTGCATCGGCATGTGGGCGGCATTGGGGGCGAAGTACAGGAAGAACGGCTCGGCCTTGTGCCGGTCGATGAAGGCGGCCGCCTCGCGCGCAAAGGCATCCGTCAGGTACTCCTTCTCCTGCACCTTCTCCTTGCCGCGCATGATGGGATTGGCCCTGGCGGGCCCCTTGCCCTCTTGCGGCGGATAGTAGGCGTGGGCACCGCCCAGGAATCCGAAGAACTCGTCGAAGCCGCGGGCGGGCGGCTGGTATTTGGGGTCCTGCCCCAGGTGCCACTTGCCGACGATGCCGGTGGCGTATCCGGCCTTCTTCATGACGTCGGCGAAGGTGGTCTCCGCCAGGGGCAGGCCGAACTCGAAGCCCAGGTTGACGCCCCCGCCGCCGGGGTTGAACTCATGCCCGAACCGCTGCTGATGCCGGCCCGTCATGATCCCGGCCCGCGTGGGGCTGCACAGCGGGGCCGACACGTAACCGCTCGTGAACCGCACGCCGCCGCGCGCCAGGGTGTCGATGTGCGGCGTAGGGATGTCTTTGCACCCGTAGCAGCCGATGTCGGCCCAGCCTACGTCGTCGATGAGGATCACGAGGACGTTGGGTCTTCGCGCCGGGGCCGCCGGCGTCGTCTCGCCCAGCGTCTTGGGGATCACTGCCCCCAGCGCCCCGGCGCCGACCAGGGCCATGAATTGGCGCCGGCCGAGGTGGGTCTGCCTTGCGTAGTCTGATGCTCCCATTCAATGCCTCCAGCAACATGTATCGGACCATGCAAACCGGGGCGATGCCCCGGCTTCAGACCATGTAGGCCGGGGCGATGCCCCGGCTTCCATTTGTGACCGCGTGCCCAAGCACGGATGCCGGGGCTGCGTCCCGGCCTACGCTTCCGCGAGGGCCTTCTGGTACTCGGCCCAGAGGTTCTCCTTGGAGTCCCCGGCGACGACGCGGTCCCAGGGAAGGACCTCGTCGCCGCGGCGCTCGCGGTGGGCGTAAAGGGCGGGGTCGATGCCGGCGGCCTTGAACCCCGCCTGCCAGGCACTCATGTTGAATGCTTCGTCCCAGGCGTCGAACCGGGCGCCCGCGCGCCAGGCCTCGTAGATAGCGCGGCCGACCCTCCGGTCGCCTCGCGCCAGCGCCCCTTCCAGGGCGCTCCGGTCGACGCGATGGACTCGCAGCGATGTCCGGCGCTCGGGCAGGGCTTTGTGCAGCATGTCGCGGGCGCGCGCCAGGTACTCCTCGCTCGCCATGGCGGCAAACTGGAACGGCGTGTGCGGCTTGGGGACGAAGTTCGACACGGCCACGTTGACCTTGCCGGGCCCCTTGCCGGTCTCGCGCCGAAGGTCGCTGACGCGCATCGCGAGGCGCCCGATGGCCCGGAGGTCCTCGTCGGTCTCGGTGGGCAGGCCGATCATGAAATAGAGTTTGATGAGGTTCCAGCCGCGCGACCACGCCTCCCGGGCCCCCGCGAAGAGGTGCTCATCGAGGACGGCCTTGCCGATGACTTGGCGCAGTCGGGGCAGGCCGGCCTCGGGCACCATCGTCAGGCCGCTCTTGCGGACGCTGCCCAAAAGCCGCGGCACCAGTTCCAACTGGTCGTTGGTATGCAGACTGGGCAGGCTGAGGCTGACGCCGCGAGGGGCGAACTCGGCGTCGAGCGTCGTCAGGATCGCCTTGAGTTGCGGATGGTCGCTCGGCGACAGACTGGTCAGCGAGATCTCCTCCAGACCCGTGTGCCGGTAGGTCTCGCGGGCCAGTTCCAGCACCTTCTCGGGGCTGCGGTGGCGGACGTGGCCCTTCGTCCGGCCGGATTCGCAGAAGCGGCACTGACGCGGGCACCCGCGCATGATCTCGATGGTGACCCGGTCGTGCACGACCTCGGTGTTCGGCACGATCGGGGCGGTCGGCGCGAAGGCGCTCTGGAAGTCCGCCACGTGGGCCATGACGGTCGCCGACGGCAGGCCGTCGGCCTTCGGCGCCAGCGCCGCCAGCGTGCCGTCGGCGTTCCACGACGGCTCGATGAGGCCGCAGGGGTACAGGAAATCGAACTCGCGTGCGAGGGCCAGGATCATCTCGGCCCGCTTCGCGCCGGCGGCCCGCAACTGGCGGTAGCGGTCCAGGAAGAGGGGCAGGGCGTCCTCGGCCTCACCCAGGAACATGAGGTCCATGAACGGGGCCATGGGTTCCGGGTTGTTCACGCCCGGCCCGCCGCCCAGGATGATGGGGTCGGCCTCCGCGCGGTCGGCGGCAAAGACAGGGATGCCCGCCAGGTCCAGCATCGCCAGGGCGCTGGTGTACAGCATCTCGTACTGGAGCGAGAAGCCGACGATGTCGAACTCGCGCACGGGCCGGCGCGATTCCCACGAGAACAGGGGGATGCCGACCGCCCGCATCCGGGCCTGGACGTCGGTCCACGGGGCGTACGTGCGCTCGCACAGGATGCCGGGCAGCGAGTTCAGCAGGTGGTAGATGATGGCCGAGCCCAGGTGGCTCATGCCGATGGCGTATGTGTCGGGGAACGCCAGGCAAAAGTGCACGGCGGCGGCGTCCCAGTCTTTGCGCACCGCGCCCGACTCGCCGCCGATGTACTGGGCGGGGTTCTGAATGAACGGCAGCAGGTCGCGCGAGATGCTATGACCGAGCGAAATATCTGTCTGTGCCATAAATGTAGGACGGGGCCAAGCCCCGGCTTCGCTTTGTGACCGAAGGCCCGGCGCCGGTTCCTGCGCGATAAATGTCGGCCCGAGAACCCCCCGCCGTTGTGAGACCCAGGTCTGGACAAGCCGGGGCCTCGCCCCGGCCTGCGCGTCGGCCATGCTTAAGTCACCGTACCTGTTTGTGCTCCGGGCGTCAAGAGCACCAATCAAGTGCGGAATGCAGCGCGGCCTGCAAAGGGTTTGGCCTTGAAATAGCCTGCCGGCGGCGCTATAAGGTGTAGGTTACGCCGGGGCGTAGCGCAGTCTGGCTAGCGCGTGTGGTTTGGGACCACAAGGTCGCGGGTTCGAATCCCGCCGCCCCGACCACTTTTTCCCGCGGGCGGCGGGAAAAAGTCGTAGAGCAGGAGAACACCAGAAAGTAGAGCACGGCGACAAGGCCGGGGAAGACGGGAGAACCTTAGCACGGCGCAAGTTGTTCTCCTGCGGTCTCCTTTCTACTCTCTCCTCATCGCCTTAACCTCTTGATATACAAGGACTTGTGAACGCCGCCACGGCCCGGATGCGGCGATGTCGCTTCGGGGGGCAGGGGAAGGCAGGCCATGAGCCATCGGCCCTGCCCTCAATGGCGGTGAAATAAGGAGATGATAAAGAGAAGCCTCCTGGGTCGATACTGTATCTTGTTCAGGACCAGATCGACCGGAAGGAGGCTCCGATGTCTATGCCCATCGTCAATCGCTCGGCCACAGTTGAGGAAATTCGCACCATGCTCCGCGAGTCGCCACTGGGGGCGCTGCGTCAGATGCTCCCCG
>Ga0315282_10016102_pt1 | contig 10958 bp, 8 predicted proteins | sample YL17G07_20_MG_FD_203693 | JGI IMG/M metagenome (GOLD analysis project Ga0315282, IMG submission 203693) | Sediment microbial communities from Yellowstone Lake, YNP, Wyoming, USA - YL17G07_20 | ecosystem: Environmental > Aquatic > Freshwater > Lake > Sediment | place: USA: Wyoming | collected...
TTACTCGTGTTGAGCTTTATGCTTCTGATGAGGCTTTCTTGTGTGGAACTGGTTGGGAGATCACGCCAATAACTAGCATAGATGGCTTACCTCTGGGCAAAGAGTATCCTGGAGTTGTAACGAAGCTCATAGCTGAACATTATGCAGACGCTGTAGCTGGGAAAGTAGAAAAGCACAAAGAATGGTTAATGCCAGCGTGAACAATTCAAGCTAGCGAGTTGGTTGTAACGGTCTAAGGTGAAGTTCCAGTATTCTGCTTTCTGTTCATGTTTACTTGATCTCCTACGTCTTTAACGCGCACTAGTCGCACACTCAGGCGATAGAAGAAATGACTAATATGCGTCTCGTGGTGGCTAAGCATTTCCTTGGCATAGAAGCTGAAAGCAAAAAAGAACAGTGAACTCTTCAACTATCCCCTTTTTTTGTGTCGCGCGAGCAATCAATACTGGGGTTTTCACTGGATTTGTATTCAAGAAGGCAGATGTATGGTTGGGCGTTACTGTGTTTTTTGAGTTTTCGGTCTGTCAGGGTGCGCCATCAGGTATCCGCCGAATCCAGCTAGCCACATAAGTACTGGATAAAGGACCATGCGCTGCATTCCGCCTACACCTAGTCCAAAGTAGATTCCGCCTACAAAAAGGACAAATCCTCCAAGCTCAGTCAGTCCCAGTATTATGGCTATGGCGGAAAACGGCATCTTCATCAACTTGAACCCATGAACGTACGAGCATACGACGGCAAATATTGCTGACAGCCCACTGAACAGAAAGAAAAACAATGATGCTATGCTGTGGATTGTGCCAGTGTCTTTTGTGAATATGCCAACTCCTATTGAGCCAATAGCAGTTAAGACAAACGTCACGGTCAACATCGTGAAATCGAAGGCGCGGTGCAGAAAATAGGCTCCAATGATCAACAGCAACCCCATAAGAAATACGGACGAGTTGAAGATTATCGAGGAAGACCCAACTCCAAGATCACTTAAGTAGTTCGCCGATATGCTGTAGCCTGAATACAATGCTTCTGAAATGATCACACTTAGGACGAATTGGGTAACTGCAACGAAAATGAGTGCCCCTGCAACTTTTCCATTTGAATAGTCCATGCTGGGTGATATTGTCTTTTAGAGGGATAAAACTTATGTCGCGCGCTATCACAAATTGAAGTGTCAAAGCTCCAAACAGCTTTAGGGTACAACGTTAACCTTTTTTTTATATGTTACTAAGCTTGATGTTTAAACCAAAAATTAAGGTCATTGGTATTGATTCTGTCGCAATTACCTACGCGCACGGGCCACCGCAAAAATACGCGATCCGCAACCCCTATCCTCGCAACCTACCCCCTATTTTTTAGCGCGCGCTTAGTTACCCTTTTCAAATAGTAAGTAGTGTTTGACATCTGCACCATACCCAGTAGCTTGATAGGTATGAAGACGCCAACCCACGTTCTGCATATCAGCAATTGTCTTAGGCACTTCTTTGTGGTGATTAACTTGTATGCAAGCATATTCTTTCAATTTCACTCTCACCTCCTCGTCCAACGTGTTTAGTAATATGAGCGCGCTAGTTTCATTGTCCTTCGGGGAATTAAGGCAGTCACGCGCTGTTGATTGTTGATATGAACTGAAAGTTCATAATGCTTTTCTACTATCTTGCTCTTACATAGCAATTGGTGATGTAATCGTGACTCCTAGAATACAGCCATTTATGCGAAGAAAACCTGGACAGAAAAAAAGGACAGTCCACGTAAAAGGTTACTACAGACATAAGGCTTAAAATGCGTCTGACCGCGCATACCAGATTCTCAGGTTTGGCATCGGCTAGTAGGCTAACTGATGCCTCGTCATTGTTGTTGACCTTTTGTTTGTACCTCCCTCCCCTATCCCTAGACATGGCGTTTTGAGCTGGCTCTATAGTGTACACTTTTGCCGTTGGATTAGTGCACACTAATCTACCGTTGGCTTGTTTGCCTATTGCCCGGAGCGTCATCCCGGAGCTTCCTCAGCTGGCTTAATAGTTGCGACTTTGGCGCAGAGCTTAGTTGCGACTATACTACAGTAAAATGCTCAAATTGGTTTTTCCCATTTTATTTGGCAGTATCGGCAAAACTTGTTATATGCTGTACACAGGTTTCGTTTGTAGCTTGTTGAGGCGGTGAGCTGTGCGATGTATTGTTTTGCTTGTTCGGGGTTGTTTAGGTCTGTGTGTTTGTTTAGGGTTGTTAGTGCTTTTGAAGTGTTCTTTATTGTGTCGTTGCTTTTTGCTTCATTCTTCATTTTTAGTAGAATGTTCAGATAGGGGGTGGGTTTCAGAAAATAGGGCTGGTGAGCTTGGTTGTAATCCGTCTTAATCCTTAGTAATTTTGTTATCGTATTTTTTTCGGGGTCTGGGAGATGTTCTGGTTTTCGTTCATGATTCTTTCTCCATATTTCTTATTGGCTCGGGTAGTTCAAGCTCTGCCCTTAGCGCTTCACGTTTGATTTGCCCATCAGGTCTTTCTGTCTTTCGCATCGATCGATCGTTATTGCTTTATTGAATGTGCAAGAATGCTGTGGTGAGACATGCGTTTCGTTATGTTGTTCGTTACTGTCGCTGTTGTGTGTTTTCATGTTTCGCCACGTTGTAACACTCGCAAAGGTGTTGCGCATAAAGCGATTCTTATCCGTTATGACATGTCAGCGAATTTCATTGAAAAGTATCATAGGTGGAGGAAGGAGATGCCGAGGAGAAAGCACTTATGAGAATGATTTTATGAATGAGAAGGCTGTTGCCTTAATTCTGTTCAAGTCTGATTTATCGACCAACCTATTGTGGCCTTTCGACTTCTTCTGCCCTTGCTGATCCGCACAACACTTTAGGATCGATGGCGCGACCACACATAGACCTGGCCAAAGGCGCCAATTGCGAACGTAGGAGCTGTTTCTGTGAAGATGATTGGGCCATCCTCAGTGACTATGATCCCATTTCTAGAATTGAATTCTTGGAACAGCGCTAAATCCTTTGAAAACATTACGCCCCGATGCGTGCTCGTAGTTGGTGGAACAGTCGGCTTCAAGTTTTCCCAACCTCGCTGAAGTGCCCTTACTGCACGTGTGATGTACTCCCCACGGGGAAATCTCAATTTTTCACCTCCACATCTAGGAGAGGGCGAAACGAACTATAATAACATCATTTCGACGAATATAATGCTTGTAAGAATACGCCACTTTCATGTCCATGATGAATACGATTTTTGTATTCGACAAACGTATCATTTCTGTGTGAACAAGAGTTATATTCTTTGAAAACACGTATGTAAAGCGGGGACTAAGTCCATGGCAAAGTCCAAATATGCCTCGGGAGAATTTTCAAAAAGAGTCCTCAAAGCGGTTAAAGATCTAGAACTTGTAAAGGATGGAATGATACAGCCTACTCCCGAACAACAGATACTTGTGGCTTTAAGTCTCAATAACAACCATCTCGACATGCGAGAAATATCACAGACGACGGACATCAGTTATGGTACCAGATACACAAAAATAGGCGATTTGGTTGACAGGGAGATGATCTTTTTTGATTTTCCCGGATCGACTCGCGCAAAAACATATCACCTTGAAGAGCGTTTTATTGGACCCGCTAAACTTCTTACGTTCGCCTTTGAAGGTCGGCCATCAAAAGATATCCATGTAGGCAAGACAGAAGAGTTGCTTTCTCCTACAAGAACCGTGTACCAAACCCGAGATTTTGCCGAAGGCCTTCATAAGATTATGGACTTGATTCTCGAAAAGCTTCCAGAAGCCCACCATGGCAAGATACTTTATCTTGAGGAAGACCCTTGCTTGGCTGAAAATCCTCCGAAAGCCGATCATTGGTTCTATACTCGAGGAATTTCAACTCAGCTTCAGTCCGAGTTAGGAAACGGTACGGTGGAGACTTGGGTTAAAGATTGCGATAGGAAAGGCATAGGAGAAGTGGTCATAAACGACTTGAGCTTCTCTTCAAGGCTCCCCAAATGGAAACAGATGAGGCGTCTCGAATCGCACGAGTATTGGCTGATTGATGAGGAGGAGCCCCCTTCCGAGGGGTACATTGCTTTTGAAAACAAACTGGCCATTATATCGTGGAAAGAAAAGACCTGTGTCATTTATGACGATGCGAACTTAGCACGAATGTTCCGAAACGACGTACTACTCATGAGATTGACGGCTGAAATGCAGCCTATATGTTGCGAAGAGCACAGACAGGATTACGAGCCTGATCCAAACGCCCCATTTTACGTTATGATGAGGAGAAGTGTTGGAAATGAGTAAGCCTTGTGTCTTCCTGATCAATGCTGGGAATGACAGTGAACGAAATGTTGCCAACTACGCAATCTTTCCACCACTGAACGTTTTGTCCCTAGGTTCGGCAGTCAAGCATGAGTTCAAGGACCTCTCCGTCCGTGTTTATGATGGACAGGCGTGTAAGGCCAGAACCATAAACAAGATGATCAGACGTCGGGTGCAGAAGGGAGACATTGTAGGTATCAGTATGCTGAGCGGTTCGTTTGGGAACGCCCTTAGCCATGCGAAGGCAGCCAAGAAGAAAAATGCTGTGACGATCTTAGGCAATGATCATCCAGCTGTATATGGCCATAATATACTAAGAGATCATTCCAATGTAGTTGATTTCATTTGTACCGCGGACATCGGAGAGTTGGTTTTCTGCCATTTCTTACACAATTATCTAGAAGGCCGAAAAATGAATGGAATTCCTCAATTTATGTACATGGAGAAGAATGGTGAAGTGATAGTTAGTGGGGGAGATGAGCTGCCGAAAGACTCGGAGAATCATGAAGACAGATATGTTTTGGATAATATTCCAATCATAAATTGGGACCTGATAAGACGCAATCTGTGGAGATATAGCATAAAATATGATCGTGTCTATAGCCGTCTATTGCATGCCACTGGACACTCGCACCTACCGATGGCCGTAACAATAAATAGGGCAAGAGGTTGCCGCAGATATGGAAAGCCATGCATCTATTGCGGGATAAGGAACCTGAAACCTAGATTTTCGAGCCCTGAGTTTTTCTGGAGGGAGGTATCAATGGCCAAAGAGAAGGTCAAGGCAGAGATTTTTTACGAAGCATGTGACAATTTGACTGGAAAACAAGCTACTTCATGGCTTAGAGAACTAGTAGAAAGAAGACCAGAAGAGCTGACCGACGTCAAATTCTTTGTGTATGCAGAAGCACTAAATGTGACGAAAGAGTTAGTGAGACTATATAGTCAACTAGGCGTTTTCATGGTCAACATGGGTCTAGATTCGGGCGATAATGAAACACTAAGAATACTGAAGAGCGGATGGGGCGACTCCGTACAGCACAACAGAGACGCAGTCGATCTATTAAACGGGGAGAAAATCAACGTTTATGCATCCTTCGTATTTGGGGCTCCTGGGGAGAACGCGAAAAGTCTGCAGAACACAGTGAAGTTTACGGAAGATCTTTTGGAACATAGACGACTGGCTGCGATTGAACTAGATGTGCTATATCCCTTGTTCAATGCGAAGGCTGGAGAGTGGCTAAGAAAACCAGAATATGCCGAAAAGGAAGCAAGCGAGAGAGGATTCAAGATCATGAACCCCAAAAAGCTGGAAGAAATGCCCAAAAAATGGAACACCCACAACGATCCGGATCCTGAAAAGATATCCAGAGACTGGATTGAGATTTTCTGCGATGTCACCTACGAAGAAATCCAAAACGCTATTAGACGAATTGAGAAAGTTGCCGATAGGCATAGGGTCCCATATGGCAAGGCATGGTGAGAGTCGTCGGCGTATGTATTGGGCTTTGTTTTACCGTTGGAAGAAGGTTCTTTCCTCTGACAGTTGATTTTGGTGATTATGCGCGCGCTAAGCATACATGGAAACCCAGAATCGCTCGCGTGTGCTTCAGGATTAACATTGATAATAAATTGAACGACACATTAGGTTTTGTCGAGCTCAGCTTCCCTCATCTTCTTGTTGTAGATGTGACTTAATAATCGAGGCCTCACTCTGGCTACAAATCTCCAGATGCCACTAATTCCACCCAATCCTACTATCACACTGAGGAGAAAGCTTAGCCACTGAATTTGAATATTGAAGTGGAAAATGGCCAATCCGACTAATGCCAAATAGGTCAATATTATAGATACTCTGAGCACATTAGTCCATAGATTTGCCTGAGATTCGGCCCCAGTTCTTATCCTTTCTTTCATTCTTTGGATTTTTTCCAGCCATTCTCTTTCCGTTCTTGATTTTTCCGTGGTAACGGATTCTAAATTCTCTAAGAACTCTCTCTCCCTAGTCTTGAACTTGGTTTCCATTTCTCTCATGGTTTCTTCGAGCTCTTTCTTCTTCTTTTCAAAATCCTCTTCTTTCTCCTTTCCAAGTTTTTCTATTTTTTCAATCTCTTTTCTTGTTTTTTCAAAGTCCTCTTCTTTCTGCTTTCCGGCTTTCTCGATTTCTTCTAAAACAAATTGGGGTGTTATTTCGTCTGAATCAGTTTCCTCGATTGACCTTAAGGCATCTTCAACATAGCTGTGCCAAAATAACGTGGATATACCTTCATCGTTTGCCTTTCCTGACTTTTTCAGTTCCTGCAACACCCCATAGAATTTTTCCCAGATTCTGCGATTTACAAAAAGGTCGCGTGAATGTGCTGCAATTATGGATTTTAATGGAGGTTTGGCATTTGGGTTCTTTAGCCAAAGGATGTTTGTAAATAGTCTATCTAGAATGGTTTCACATATAGTTCCTGTTCCTTTATGTTCAGTCTCAAGATTGAAACGGCTTAGCTTAACATCAGAAGTCAGGAAAAACGCTTTTGAATCCTCAAGTTTCCAAATTGATTTACCCCGCATTTCTCGGATTGTTGCAATAGACGCAAGGTCGTGATTTTGACCAAACGAGTGTTGGTCGGGTTTATACTTTTTCAATTCATGCCTAAGAGCATCATTGACTGAATAGCTCTTGAGGCTTATGCCTTCTATCCATTCAATACTTATTCCTTGTTGCTGAAGGTTTTGTTCAATGTTGATTATGAATTCTCTAGCATCTGTTTTGCTCCATCCTTTGCTTTTCAAAGCGCTATAGAGCGAATTGACCTTTATGCTAGTGGGGTAGCGATAGCTTTCTCGACTATACGAATTGAGTACTGTAGTCATTTCATCGACTGTAAAACTGAAAACCTTGAGCTCAAAATTGCTTCTTTTTAGCAAGGTTAGGAGTTCTTTTGCAGGTTCATTAAACTCTTCTATGTCCAAACCGAGTGCGGAGAAGACAAAATTCGTATCTAGGAAAACTTGGCAACGTCCGAATTTCGTCTGCCTTATTCTCATAATATCTTCGGGTTCTTCAACATATAAAAGAGCGGAAATAACTGAACCCATTATCATATTTTCCAATACCTTGTAGTTTTCGGGTTCTTGGGTGTCTGCAGTCTGAATGTATTCAAGTAACAGTTTGTCGTGGTCATGCAGTACTGGTGAAGGAGCTACTTTTAGACTAATGGATGGGTTAATGCATTCCACCAGAAAGTCGATATTCTTGTGGACAAAAAAGAGGAGCAGTTCACCTATCTGGTCAGAACTGAGGACAGCGTTTCTTTGTTTAAAGAATCTGGCAATGCTCTCGAGCAGAGCGGTTGTTCGTCTTTCTACTTCTCTATCGTTTTCAAGTTTGACCGCATAGTTGTAGCCAGCGCCTGTCAGTTTGTATTTTGTTGGTCTGAATGATTCTTTCCAAACGTAGTTTTTTCTTTCAGCTCTGGCCAAGACTACAGCAATTACGTGAAGAGGCATTTCCAGATTGTATTTTTCCTTTATTCTTCTTTGAATAAAACCGATGTCGACAGACGTTCTGGAGGGAATCGCTGTCACTGCGAACGGCCAGAAGGAATCAAGGTAGTCCTGTCCTTCGTCATAGAGAGCCTTAATCAGGGCATAAGTGTACATCGAATTGACCATGCGTCTTGTCCCCTTAAATGACCTCCGCAGAATTGAATGTGTAATCTATTCAATTCTAGATTTATGTTTTCTATATACAGCTTATTGTCCTAGGGAATAACTCTGAACGTGTGCTATTTCTGGTTTGGTCGTTTTTGGTGCATCGTCTGGAACGGGCGAGTGAGCCGAAGGCTCACGAGTTAGCTAGTTTGTGTAATTGAAGAAAAGTGGTGTTATTTGCGTTTTTTGAAGACGCACGCGCTAAGAAAAGAAAATGATGATGGGTTAAGAGAGAAGCTTTGGCTAATTCTTTAAGGATGGTCTTTAGGGAAATTTAATCTTAGGTATGTCAAATATGCTAGATGGCTTTTTCTTTTTGGGTTTTGTCTTTCTCTGTTTTTTCTTTTTGGTTGTTTTGAATCCCATTGTTTTTTGGATTTTTCTTAAACTTCCGCTTGCCTTCAGCCTATTACAGTCCCGATGGGCTAAAGCAAGTTTAGTTCCACCTTTAGAGTAAGGTTTTGTGTGGTCTAGTTCTAAATCACTTATCTTGGTTATCTTCTCATTACAAATGTTGCAAGTTCTACCATAAATTTTTGGATGTTCCCAAATATACTCTCTCTGTTTAGGTGTAAGTTTAATCCTTTTTTTGCTAGGTTTTTTGCCAAATATTTCTTTATAAGGACTCGGTAATTGGGGTAATTCAAAGGGGTTTTTTGGCATTATTCATCACAGCTTGGTTCAATTCTAGCTAGTTCCTTTGGTTTAGCTATAAGTTTTGTGTTCTTAGATTGAAGTCAAATTCTCTGGATATATACTAGGTTGAGGGATGTTTGGTTTATTTTCTTACTTCTGTGGTTTGGACTTTTTTTCTTTATTCGCTCTTTTTTTGGCTACTTTGTCTGGCATGATGTAGACATAGTTTAAGTACTGTTCCATAAAGTTAAGCAATTCTTTTGCCTCTGTCGGGGTGACATCCTTTAGACCATCTTCGTCTGGATGTGCCCCTATATTGGCAGTAAGCCTTATCTCATGTGCCCAATCTTTAATGTCTTTCGTGATTATTTGCTTTTCAAATAATTCGTTAATCTGGTCAAACAGTTTCCCTTTTTTCGCTCCTCTTTCAAGCACACTACTTTGCAGTGCTCTTCTGCACATAGAGGCAGATGCCCTGTTTGCACCTACATCGAAGCATTTGACAGCTTCGACATAATCACTTGCCACATTCTTTGGTATTGAATCTTCTAGCTTTGGCATTCTTTTTGGGTAGTAGTCCAAGATTTCTTTCGAGGCAATTTTGCCACTTGGAGTGTCTCTAGTTCCAAGAATCACATAAACCAATTGACGACAATGGTCGCATCTCAAGATTTTCGCAAATCCACCCCAATACTGATTTCCATATTCGGCTGTAACCTGAAACGTTGAGTAAACACTGCAATGCGGACATGCAAATGCAAAGGACAAAGCTCTCACCCATTACAAATATAGGCTAAGATAATAAAGAATTTGTTGCATTAAGGTCTTATGGGCGAATGCTAAATGGTTAAATAAAAAAAGGAAGAGGGATGTTATTTGCGTTTTTTGAACAGTTGTATTCCCTCTATCGTTGTGACGTATTGAAATCCACTTTCTACTTTCTAGTTTTATGGCATCCTTAGCAGTTGTTGTCCCAACACAGTTCCATTCGTCATCGTTGATGTTGAGTAAGTGCATGTAGCGTTGCGTCGTTTCTAGCTTGGTGTGTCCCATTAGAACCATTACAGTATAGGGATTTCCAATATCGTTCAGTTTCTTGGTGCAGAAGTAGTGTCTTAAGTCGTATAGTCTGATTGTGCGGATTGATGGGTCTTTGAGTTTTTGGGCTAGTGCATTTCTCATTATTTGATATTGTTTTCCGTAGTGGTCGGGGTCTGTTCCTCTGAATAGTAAGTCGTTTGGTGTTAGGTTGTTCTGTATGATGTGTTCTTGTAATTTTTGTTTTAGACTTTCGGATAAGGGTAAGGTTCTTGCGTTGCCTCTTTTGGCTGTGGTTGGGTTCACGGTTTTGTGTTCAAGGTCTAGGTCTTTGACTTTGAGTCTGCATAGTTCTACGGGTCTTAATCCCGTTTCCATGCTTAGCGTTAGCTTCATTCCTAACAGTTTTCCAGCATTAGCTATGAGCATTTGTATTTTTTCTTTGGTTGGTAGTGCTATGTTCTTGGGTGGTTCTCGGTACTTTGGCATAATCCATGTGATGCCGTAGAACTTTGCGTATTTGTTGTAGGCTATGCAGAGATTGCGTTTATATCCATCTGAGGCTTTGAGTTCTGCTACCACGAGCTTTACTGCTTCGGGTTCGTCTAGGCTTGTGTGTTTGGCTAAGAAATTTAGTGCTTTTCTTGTAAAGTTGATTGTGTAGTCGCTTTTGTTGTCTTTTTTCATTTGGATTAAGACATTTACGATTTTCGGGTTTGTTGCGTCGTGGTATTCGGGGAAAACTATGGTGTTTGGGCTGGTGTGTTGGTTGTAACCCGCCTTCTGTTCAAATGTGGCATTCGACTAATCGGGCTACCCGCGCCTCATGGTAGATTCTTCACAGGCGTCTGTTTGCCCTTTCCACTTGCAGGACGGCCGTTTCACCGTTTCGCATCCAGCATTCTCAACAATTTAGTATGTATCATAGGCACTTGCCGGATGGATGTTTCGTTTCTGCTCCGTAGCCAAGGCTCTCGCCTTACGCCCTTGGGGACGTTGCAATTCTACATGTGGGCGGAGTTTCCTCAAGCCTCTTTTGTGAGGCTCGAAAGCCACACACCAACTCGCCAGCCCAAAATTTAATGTGTAGAGGTGTGCAATAAGAATTTTGGTGCATGTTTACCTATGTATTAGGATGGATGGTTGAGTTATGTCTAGGCGTGTTATTTTAGTGACGGGAACACCTTGCGTTGGAAAAACCTCGGTTGCTCGCTTGCTCGCTTCCAAACTAGACGCTTTATATGTGAATTTAACCGAGTTGGCTGTGCGTGAA
>Ga0315282_10016103_pt1 | contig 10958 bp, 10 predicted proteins | sample YL17G07_20_MG_FD_203693 | JGI IMG/M metagenome (GOLD analysis project Ga0315282, IMG submission 203693) | Sediment microbial communities from Yellowstone Lake, YNP, Wyoming, USA - YL17G07_20 | ecosystem: Environmental > Aquatic > Freshwater > Lake > Sediment | place: USA: Wyoming | collected...
TAATCCCGCTTATTAGAAAATAACGTAATATTCTCGTAGCCCTTCAGTCCACTCAAGGCAGCTTTGAGATTCGCTTCAGAAGAAGCATTGTCAAAAACGTATATCTTGCTCTCAGGGTGCAAAAGCTTCAGCCTCTTGACGTTAAGCAGAAGAAAATGCGGAGCATTCCAGTGAACAATGCAAAAAGCCCTTCGACTATCTTCTCCATTCCTGTTTGTAAGCAACTGCTCCACCTTCATGGTCCGAAGCATTTTTCCGAACAGTCTCTCTTTGACAAAACCCTTTGCCGCGTTCACCAGAACGTTCGTCAACACTTCCACCAAACCATTATGGCCAGACTGCTTACCTTAGACATCACGTTGATTCTTCTCTAACACGTGGTGAATCACATTATAATTGTATCTTGGGTTGTAGATTTATCTCTTTTGCCAATTCAAAGGAGACCCAAATTTTTTACTGATCACCCTCGTCAAGAGCAGCCATAAATCCCCCCTCTTCAAAAAAACCTCTCCATCCTTCTTCTATAGAGAAATCTTTCGAAAATGAACCTGTCGTCTCCTTGAAATCTTTGAAGGAAATTGAAGACCAGATATTCGAGTTCATCTTCATATTGGATAGATGCACCGACAATTCTGAAGCTATAGTAAGACATTGGTTTCCGAACGCATACGCGCTAGCGTGTTGCTAAATTCGGGGAATTGACATGGATTTGTTCGATATCTTTGGGCTTGGATAGATACCTATGATCTGGTACGTAGAAGTGTGAGGAGGGCGCACGTGTGCTTGGAAGGCAATCAGAAATTGACACGAACAATGCGATTTAGCAACGCCCTAGCGCGCATAAGTGCTGAATAATTCCTTGTATTACGATGGACATGGTAACAATCATGTTGGTAAGAATTGGTTCTAAATACAGAACAGATATATGGCTCTGATTATGAATGAGTTTGACATAGTGGGTCTCATTATAGTGTTGGGGCTATCATTATGAATAAAATAGGTATCGTGGGTGGAGCGGGTTTCATAGGGTCGGCATTGGCCACGCACTTATGCAGGTCTTTCGAGATAAAGATTTTAGACATAAAACCTATGCCCAAGGATCTTGAGGGAAAAGTGGAATATCGTCGATGTGATGTACGAAGATTCGATGAAGTAAATCGAGGACTTAGGGACGTAGAATTAGTCATACATGCAGCCATAGTACAAATACCGCTAATAAATGAAGTAAAAAGACTTGGGTACGAAGTAAACATTTTGGGAACGCAAAACGTTTGTGAGGTTGTCGATAAAAACTTCTCAGTTAGGGGGATGATTCTCACTGGCTCTTGGCATGTTATTGGAGAGAAGGAACTGAGAGGTGTAGTAGACGAAGCGTTTGGTTTCAGGCCTGACAAGGTTGAGGATAGAGCTCGCCTTTATGCGTTGTGTAAGATAGGTCAGGAGATGATTGTGAGGCTTTACGATGAGATGTCAGAGAAGGTGTATGGGGTGATTAGGGCAGGAACGGTTTTGGGCATGGGAATGCCTGAGAAAACGGCGGCTGCAATATTTACAGCGAATGGATTGAAGGGGAAGCCCCTCACTCCCTACAAGCATAGCATGTACAGACCGATGCTCTACGTGAGTATTGATGATGTTTGTAGAGCTTATGAGATTTTTGCGAGGAAGATATTGAACGGCGAGGTTACAAAGGAGAGCAACAGTTTAGCCCACATATTTGATGTGTACTATCCAGAGCCCATAACAATTCTTGAGCTCGCTGAGATGGTAAAAGATGCCATAGTAAAGCATTCAAACGCTCTAATGAAGCCTAAAATAGAGGTCGTGGATACTGGTCAGCAAAGCCTTTTCAGTCAGGAGGATAGATGGCAGATAGAAGTCGATGTAAGTAAGGCTATGAACATCCTTGAACTTGCAAAGCTAAAGAGCCCACGGGAGTGTATAGAAGAAATCGTTCAGGCAAGATTGAACAAAGCGGCGAGCTAGGATCTTTGTGATCAAGAAGCTGAGTGAGAGGTGTGAGTTACTGTGAAAGTGCTTTTTGTCCCCATAGGTCAACTGAAAGCTGCAAGTACAAGAGTGCGATGTCTCTTTTTTTCAAAAGCGTTAGCCAGGGCAGGGGTGCGTTCTAATATCTTTTTCGAGTGGTGGAGTAGATGTCCGGCCTGTTTGATAACAGAAATCATCAAGAGCGATGTTGTCTGGTTCCAGAAGGTAACTCACCCGTTCATATTTTTTTGCTCTATCTTTTCGAGACTGATCGGAAAGATTGTTGTTTTCGACTTCGATGATCCACTATTCCTGATTAATTGGCATCAACGAATGGCTATAGATTGTATGATTATTAGCGCCAATCTCGTAACTACGGATTCGCATGCTAACCAAACGTACGCAAGAAAACTAAATGAACGTTCAATCTGGATTCCGGATACTATCCCCCTCGATATGTATCGATATGCTATTAAGAGGAAACAACAAGACATTACCATAGGTTGGGTGGGTCACGGATTGAGCTATGCACGTGATCTAAAGCCGCTGGCTAGGGTGATTGAGAAGCTGCCGGCACGGTACAAGATAAGGTTGAGAATAATCGGGTCTATGGGTTCCCAAGAGATTCTATCCACATTTAATTGCATCGAGAATGCTAAAGTTGAGATAATCAATGAAGTCGACTGGTCGAATCCTTCAGAAGTTTCAGAAGCTATTTCTAGTTTTGACATTGGGGTTATGCCATTGGAAGATACAGAATACAACTCATACAAAGGCTGTTTCAAACTGTTTGAATACTGGGCGCTTGGGAAAGCAGTTGTCGCTTCCGCTATTGGGGAAGCCAAAGTTGTTATCAAAGAAGGCTTTAATGGGTTCGTCGCAAAGAACGAGAAAGAGTGGATCACATACCTTTCAATGCTAATTGAGAATGATGATCTTAGGAAGAAAATGGGTGAGAATGGAAGAAAAACTGTCGAGAAATACTTCTCTTTAGAGGCTTGTGAAAGAAGGTTAGTACAGATACTGCAATTAAAGAATTAGCTAGCGCACGCCGCTTAAAATCGCCCAAGCCTAGACAACATTGGTAGGTTATAAAAATGCGTGCCCCACTATCTCGAACTGTAAAGAATTGGCTGCTACAATTACGATACAGAAGCAACGGCTGGGATTTTTCGCCAGAAAGACGTGACATGTTCATTTACGAGTATGTTGATTGGCTTAAATATTATCTACCGACCTCCGTGAAGGGGTTAACCGTTTTGGATGTTGGCGCGGGCGAGGGTGAGACAGCAAGGTTTTTCCTTGAGCATGGAGCAAGAAAGGTCTTGTGTATTGAACCTGACGAAGACTGCTTTGTAAGACTTGCAAAAAATGCGTTAGGTCGACCTATAGAATGTTTCCATAAGCGATTCAATGTTGACGATTTAAACTTGCAGTTTGACTTTATGAAGATGGACATTGAAGGCTACGAGGAAGCATTGCTTGACGTGCTTATTGAGAAGCCTTGTGTTGTTGAGGTTCACGGTTTGCAGCTTAGAGAAAAATTCGAGAAGGCAGGATACACGATTAGAAACCCAGATGTTCACGGATGGATTTCTTACGCTTACAGGATGTAGCGAAGGAGAGTGATAGTATGACATCTTTGAACGTAGGTTGCGGTTGGCGATGTCAAAAGAAAGGAGATGTCGGCTTAGACATTAATCGTGGTATATGTGATGTGGTTGCAGATGCGGAAAACCTTCCCTTCCAGGCCGATGTTTTTGAAAAGGTCTATCTGCATGCCATTCTTGAGCATTTAGATAATCCAGTGAAATGTTTAAGGGAATCAGCGAGAGTAGCAAAAGACAAGGCTAGTTTTGAAATAGTGATTCCAGTTGAGACAAGGTGTTGGGTTTGGCACCTGAAACATCTGGTCTTTGAGTTTCCGTTAGGCATATTGTGGGTTGCCCCGAGAATGTGGTCGGAGATTCGGTATAGAAGAGAGGAAGCGCTTGGGGGAAGACACAAGACAATTCTTCAACCCCATCATATCGGTGCCTTTCTTGGCCTCGTGAGAGTGGAGAAGCACAGAGGCGTTCATGAATGGTTTAGAGGTCGTAAAGGAAAATTTCTTAGAAAACTTTTGGGTAGGGTGATTCTTATAGACATAGAATCCTATTGGTATATTGAAGCCATTAAGGTGGAAGGTGATTAAGAGCTTGGGCTAGGAAGAACGATAATTTTGAAATAGATACTAGCAAGGAAAAATTGCTTATTACATGGAATCCAAAAGGATATTTGAAGAGGAAAAAATAGCGAAAACAGCAGAAACGGATGGAATTAGCACTTCGGTAAAAGGTGGATAGTAAAAAATTAAGAATGACGTAGCGCGTCAGTAATGATTCCTCTACCACCCTCGGTTGATGACTTTGATTACTTCCTGTATATCCTCTTCGGTTAGCATAGTGTGCATGGGCAGCGATATGATGTTCTTTGACACATTCATGGCGTTTCTTACATCTGCCCGGCAATTTCTATACATTGGAAAAAGGTTATTAGGAATATAATGGACTCCGGCTTCTATACTATTGGAATTTAACTTGGCAATTAAATCGTCTCTTCTTTTAACCTGAATTACATACAAATGTTGTGAGGTTATTATCTCGGGAGAAACATGGGGTAAGGCGAGAATATTGTTGTTGCGTAGCCCCCCGCTATAGAGTGCAGCCAATCTCCGCCTATAGTCATTTTGTTTCTCAACTAGCTTTAGCTGTTCTATGCCTATGCTAGCAGTGATGTCGTTCATATGACATTTATACCCCACCATTGGCACATCATATCTCCAAGCATAGACGCCCGTTTTTCCTTTGTCTTTGTCTGCTCTCGCATAAGTGTCCTTGTCTATTCCGAGCCACCGTAGCATTTTGAGTTTTTCATATTGTTCCTTGTCGTTTGTAGTTATCATCCCTCCGTCTCCCGTAGGTAGATTCTTCACTGCATGAAAGCTAAAACAAGTAAGCCCAAATGAGCCTATCTTCCTGCCTTTATATGATGAGCCACAGGCGTGAGCGGCATCTTCAATCACTTTCAGGTCATATTTTGAGGCTATACTATAGATTGCATCAAGATCACATGGATGTCCTCCATAGTGCATACATACAATTGCTTTCGTCCTTTTTGTGATCATTTTCTCGATAGACTCCGGATCAATACAATAAGTCTTTGGATCGACATCTGCGAATACAGGAATTGCCCCTTGGTATAGGATGACGTGATTCGTTGAGACAAAAGTAAGAGGGGTTGTGATTACTTCGTCTCCTCCCTTTATCCCAGATACTATCAAGGCTAGATGTAGTGCTGCAGTACAGGAATTGGTAGCCACTGCATATCTTGATCCGACAAATTCCGAAAACTTCAACTCAAATTCCTTTACCTTTGGACCTAATCCAATCCATCCGGATCTTAAGACCCCGGCAACAGCCTCAATAGCTGCCTCGGATATATTTGGTCTGAAGAGTTGGATTTTCATCTGCCCTAAGACCTCATTACGAAATTCACTCAAAACCTATAAATCTTTTTCTGGACATAACCAACGCTAAAAACTGATTTAGCGCGATGCTATGGAAAGTGTTTTAGGTGGAAGGCGCCCGCGCCATGTTATGAGCGCCCTTGTTTGTGACTTTATGAAAGACGGCACCGCATATACTGCATGGGCTAGGCGCGCTGGTTGCATTACTAAGTAGGGCTCTGGGATCCTGCAGTGGATCATGGTTGGGGTAGTCCGAATAATTGTATTAGCTTTTTTAACCACCAAGTAATCTAGTAGGGCGCTAACTTCGCATACAACGATTATATAAAGTTTGGCGGCGCAAAAATCACCTTCTTATCGGTAGCTTGAACATTTTAAAACGTTGCAAATGATATTTAAAGCCAGTTCGTCATTTCACAGTTTTGAGATAGTTGACGATGGATTGACTAAAGTTGTCCCATGTGAAATGTTTTTCAACATGGAACCTTGCTCCTCGACCAAGAGCTTTGAGGTCAGAGTTTCTTAAAGCCTTTATTTCTGACTCGAATTTGTTAATGTCGGCTACGGAGCCGAAAACTTTCAACTCCAGAGGGAAAGCTTCCTTCGCAACGAGAACAGGCTTTCCACAAGCGTACGCTTCTAGGACCGCATTTGGGAAGCCTTCAGTGAGGCTGGGTAGAACTATCAGGTCCGCCCTGTTGTAGAATTTTGGCATTTCCGAAAATGGTAGTTCTCCTACATATTCGATGTTGCTTGGAAAAGAGATGTCCATTTCTTTTTTCCCCGCAACCAAGAAGTGTACGCCAGCAAGCCTTTCCGCGATTCTCAATAAACGCTGAACACCCTTTTCTGGACTTATTCTGCCAGGGTAGGCAACTGTGAACTCGCTTGACCTTTCAACGCTCATTGGTTTGAACATGTTGGTGTCGACCCCGTTATAAACAGGTTCTGTGATTTTTTCTTTTTCCACACCCCATTCTTCGGCTTTTTTCGCTAAGTCTCTTGAGTTTGGTATGACCAAGTTTGCCTGCCTTAGACTCCTCACATCTAAGTAGTTCAACATTTCTTCTTTTATCCAATTAACTCTGGCAGCTCTCATTACTTCCCTAGATTTTCCCCTTAGCCTTACCACGTATGGAATGCCCATCCTTCTGGAACAGTACCTAGAGAATTCCTGCGCCCAGAGATCGCTAAGGGGAAAGATAACATCAACATCGATGTCTTTTATTTGACTGTAAGTCTTCCTTCGCGAAAGATAAAATCTAACCATTTTGCTTTTCATAAACTTATATGGCATGTCGAGTTTATGGAAAGAAAAATGCTGTTTCCACTCCTGCTTTAGCTCCCCCTCAAAATAGGTTATATGAAATGAGTCGGGTTGGAAGCCCAAACGCTTAGAGATGCTCTTCGTCAGAGGCAACACGAAGCCTCGGTCAAAAACATTCAAGTACCAAAACGGCATCAAAACTTTCATAGCATTCTCCTAGAAAATGATTAAACTTACACAAATTTAAATTCTACTGAACAATTCTATGGAGCCGTGACCGTAAATGCTCTGAGAATGTTGAAAACTATTTAAAGAAATACAGGGGTACTTATTTTTTATATTTTCCACTCTTTGTAAACATTAGGAGAATTCCAAAACCTTGGCTAAGACGATAAGGCTCCGTTACACAGGTCTCATAACCTTCGCATCACAAGTTTTCAGCCTCTCCACTGACGCGCACTCTAGCCAACTCATTAGTTGGAAGAATCCAATTATTTTAAGACTTACGGTTACATAAATAAAGTTCTGAAATGTTTTATATGAGTTTTTCTTAAAGATACATAGCAGTAAAGGCAAACAGTTACTTAGGATGGGCACTTCACTTAGCATGAACCTACATAGGGTGTTGACATGTCATATAAATACTCAAAGATCCTCGTAACTGGAGGAGCCGGATTCATCGGAAGCCACCTAGTTGACAGACTCTTACAAGAAGGACTTAAAGTCACGGTAATCGATGACCTTTCTTCAGGCAATCTAGAAAACATCAGGCATCACCTTGGCAAAAAAGATTTTCATTTTATACACGGTGACATTCAAAACTTTAATCTAATCAAGAAGACAGCGAAAGAAGCAGATGCACTTTTTCATGAAGCAGCAGCACTATCTTGGGCAAATTCTTGGGAAAGCCTCCTTCATCTAAATCAAGTGAACGTGAACGGAACCTTAACCCTCCTCAAAGCATGCCTAGATTCCAACATCAAACGATTCATTTACGTCTCATCCGCAGCCATATACGGAGAAACCGACATTCAACCTCAACATGAAGACCTAACTCCCAAACCAATTTCTCCCTACGGTGTTTCCAAATATTCGGCAGAACAATACGTCCAAATGTTCCAAAAGTTATACGGTCTCGAAACAGTTCGCCTACGCTACTTCAACGTATACGGTCCAAGGCAGACCAATGGTCCCTACAGCGGAGTGATAACCAATTTCATAAACCGAATATCAAAGAATGAACCACCGATCATTTATGGAAATGGAGAACAAACAAGAGACTTTGTAAATATCAAGGACGTGATAAACGCGAACACACTCGCCCTAGCAAAGAAGGGTGCAGTTGGTGAAGTCTTTAATATCGGTACTGGCGTAGCTACAAGAATAAAAGAATTAGCGGAGATACTTCAACAAATCATGAACAAACCATATATCAAGCCCATATACGCAGATTCGAGGCCCGCAGACATTCAACACAGTTGCGCTAACATCAACAAAGCTAAGAAGATTTTAGGATACGAACCAAAGATTCCCCTCAGAAAAGGACTAGTTGAGCTCGTTAAATGACATTGAAAATCAACGAAACTACCAAAAACGACCAGCCTTTCGAAATCCATATAGATCGGAATTATTGTTTTGTGATAAAACTGAACGCTACATCAACTCTAACATCACCTCACTGGTTGCCCTCGCAACCAACATTTAGCGACTTGATTTCTGTATTTTTCACATGCGCCGAAGAAATAGAAGAAATGGTTATTAAACATTTAATCTAAATAGCATAAGAGCAAACACAATCATCGACTGGGTAAAGAACATTGAGCGTGTATAAGTCGAAATTGCTGGTCACTGGTGCAAGCGGACTGTTGGGCAATAGAATAGTTGAACTTGTAAAAGATGATTTCGCAGTTATACCTATTCATAATACCAAGTCACTACACCCAAACTCCATAAAACTGGACCTCACAAACACAATTGAAGTTGCAAGTCTCTTTAATAAGCTTAAACCAACTGTAGTGATTCATGCAGCCTCTGAAACCAATGTGGACAAATGCGAGACAGAAAAAGAACGCGCATGGAAAACGAACGTGGAAGGAACGCACAACCTAGCGGAAGCTTGCAAGAAAACAGACGCAAAAGTCGTCTATATATCGACAGACTACGTCTTCGACGGAGAAAAAGGCAACTACTCAGAACAAGACGAGCCAAACCCGATAAACTATTATGGCTTTACAAAGCTTGAAGGAGAAAAGCAGATCATCAGCCACTGCCGAAACCATGCGATACTGAGAACAAGCGTTTTATACGGTTGGCATCCATGGAAACAAAACTTCGTCACATGGATAATAAACGCCCTAAAACAAAACAAGGAACTAAGAGTGGTTGAAAACCACTATAACACGCCAACACTTGCAGATAACCTCGCAGAAATAGCTCTCGAAGCCGTACAAAAAGATTTACAAGGCTTATATCATGCTTCTGGGAGCGAGAGAATCAGCTGCTACGAATTCGCCAAACAAACCGCAAAAACCTTCGACCTTGATTCAAGCTTAATTAAACCAATAAAAATGAGTCGGCTAACTGCTTGGATAGCAAAAAGACCGCGAGACTCCTCCTTAAACACGGACAAAATACAAAAACAGCTAAAAACAAAACCATTAAACATAACAGAAGGACTAAACAGAATGAAGAATGAGGCAAAAACATGAAAGGTGTGATTCTCCACGGCGGTTTCGGAACTAAACTCAGACCTCTAACGCACACAGGCCCAAAGCAACTGATTCCAATCGCAAACAAACCCAACTCGCAGTACGTGCTTGAAGACCTAAAAGCTTCTGGCATAACCGAAATCGCAATAGTCCTTGGAAACATATTTCCAGAAAAAGTGAAAGAATACTACGGCGACGGGAAAAGGTTCGGCGTGAAAATTCAGTACGTTCAACAGGACGAACCAAAGGGAATAGCCCACGCCGTAAGCCTTTGCAAGGGATACGTCAAAGATCAACCCTTCATCGTCTACCTTGGAGACAACCTGCTGAAAGGCGGAATCAGCAGCTTCGTCAGTAATTTCAACCGCTCAAACTACGACGCTATGATACTCCTCTGTCAAGTAAAGAATCCCCAACGGTTTGGAGTTGCCAAAATCGATGAAAAAGGACAGCTAGTAAAGCTAATTGAAAAACCCAAAGAACCGCCCAGCAACTTCGCGCTGACTGGCATCTACTTCTTCAAACCCGTAATCTTTAAGATGATAGAAAAACTCAAACCGTCATGGAGAGGAGAACTCGAAATAACAGATGCTATCCAGCTCCTGCTAGAAAGCGGTCACAGCGTTGGCTACCAAATCGTGCAAGGCTGGTGGAAAGACACAGGCACGCCTGAAGACATCCTTGAAGCTAACCGCCTCGTCCTCGACGAGCTCAAACCAGAAACGGAAGGCAAAATCGAAAATCATGCCTCCGTCCAAGGCCGAGTCGCCACGGCCAAGGGCTCAACCATAAAAGAAGGCGCCCTCGTCAGAGGCCCAGTCGTGATAGGACAAAACACCGTCATCGAAGCAAACGTGTACATCGGCCCCTACACAAGCATAGGAAACAACTGTACCATCAAAAAAGGCGAAATAGAAAACAGCATCATAATGGACAACTGCACAATAAACATCGAAGAAAGAATAACCGACAGCATAATCGGCCCCTACTCAGAAATGATCACCAACAAATCCAAACCGCACGGAAAAAAGTTTATCCTCGGAGAAAGAACATGTATAGAACTGTGAAGTGAATAACATGCTCAAAGGAATAACACTCAAACCCCTAAAACGCGCCTGCGACGAAAGAGGCTGCTTCACCGAAATCATGCGACAAGACTGGAAAGACCTCCTAGACCAAGACCAGCCTGTCCAAACAAACTTCTCCACAACCTACCCAAGCATAATCCGCGCTTGGCACCGACACAACCGCGGACAAACCGACTACTTCATAGTCATCAAGGGAGCCCTGAAGATATGCGCGTATGATGAAAAAACAAAAGAACTCGACGAAATAATCTCAACAGGACTAGATCTGCAAGTGCTACGGATACCAGGCCACTATTGGCACGGGTTCAAAGCTGTGGGCAACGAAACAGCCCTTCTCATCTACTTCACCACCAAGCTTTATGATTACCAAAACCCAGACGAAGAAAGAAGACCGTGGA
>Ga0315282_10016104_pt1 | contig 10958 bp, 9 predicted proteins | sample YL17G07_20_MG_FD_203693 | JGI IMG/M metagenome (GOLD analysis project Ga0315282, IMG submission 203693) | Sediment microbial communities from Yellowstone Lake, YNP, Wyoming, USA - YL17G07_20 | ecosystem: Environmental > Aquatic > Freshwater > Lake > Sediment | place: USA: Wyoming | collected...
GAGGGGAATCATGTTGCTTGTCGGAAATCAAAAGCCTCGCCTAGTCTACGACGGAATCTGCAACCTGTGTACGGGCGCTGTTCGTTTTCTCCACGCACTCCGGGGAGAGCAACTAATTCAGTATACCCCCTTCCAAAATCTTAGTTCGGACGTGCGACGAGCATACGCTTTGAAGGATGAAGCTCTTCAAGGCCGCATGTACCTCATCAGGCGAGACGGCTCCCTCGCAAGCGGCCCCTTTGCGATAGTGGAGGTGTGCAAGCTCCTGACCCCGTTCAGCTTCATTTGCAACCTGTTCGGAACCCCGTTCGCCCAAAGACTGTACGACTGGGTAGCTCAACGTCGCTACAGAATCTTTGGCTGCCGCGAATCGTGTTACGTAGTCAAATGACTGAATCGATCGGGGAGGCCTCACGAAGCCTTCAATACCAATTCAATCTCGTCCGGGTCTGAGATGAAGAGCTGCCCATCTCCCTCAATGTAAGCGATGGGGCTGTCAGCCAACATGGATGACAATTCCTTGAGATTCTCACGCGGGACTGTGATGGTTACGTGTCCCAGGCCTGCCCAGTTCTTCTCGAGGGGTTTGCCACCTAGGCTTTCCCATGTGTTCATTCCGATATGGTGGTAGTACCGTCCAACAGAGAGGAAGGCTGCGCTCCCATAGTACCTCATCACATCCAAGCCTAACACGCTTCGGTAGAAGGCCATTGACCTCTGCAAGTCGGTGACCTTTAGGTGAACGTGGCCTACCCTAGTTCCTCCAGCGATTGCTTTCAATTCGTCCCTTGGTGCCTTGGCCACCTCCCTTAGCAAAGAATCAATGTCAAGTGGCTGGGTCGCCATGTCAACTTGCCCATCCTCATCAAATTTCCATTCACTACGCGCCCTGTCGGTATAGATCTCTATCGCATTCCCTTCAGGATCCGTAAGGTAGAGGGCCTCGCTAACTAGGTGATCAGCGAACCCGTCAAAGGTTATCCCCGCATTTCCAATCACGAGGTAGGCGGCAGCGAGACTTCTTCTGTCCGGAACCAGCAGCGCATAATGGTAGAGCCCTGCAGCATCAACGGGTGCTTTTTCCCCATTTGGAGCATGCTCCAAGACCAGAATCGGCTCTGCTGACCCGCTAGCGCCAAGCTCCACAATGCCTCCATCTCGGCGCAGGACTACGAACCCTAAGTCCTTCTCGTAGAAGGACAACATCAAACCTAAGTCCTTCACTTTGAGGGAAACAGGCCCAAGCCTCATTTCGGAATCGAGTTTGAAATGAGACAAGCAGATTCTCCTCTGCCTGCTGGACTATCCGCTTTGAATGATTTAAGCCAAGGCGGGCCGCATAGGTTGAAGTGGAGACGGAAATTGAAGGCTTCGAAGTCAGCTGTTTTGTATAGCCTTCCTCGCACGCTTCGCTTGAGCCATGTTCACAACCTTCTGGTAGCCTTTGTCTTCCTGTTTTAGTTCGCGCAGCTCCACGTATCCGGCCTTTTCAGCCTGCTTTAGCAGGTCTAGGCCTTTCTCTGTTCGTGCGATTACAGTTGAATAGCCGGTCGGGCATCCTACGCCGCCCACTGAGATGTCGGCGTATTCGGCGGTGAAATCTTCGCATTGCTTGCAACTCTGTCGCACGAACGCGTCGATTTCACGGAGCGGTACGTGCAGGAGTTCCTTGTCGCCGGCCTTGGCGATGAAGGATCCCTTCTTAATTTCCACGCGTGTGATGGTGGAAGGGTCAATGTCTTTGCTGGCCATGTAGGTCTCTACGAGTTTATCGTAACCGTAAGCCTCCATGCAGAACAGGCCGATCGTCAGGTCCATCGCCTGAGCTAAACGGCGGTTGCCTAACGGTGATGTTTGAATTCTTCTAACCGCTTTCATCTGGCACGGTGTCCCGACCAATCCCACCCTTGTTTTAGCGTACTCCTCAACAGCTGAACGAACACCAAGAAGCGTTGGGCTTGGTGTGTACTTTGTTCCAGCGTTTTTCATGATTTCCTCACTCTTCGTCGCTACCAGAGGCTTCGCTCTCCACTTCGAATCTCTTCCGGCAACGACAGCTGCATCAATCAACTTCTTGTCAAGGGCGAAGCTGAGGAGAGCTGTAACTACACCGCCGTCCTGCGCTACTCCTTGAGTAGCTTTGTTCAGTGCGCGTCCAACGAATGTTCCTCGGGATATTCCAAGGGGTTCGTCGGGGCGTCTTGTTCGGCCGTGTAGGAAGACTTCAACGTCGTCCTTCGGAAATTCGACTGTGGGGCATTGGTAGTAGCAGATTTCGCAGAGAGCACACGAGCCTATCAGGGTGGGTTGTTCCCCAACTGGCCAAAGAACGCCGACAGGGCAGGCGGCCATGCAGGCCCCGCAGAAAGAGCATAAGTTCGGCCGGACCACTTGCGTTATTAGATTCCCGAACAGCCGTGGCTTCTCAAGCATTCCCAATGCACCCTTCACTATGTCTTTTCGTCGCGGGCGAACGGCCGGGATTGAGGAATAGGTTTTTGGTTGTTTTCCATCGTTGACATACAGGCGGCCCAAGCCAATTAATACCAGGCAAAGTTGACCGTTCGCAGGGTGAATTCTCCTGTTCGATCGGCCCGGCCAAATGCTCAAAACAAAACAGCTAAGACGCATGCAGGAAATCAAGCTGCGTAAGATTGTTGGATACGCCTACAGGAATGTTCCGTTCTATCGGAAACGTTTCGACGACGCCGGTACAAAGCCAGAATCTATCAAGAGCCTTGACGATCTTTCGAAGATACCGTTTACAGTTAAGACGGATCTCAGGGATAACTATCCGCTTGGCATTCTAGCGGTTCCCCCAAATCGGTTGTACTGCCTCCACGCATCCTCTGGCACGACTGGAAAGCCAATAGTCGTAGCGTATACTCGTGGAGATTTGGAACGTTGGAGCAAACTCATGGGCAGAACCCTAGACATTACTGGTGCAAAGAAGGGCGATATCGTCCAGAACATGTACGGTTACGGCCTTTTCACGGGTGGGTTGGGGTTCCACTATGGAGCCCGAGCAATCGGAGCAACAATCTTGCCCACGAGTGTAGGGAACACGAAACGCCAACTCATGCTCATGAAGGACCTTCGCAGCACAGTCGTCACCAGCACTCCGTCCTACATGGTGTACCTGGTCGAAGCGAGCCGGGCAGAAGGCTACGACCCGAGAACCGATTTCGCCCTGAGAATCGGAATCTTCGGCGCGGAACCGTGGAGTGAAGAGTCACGTAAGCGGATACAAGACGGCTTCGGGCTTCGGGCTCACGATGTTTACGGAATGTCGGAGCTGTATGGGCCGGGGGTAGGGATTGAATGTGAACGACAAAACGGCCTTCACATTTGGGGGGATGAATTTCTCGTAGAAACAATCAACCCAGATACCGGTGAGGTTCTGGAGCCGGGAAAGGAAGGCGAACTGGTGTTCACGATGCTGTCCCGGGAAGCGATGCCCTTCCTACGCTATAGGTCAAGGGACCTCTCAATTGTTTATGAGGAGGAGTGTGCGTGCGGCAGATGCCACAGTCGAATCGCACGCATAAAGGGGCGTAGCGACGATATGCTCATCGTCGGCGGCGTGAATGTCTTTCCAAGCCAGATCGAGCACGTTTTGATGAATATCCCCGGGCTCGGAGACCAATATCAGATAATCGTCTCGCATAAAGAATTGGACCGGTTGGCCGTTAAGGTGGAAGCACCCCCGGAAAGCTTGCGGGATCTGAATATGCCGAAGAAGATTCAGGAGGACCTCTTCGCCGTCCTCTCTATCCGCGCAGATGTCGACCTAGTAGAACTAGGGACGATTCCACGCTCAGAAGTTGGCAAAGCCCGTCGGGTAATCGATCTTCGACCCAAGGATTAGCCTTACACTGCAAAGGCCGCAGAAACGATGTCTAGCATATGTTATACACCCGGAGGAGCGCAATTCAACTGTTTCGTCGGAAGCTCGCGCATATCATCCCGAAGTAGGTAGGGACATCGTAGGAGATCAGCTCAGCGTTCATTTTAAGCCCGTCAACGACACCCGCGAGCATAGTCATCTGCCATAGGCTGTCTGGTCTCGAAGCGTCTACAAACTTCGGCTTAAGCCTCATGATCGATTTGATCCGGCCGCCTTGAATAGCATGAACGACGAATTTGTCATATTCCTTTGATGCTTTATTGAAACCGTAAGGCCCGACTTTCTTGTGCCTATGCGCTTGGTCGGCACTAGCGACAAAAACAATCCTCTTCGCCTTGCGCTCACTTAACTCGCCTATCACTCTGCCGAATTGAAAGTTTTGCGAGAGTGGTATCTCGCGTGAAGGCGTCACGATAACAACTTTCGGTTTCGGCCTGCACTCTGGGATGATGAACCAAAGTGGAACCAGGGTCCCCCAGTCCATCGGCATGTCGGAGGTCAAGCCTTCAGACGTTCCGTAATTTGCACCGACAACCGGTAGTTTCCTTCTCGTGGCGGCTTCCAGGAGGCTCTTCGCGAATTCCACGTCACATCTGACCCTGAGGTCCACAGATCTCTTGTTGCGTGGCGAAGCCTCAAGTGTACCTGTGGAATTCTCAGCCGTAACCACAGTAATCTTCTGCCATACCTTCAGGTTATGTGGAGTGGCAATCACGATTGTGTCTGGCCTTCCTTTCCTGACCTCTTTTGCTAGCTTGCGTAGACCGTCTCTCGTTTTCTGAAACTTTCTCACGGTGGACTTACTGGCGAGTTTCGCGATCGCCTCGCTACCGTGGGGTGCTATGCACGCGTAAACTAGAGTCATCTGATTTCGCTATCAAACGAAGAAGGTCTTTGTTGAAAGCATAGCGTTTTTAGCGTCCTAGGGCCGATATGACTCGGTAGTTGCGCCTTTCGTTGTACTCTGCTTAGGTGGCCGACGGGCTAAGCGTTCGGTGGAAGTCGTAGCCTGAATTGCAAGAGGAGAGAGAACATACTGGACCTTCAACCACAAGTCGGGTACGTTAGCACATACCCTCCCAGGGCGTGCGGCATAGCGACTTATACTAGGGACTTGGCGCGGGCTCTACTGTTGCGGGGTCGAATTGCCCGCTACCTTATTGTTGCGATAAATGAGGAGAATGGGAACCGGTACTCGGACCCCAACGTTAGGTTCACTATTGACCAACATGAGCGCGCAGACTACTTCACCGCGGCAGATTTCCTGAATCAGAGCGACGTTGACGTGGTGAATATCCAGCACGAGTACGGCATATACGGAGGAGAATGGGGGGAGTATGTCCTCGACCTTTACAAGAATCTCGAGAAGCCCGTCATAACCACCTTTCATACAGTCCTTCGAAACCCACCTGACAAAGCTCGCATAATAATGTCTGAACTCGCGGAACTGAGCGAGACTGTTATCGTAACAATTGAGTCCGCTGCGAAGCTCCTTGAGAAGCGTTTTGGTCTCAACGCTGAAAAAGTCAGAGTGGTACGTCACGGTGCAGCCCTCCCGGAGCGTGGGCACAATGAATACGCACAACGATTTCTCGGGCTGCAGAAACGCACGGTACTAACAACGCACGGGTTGATCAGTTCCGGGAAAGGCATAGAGTACGCGATCAAAGCACTCTCTTACCTAATTAAAGAAAGGCCTGAGCTGCTCTACATGGTGATAGGTGAAACTCACCCTGAGGTGCGAAGGCGTGAAGGTGAAGTTTACCGCGAGAAATTGACTTCGCTTACGAGACGCCTGCATCTCGAAAACCATGTTCACTTTGTGGACCACTATCTGCGGGACGACGAACTGTCCCTGTACCTTCAAGCAACGGATATTTACGTGGCACCGTACTTGGGAAAGGATCAGGTTTCTAGTGGGACGATTACTCTTGCGCTTGGGTATGGCAAGGCAATTGTTGCCACACCTTCCCTATTCTCAAAAGAGGAGCTATCAAATAACAGAGGGCTTTTCTGCAAGTTCGCCGACGGACGTTCAATCGCCGAATGCATCGAACGAATATTAAGCGACGTTAAACTAAGGCGGCAACTAGAAACGAACGCATTCAACTACGGTCAAGAAATGGGCTGGACAAAGGTAGCTGATCAATATGGTGACATACTCAGATCTGCAATCGGAATTCCAAGAACTATCGATGAAACTGCGGCAATCAGTGAAGCTTGACCACCTCTTCGCCCTAACGGACCACAATGCGGTTCTGCAACACGCAAAGTTCTCCGTTCCCGCAAGAAAAGAGGGGTATACGGTCGACGACAACGCCCGCGCCCTAGTCTTCGCAGTTAAGGCAAAAGCTTACTGGCCCACTCAACCCCTTTCAAAGCTACAACGCAAACTGATCAGCTTTCTGCTTCTCATGCAAGCCGAAGACGGCAAGTTCCACAACCTCATGGATTACTCCCTAAGGTTCATCGACAATCCGACGGTTGGAGATCATCTGGGCCGGGCCATCTGGGCAGCTGGCTCAGTCATCAACTCGGATCTGCCTAATGGAGTGAAAGCCCCCGCTCGAGTCATATTTGATCGAGCACTTCCTTGGGCAAGGGAGTCGTCTTCACCACGAACGATGGCCTATGCTTGCCTAGGCCTTTGCGAGCGATTCAAAGTCGACGCCAAGGACTCCAATTTAAGAGTCAACATTGCGTCGTTGGCCGACAGCCTAGTCGACTTGTACAACGCCAACCATGGGCCAGACTGGAAATGGTTCGAGAACGTCATATCCTATGATAGCGCGCGACTGCCCCAGGCTTTGCTCTTGGCCTATCAGTCATTAGGCGCAGGTGAATACCTCAAAGTTGCCCAGGAAACATTTCGATTCCTGCAAGAACAGACAACAATTGAAGGAAAATTCGTGCCCATCGGAAGTCGGGGCTGGTACGCTAGGGACAAGGAGAGAGCTCTCTACGATCAGCAACCCCTTGAGGCAGGAACTATGGTCGAGGCTGCAGCAATAGGCTACAAGATCACTGGCTCCGAAGTTTACGAGAGGGCTTTGCGTGAAGCGCTGGGATGGTTCTTTGGTCTCAACACTAAGTCTGTCAACGTCTATGATGAGGCGACAGGAGCTTGTCATGACGGTATAACCGAGGTTGGTTTGAATGAGAATCAGGGCTCCGAGTCCACAATTTCCCTTTTGCTTGCCGCCGCAACCTTCCTGGAATGCGTCACAAAAGGATGAGCTCTTGGCTGAGGTTCACTTCTCTTTCTCCAGTTCGTCAAGGAATTCATCTAGCGGAGAACTCGCAACACAACAGACTCTGTCGGCTCCGCCATAATAGATCAACAATTCTCCGTCTCGAACCACAGCCCCATCTGGAAACACAACGTTCGGAACAAAACCTCTCCTCTCAAAATCCGTTTCAGGTTCAAGGATTGGTGACCTAGTACGGGCAATCACTTTCTTCGGGTCATCTAAATCAAGCAACAGTGCCCCGGCACGGTAGATACGGTCGAGGCTGACGCCGTGGTAAAGCACCAGCCATCCTCGTTCAGTTTTGATCGGCGGCGAGCCAATTCCGACCTTTCTTTTCTCCCATGGAAACTTCGCTCTCAGGATCTCATAGTCTCCGAAATGCGGCAAGTACTTCCTCCAGAAGCTCCGCGACGTCGCAAGCGATTCGATGCTGTCAAAGTAGGCAATCTGAACCTTTGACTCAAGCCGGTGAAGGATAGCAACTTTTCCGTCAATCCGTTCCGGAAAAATCACGCAGTCCTTGTCATCGCGGTCGGGCCCAACCAAACCGTACTTTTCGAAATGCAAGAAGTCTTTCGTTGAAGCAAGCGCTATGCGTGGACCTTGGTGGGAGAAAGCAGTGTAGGTGACGTAGAAGGTTCCGTCGAAACGTGTTATGCGTGGGTCCTCGCATCCGAACTCCTCCCAATCGCCGGAAGAAGTCAGTACCGGTTCCGAGGAGCGCGATTCCAATGTTCTCCCGTCCAGCGTCCGCGCATATCCCAACCGGGAAACCCCATGAGCATCCACGGCTCTGTAGAGAAGGTGAATGGACCCATCTTCGACAATTGCCCCAGGGTTGAAAGTTCCAATCGTCTCCCACCCCACGTTGCTTCTAGGGGCGATGATGGGATTCTGCTCATATTTCGTAAGTCTTCGCATTCACTATTGCCTGCTCTGTAAGCGTCATGGTTAAAGGGACGGGTTTCTTCATGCCTAAGTACTAGTATTTGTGTTTGATGTGGCAGACGGTACTATTCAATTTCGAATCTGTTCTATTTCGTTTCCAACTAACTCAGCTAATTCGAAGGCTGCTCTCTGTACGGGAGGGCTAAGGGCCTCGCGGAAGGTAAATTCCGGGTTGATGTCGATTGTGAAGATTCTAATCGTATGGGGAACTGCACTGTTTTCGAATCTCTTGAAGAGTTCCAAGGCTGTAGCAAAATTCGTGGAATGTGGAGACGATGCGTATTCTGTGCCTTTGAAATGCTCTGGCGAGAATTCACAGATCTTGCCAACCGTCCCGGTTGAAGCAACTGAGTCTATAATGAAAACGCGTTCATAGCCCAATATCTCTTCAACCAGTCCAAGGCCGCCGAGGCTCAATTCCTTGAACTCCAAATCGGCTCGTCCGCGATTCCTATCCTTTAGCATTCTCACTACATGAATTCCTACTGCATCGTCACCCATTATGGGGTTACCGAGGCCTACAAGCAAAATGGTCGTATGGCTCAGCCCCGGTCTCATGAACGATTCTACGGTCTCCGTATGTTGTGAAGGATCGCCCTGTTTCTGTTGTAGATTTTGATGTCGAGGGGCATCTGGCCTGGTAGGGTGTGGGTTGCGCAGGCGTAGCACGGGTCGTAAGCCCTAAAGGCCATCTCGACCATGTTCAGAATCCCGTCGGATACTTCCCCTTTCTTGATGAACATCTCAGCGGCTTGCTTAATCGACATGCTGATTGCCGCATGGTTGTTAGTCGTCGCCACGATGAGGTTCACGTTCTTCACCATGCCTTTCGCATCTGTCTTGTAGTGGTGGAAGAGTGTCCCGCGGGGCGCTTCGACCGCTCCCACACCTTCGTCTGGTGTTTGGGTCGGGATATTTCGAACGTTCGGGTTTGTGATGTCGGGGTCTTGGCTAAGTTGTAACAGGCGCTCTGAAGCGTATACAAGTTCGACTAGGCGCGCCCAATGCGTAGCCAAAGTTGAGTGAACTGGCTTCTGGCCTAATGTCTCGTACAATCTCTCGAATTCTGCTTGTGCGGTTGGGGTAGCCATCCCTTCTGATACGTTGAGGCGGGCGAGCGGGGTCGCTTTGTAAACGCCACTATCCTTGCCTCCTACCAGCCCTTTCCATCCGATCTTCTTGAGGTAGGGGAATTTGAGGTAGGTCCACGGTTCCACATGCTCCGAGATGTATTGCTGGTAGTCGGCTGCTGGAAACTTTGCAAACTCGTGGCCTTCCGGGTCTACGACCCTGATCTTTCCGTCGTAGAAGTTGACGCGGCTCTGTTCGTCGACCGTACCCATGCAATATGTTTCTGTTGCGTAATTGTCGCTTGTTATGAGGTTGACGTAATCCTTGTTCTTCAGAACTATGTCGTCGAACAGTTTCATTGTGAACTTTGCGAATTCAACTTCGGATTTTGCGATCGATTCGATTCTGGCTCTCTCGTCTTCCGTAATCGGTTTGCTTACCCCGCCGGGGACGCCGCAGCTCGGGTGGATTCTCTTTCCACCTATCATCGCAATGACGTCGAGTGCATCCGAGCGGTGTTTAATGACTGAGCTGCCGACTTCTAACCCGATTTTCCCTATTACCCCGAGAATATTTCGCTCTGCTTTCGGCGCAGTCGGTCCCATCACGAAGTCGGGGCCGGCGAGTATGTAGAAGTGGGTTATGTGGTCGGCGATGAAGAAGGCGCTGTAGAGGAGTTCTCTGAGTTTCTTCGCGGCGGGTGGTGGTTCCACGTGGAACACTGCGTCTAGGGCTTTGGTGGAGGCTATGTGGTGTGCTTCTGGGCAGACGCCGCAAATTCTGCTGGTTATGTCAGGCATTTCTTCGACAGGCCTGCCCTCGCAGAACTTCTCAAAGCCCCTCAGTTCGGGGACTTGGAAGTAGGCGTTCTCCACATTTCCTTCGTCGTTGAGGAAGATCGAGATTTTACCGTGCCCTTCAAGCCTTGTAACAGGGTTGATTGTAACGGTTTTCATGTCTTCGTCCTCCTCAGGAGGGAGTGAGCTAGGCTAAACCTGTAGAATGTGCCCAGCGGGTCGGGGACTGAGTCCGCGAGTTTCTGGATGTCTTCTTCACTTTGCGCGTCGAAGATTGACGATAAGGCCGAAAGCATCTTTCCGCCCTGGTCAATGGCTTTGGGCAGTGGCCCATAGCAGCCTCGGCACGGCGCATTCGCGTCTAAACATATGCTCCCACAGCCTCCCCTAGTCGCGGGTCCCATGCAGATTATGCCTTGTTCAAGCAGGCATTTTTGTGGGTCAGGGATGGTTTGGTAGGTTCTAACGATCTTACTGATCTTTCTTTCCGTTTTGATGCGTTTGCATTCGTGGCATAGGGATTTGTCGGAGGCTCCCAGAACTGCTCCCTTTGGTGGGAGAGGGCCATTAACGAACAGGTCGATTACCTTGGAGACTTGTTCCCCGACTGGTGGGCATCCGGGAACGTAATAATCCACGTCAACGATTTGGGCGAGAGTTTTGACGGTGTTGTAGAATTCAGGTATGGTTAGCTCTCCTTCCTTTACTTGCACTGTGGTTTGTGGGAAGGTTTTTTCGGGGTTATCTGTTGTTGGCGTTTCCTTGTAAGAGCTTGCGAAGATTCCGTCTCGGTTTGTTGTGTTCGCTAGGCTTGGTATGCCGCCCATGTAAGCGCAAGCGCCGAAGGCTACAAGCAGCTTGGATTTGGCCCTCAATACTTTAGCTATGTGTTCGTTTTCGGAGTTTTGTATCGCGCCATTCACAAATGCGACATCGATGCTTCCGTCTGGCATCGCTTCAAGGTCTGAGTACTTGTAATCCATG
>Ga0315282_10016105_pt1 | contig 10958 bp, 5 predicted proteins | sample YL17G07_20_MG_FD_203693 | JGI IMG/M metagenome (GOLD analysis project Ga0315282, IMG submission 203693) | Sediment microbial communities from Yellowstone Lake, YNP, Wyoming, USA - YL17G07_20 | ecosystem: Environmental > Aquatic > Freshwater > Lake > Sediment | place: USA: Wyoming | collected...
GCCGAAGATGAGCTCGGCCTGGAGGGTGCCCTCCAGCCCATTCACCTTCTCGTTGGTCTTGGAGTTGGTGACGAAGAGGTCCAGCGAATTCGGCTGGCCCTGAATCACCGGCTCATCGTGGAATCCGATTTCCATGTCGTAGTCGCCAACGCTGGTTGCGCCGTGCGCAAACACCAGCCCGAAGCTGAGAGCCGACAATGTGGTCAACAGGACACACGACATCAGGAAGAAAATACCCCTTTTCATCTCGGCTGACTCCTTTCGACAGACATTCTGGTACGGACGACGGGGAGAGCGGTCAGGCTAGCTGCCTGCCACTCCAAAGTCTAGCACAAGATGAGGGCGGCTGCTTCAAGTTTCGCGCAAGAAAACCTAAAGGTTGCCTAAAGCGAGCGTGGAAAGACTCAGCCCGTTGCGGCGGGCCGCCGCCATCGCGCGTGAGGCTCCCCGCTGCCGCCGGAAGCGTCATCCGGCGGCTCGGCGGCGGATGGCGCACCCGCCGCGAGCGGAAGCTGATGGCTGCCCGCAGTTATCGTAGGAGCCGCCCCACGGCAATGTCATGCTGAGCGCAGCGAAGCTCTCACGGCAGCGGTCAGAGACCCTTCGCTGCGCTCAGGGTGACAGATTGACTGTTATCGTGCAAGCTGAACAGAGGGTCTGGTGATCGCGGTGGGCCGATCGGCGTTGACCGGCCCCTTCCTCTGAAAGAGGGTCAGACATCGGAACCAGGGCTGGCCCGGCACTCGCTCACGGCCCGAACATGTAACTGACATCCATCCTGAGCTGGCCATTCGGAGTATTCACAATGGCCGTCACCACGTCCCACACGCCTGCCTTCGCGCCGGGGATGAGGAGGCTGGACTCGCCGTCCTTATTGCTGGGGATGATCAGCCGCCGGTTGAACCCGTCGGTGCCCACGATACTCATATCGACGGGGCAGGCTTCCGTCACGGGCGACAGGCGGGCAGTGGCAATCACGTCTTGCCCCTCAGCCGGGAAGGCCGGTACGGGCGTAAGGGACGAGATGAAGAACACGCTGTCGCAGCCCGGCTGGAACGCCTCGGGCCCGACCCCAATTGCCGCGTAGCCCGTCACCTCGGGGCTGAAGGAATCGGTGGCATCCGCAATCACGTTGGTGACGCCGCCCCCGGACAGGGCGGTGTTGCACGGATTCTCCGTGCTGACCGGGCACGGGTCGTCCCAGGATTCCCAAAGCACGGCCGGCACCATGCCGTACAAATTGTACAGGCTCGACAGCAGCGCATTGTACGCATTCAGCTGCTTGTAGGTGGTCAGCAGGGTCTGGGCGGGGATGCCCTCCGGAGCATCCGGGTGGAAGCCAACGGGCACCGTGATCACGTTGTAGAAGGTGCCCTCACCGTAGTAGACCGAGGGGAACTCCCAACGCACATTCAGCAGGTCGCCGTCCGCATCGGAGGGCGCGGCCCACACGCAGGTGCGCCCGGGAAATGGCCAGCGATTCGTAGTGTCGAGACCAACCGCCGGCAGCCGGGTGTCCACCGGCGCCGGTGGGCTCACAAGCGCCCACGGATCGGGCGGCTGAGTAAAAGGACCCACCACCGCAGTCGGACACGTGGTCATGTTGGGCACCGCCACCGCGACGCCGACCGTGATGAGGGACGGAACAGACAGGTTGACCGGCAGCCCGACGACGGGAAGGGCCGGAACCGGGCCGGCAGTCGCCCGCGCAGCGTCCAGGCGGCCGAACTCGACGTGCGTCCGGCCCGAGAACACCTTGAGCTGCGGCTTGGCGTTGGCAATTACGAGGACGTCCCAGCGGCATTCGTCGAACAGGTTGAACTCGTTGTATACGGTGACAAACACAACGTAGGTACCGGCGGTGGTTGGTCTGAACTGGAACTCATTGTTGAAGGTGCTGCCCGACGCCACCGGGGTTTCGCCGATCGTAGACGTTCCAACCTGGCGCACCGTCCAGAAGGGACGCACATCGCCGCCCTGCGGGTCCTTCACTGTGGCAACAAACTGCACCCCAGGACCCTTGGTGGGAAACTGCTCGAGCTTGACGGGACCGACCCGCATCCGGCGCGCCGGCAGTGCCGGGGCAGCCGGGTCTGTGCTCACCACCAACACACCCGCAGGCACTTTCGCATTGCAGGCGAGCTGCGGCCTGTGTTTGGTGTTCGGGGTCTCCGACTTTCCCGGGAAGTTGATCTGGATTCCCGAGTCATCGCTCCCTGCGCCGTCATCCTTGATCTGGATAGTCACCGGCTTCTCACCGGGCGTGATCGACACAAACATGCTGTTGGCCACGCCGGGCTGCGGCGTCGGATAAGAGACGAGAAAGTGGTACAGTCCGGGCCAGAGCAGCATTGCGGTGACGTCGCTGTGCTTCATGTCCCATTGGTGAGGATCGCTCGCCTGTATGGGACAGCTCGCTCGATTGTCGGGTCCGGGATCCTGCGGGTCGGGCGCCGGGCCGCCGATGTACGTGAGCGTGATCTGAGGAGAGCTGGAGTTCTGGGTGAAGTGGACCGGCCGGTAATCCTGCAGGTTTCCGCAGAACACGCCAAAGTCAGAGAAGTGGCTGGTCTGCGCCGAAATCAGGCCATGCTCGATGATGCCTCCAAGGTCTTCCCAAGCCTTGCCACTCCAGTGACCGACAAAGAACTGCGTGTCGGTGGTCACCCCGGCGGGCAGCGGGAGAGTTATGGTGACCGGATGGGTAAATTGCAGGCCGGTCGGTTGTAACTGCCAGTACACGCCGGCCGGACTCAGCCCAAACGGCGATTGCAGGGGCGGCGTATCGAGCGTTCCCACGTTCACCGTCACCAGCGTCGCCAAGGAGTCGGGGAGCACCTTGAGTCGCGCGCCATCCATGGCGGGGTTGTCGGTGCCCTGCACGAATAGCTGCCCGCCCAACGGGCCAATCTGGCCCGAGGTGAGGATGTGCGCCGGACCTGTCGTCGTCAGAACGCCGGTGCCGGTGACGCCGGTGGTGCCGGTGATGCCGGTCGTAGTGGTGATGCCGGTGCCCGGCGTGATGGCGGCGGGCATGGTCACCTTGCTGGCGTCGATCGGCCCCATGCTCAAATAGAGCAGGTAGGGCTGGGTGGAACGCGCATCGCTGGCGCCGTCGGACACTTCCAGGTAATAGTGTCCCGGTTCTTTCAGATCGACCGTGCCGGAGGTGTCGCCCCCTTTGGCGAGTGGAGCAATCCAGTCGGTGATGGGCTGTTTGGCGCTGTTCCAGACGCGCGCGTCGATGTCCAGTTCAGGTGCCACGTGAGTGATGAGGATATTCAGCTGGCCGGGTGCGGGCACGTCGAATCCGTAGAAGTCGCGATCACCCAGCGGCAGGATGTTGGCGGCAATCGTCTGGTTCAGCTGCGCCGGGGTCGCCGTCTCGATTGCATCGTTGGGTTCGCCCTGATCGGCGGTGGCAGTGAACTCGGCCTTTAGAGTGTAGGGCAGGAGCGAGCGCGCGTTGCCGTCGGCATCCCGCACCTCAAGTACGTAACGCCAGGCCCGCGCGAGATCGATCGCCGCCGTGGTCGGGCCGCCCTTGGCCAGTGGCATGTACCAGTCGCTGATCGGCTCCTTGTTGGGGTTCCAGACGCGAATCCCGATGGTCAGCTCGGGCGGCACCCCCGCCGTCGTCACCCGCAGTTCACCCTGGTGCGGCACCTCCACGCTGTAGAAGTCCGCATCGCCCCTGGGGAAGATATTGGCCTGCACCTCGCGGTTGATCCCGAAGTCGCCGGCTGTGCCGAAGGAGTTGTTGGGCTCCAAGGCATCAGTGATCCGGCTGAATGCAGCGCTGATGGTGTAGGGCTGGACCGAACGCTCCTCGCCGTTGCCCGCCGCCACCTCCAGAAGATAGCGGCCCGCCGCCGGCAGGTCGATGGTGCCGTTGGTGTCGCCTCCCTTTGCCAGCGGCCTGAACCAATCGGTGAGAGGATCCCGGTTGGCGCTCCAGAAGCGAAGACCGATGTCCATGTCGGGCGGCACCTTGGTGATGGCAACGCGCACTTCGCTTTGACCGTCTGCCTGTATGGTATACCAGTCCTCGTCACCCTTGGGGAGAATGTTGGCCTGGAGTGGCTTGTCGAATGGCAGCGAGGTGGCCTGGCCGAACATGTTGTTAGGTTCGCTGCTATCGGCAGCAGGCGTGAAGGTTGCCTGCAAGGTGTACGGTTGGGTGGATCGGGCGTCACCGGCGTCGGCCGCAACCTCGAGGAAATAGTGGCCGGCGGCTGGCAGGTCAAGGACGGCCGTGGTGTCGCCCCCTTTTGCGAGCGGCGCAAACCAGCCGCTGATGTATTCCTTGTTGGCGTTCCAGATGCGGACGTTGATCGCCATCTTCGGGGGCACCTTGGTGATCGCCACCTGCAGCTCACCCTGATGATCGACCGCGACATCGTACCAGTCGACATCACCCGCCGGCAGAATATAGGCCTGCACCGGTTGGCCAACCGTCAGCAGTGCCGCTGGACCGAAAGCGTTGTTCGGCTCGAAGGGGTCAGCCGCCGCGGTGAAAGCCAGCTGCAAGGTGTACGGCTGCTCAGAGGTGGCCCCGCCCTCGTTGGCTGCGACCTCCAGGGAGTAGCGGCCCGGCGCAGCAAGATCGATGACGCCGGTGGTGTCGCTTCCCTTAGCGAGCGGCCTGAACCAGTCGGTCATCGGATCCCTCTCGCTGTTCCAGACCCGGACGGCAATGGCGAAGTCCGAGGCCACCCCGGTGACTGTGAACTGAAGCTCTCCCTGCTGGCCCACCGAGAAGGTGTACCAGTCCTCGTCGCCGGCGGGGGATATGCGGCCGCGCACCTGCCCGGGCGCCGCCATCAAGTTCGCGTCGCCGAACGAGTTGTTCGGCTCGCTTTCCTCGCCGCTCGGACCGGGCTGCTGTGCCAGCAGCTCTTGCGGTAGCTGAGTAAAGCACAGCAGAACGGTGACGGTACACAAAACGAGAACTCCGCAGACCTTCCACACCTTGCACGACATAGCTATCCTCCTTGCGCTGGATACCGGCAGGCGACCGGTGATGGCCTGCCCGGCCATAGGGGTTGCTCACGATCGGTCTGATTCTAACGCACACTTCTGGCAGAGCCCTGGCGGCGCAGCGCGCTGGCACAGCCGGGCTCCACAGGACAATACATCGGTAAGATCGTTGCGGCCGGCGGAGTCAAAGCGGGGGTGGCACACCCTCAGCCGACCACGGATTGCACGTCAGGCGGTGCAATCCCCTTGCCACGTTGGAGCAGTGCCAACGATTGGCACCAGCTATTGTACTACAGATTAGACGCCGCGGCAAGGGTTTTCTTACAATTCGAGACTGAATTCAAATTGACATCGCTGCGATGTGGTGCTACACTTCAATCACCGCGATTTGCCACAGTGCCAGATGATCCAATGATGTGCTGCTCACGCGGCAGGCATTTCCGCCTTTAATCGCCGTCTACCAACCTGTTTACCAGATGGCCCGACGAGGAGCGTCTCGGTTCGGGGAGTACGTCGAAGAAAAGGGGGTGATACAGCCGACGCGTTTCGTGCAGACCCGGCGAGTCTGGTTGGGTCCAATCCTATCCGTCCGCACCATCTATTGACCTTCAGAATGGAGCAAGCCATGAAAAAGCACAGCATTCTCGCGCTGCTGACCCTGCTCATCACGGTCAGCTTTGTCGCGAGCGCCGGCGCCGGGCCGGCCTTCGCGACCGCTCCGGTTCCTCAGACGAATCTTACGTTCTATTGGATCTCCCACGGGTCAGAGGGAGACCCCATCTGGATCTTTGCGCTCCAGGGCGCCAATGAGGCGGCCAAGGCTCTCAACGTGACGCTGAAAGCCTCGTTCCATCACAATGATATCGCCACGCAGAAAGAGGCCTTCCAGGCTGCCATCGCTGCCGGAGCCGACGGGATCGCTACCAGCAGCCCCCAGGTCGGCGTGCTGAACGACGAGGTCAAGCTGGCGCACAGCAAGGGCATCCCCGTCGTGTTCTTCAACACCGATGATCCCGGCACGGGACGAGACGCCTACGTGGGCGCCGACAACACCCAGGTCGGCCGCTCTTGGGCGCAGTACCTGGCCGACAACAAACTCGTCAAGCAGGGCGACAAGGTCTGGATGCCGGTCGAGGTGCCCGGTGCCACCTATGGCGCCGACGAGACCAAGGGGATTGCGTCGGTGTTCGATCCACTGGGCGTCAAGTACGAGGTGTTCGATGCCAAGTACGACCCGGTGGAAACCCTCAACAACATGGTGGACTACCTGACCGCTCACGGCAGCGAGATCAATGCGATGATCGGCCTGGGCGACATGGTGACCGGGTTCACCCAGCAGGCATTCGAGAGGGTCAACTGGAAGCCGGGCCAGATCCCGGTGGTGGGCTGGGGCAACTCGTCCGAAACCGCCAATGCCGTCAAGGCAGGCTATGTCAATGCCGCCACATGGCAATACCCGGATGCCCAGGGGTATATGCCGATCTACATGCTGTACGAGGCGAAGCAGGGCCGGGCAATCGGGTACACTGTGTACACCTTTGGCTTGTATACCAAGGATAACGCGGACACCTACATCAAACTGACCGCTATGATGCAGTCTAAGTAGCGCTGTGACACGGCTGGTTCTCGGGCGCCGCAACCGCTCGAGAACCAGCCGGATTCTGGCGAGGATTCCAAATGACCAGCCAAGGTGATTCGGTGATCGTGAGCGTGAACCGTCCGAGTGGCCGAGCGCTCGAGAAGCTGACGTCCATCAGGGAGCTGGGGCCGTTTGCTCTTTTGATTGTCCTTTCGGCGGTCTTCAATTTTGCCGGCCCGGCGTTCCTGTCGACCATGAACATCAGCAACATGCTGTCCTACGTGCCCGAGCTGGGCATCATGGCCTTGGGCATGACCCTGCTGATGACGGCCGGCGAAATCGATCTCTCGGTCGGCGCGCTGTTCGGCTTCTGCCCGGTGCTGATGTTTGTGCTGTACAACCAGCGCGTGATGCCTTTCGAGGCATGCTTTGTCGTGGTGATGCTGGCGGCGATTGTGATCGGCCTGGCGAACGGCCTGATCGTGACCAAGGTGCGCGCCTCGTCCCTCATCACTACGATCGGCATGATGTTGATTGTGCGGGGCACGGGCCTGTACATCACCAGCGGTTTCCCTCAAGCGACCTGGCAGACCGAATCGTGGATCAAGGAGGTCGTGGTCGGTATCGTGGCTCGGGCCGGAGACTTTACGCTGCTGGCGTCGCTGTTCTGGTTTATCGGCCTGGCGGTCATCCTCCATTTTGTGCTGAACAACGTGCGCTTCGGCAACTGGATTCTGGCGACGGGCGGAAACGTCAAGGCCGCGCGAGCCCGAGGGGTCGACACGGACAGGGTCAAGATCATTCTGTTCGTACTGTGCGCCACGCTATCCGGGTTTGCCGGGGTGATGGACACGCTCAGAATCGAAGCGGCTTACCCGATTGCCGGCACGGGATACGAGCTGGAAGTCATCGCCATGGTCGTCATCGGCGGAACGCTCCTTTACGGTGGCAGGGGCACGATCATCGGCACGGTCATCGGCGTGCTGCTGCTGCGAACCATCAGAAACGGGATCATCGTGGTGGGCGTCCCCGGCCTGGCTTACAACATCTTCGTGGGGTTGATCATCATCGTGATGATGTCGGCTCACGCCCTGATTGAGCGAGCCCAGATAGGAGAGAGCTGAGGTGGCCGGCGAACTGGTGCGGATGGAGCACATCACCAAGACGTATGGCAGGGTCCAGGCGCTTCAAGATGTCACGGTCACGGTCAACGAGCGGGAGATCCTCGGCCTGGTCGGCGACAACGGCGCGGGCAAGTCCACCCTGGTGAAGATCCTGTCGGGGGCCACCCGCGCCGACAGCGGGACGATCTATTTCAAGGGCAACCGCGTCAAGATCGAAAATACCGGCGACGCCATCACCCTGGGAATAGAGACCATCTATCAGGATTCGGCGTTGGTGACGCAGCTCTCCGTCGCCCGCAACCTCTTCCTGGGCCGCGAACCCACCCGGCGCATCGGCCTGACCGACGTCCTGGACAAGGGCTATATGAAGAGCCAGACGCGCAGTCTGCTGAAGCGGGTGGGGATCACAAAGGACATCGATCCGGATGCGCCCATCACCGCCCTGTCAGGCGGCGAGAGACAATCGATTGCCATCGCCCGGGCGATGTTCTTCGAAGCTGATCTCATTATCATGGACGAGCCGACCAACAACCTGGGGGTTGAGGAAAGCCAGGGTGTGCTCCGGTTCATGAGGGCGGCCCGGGAAGAGGGCCGTTCCAGTATCTTCATCACGCACAACATCTATCACGTGTTCCAGGCGGTGGACCGGATCGTGGTGCTGAGACGTGGTAAGATGGTCGCCGACGTGATGAGGGACGACACAACGATTGAGGAAACCGAGAAAGTGATCACTGGCCTGGTGGATACCAGATACTCCGCCGCGGTCCAGTGAGGCTCACGGCTCATTCTCCCCTGACGATCTTGCGCATCCGGTACTCATCGTAGTCAGGCACCAGGCGCTCGTATTCGCCATCCATCAGCGGCGACGATATCATGAAATCGGCTGTGGCGCGATTGCAGGCCACAGGAATGTTCCACACCACAGCCATGCGCAGGAGCGCTTTGATGTCGGGATCGTGCGGCAGTGATTCGAGCGGATCCCAGAAGAAGATCAGGAAATCGATCTCGCCCTCCACGATCTTGGCACCAATCTGCTGATCGCCGCCCAGCGGCCCACTCTGGAGCTTGGCGATCTCGAAGCCCAGTGCCTGCTGCAACACCTCTCCGGTGGTGCCCGTCGCGTACACGCGATGCTGCGCCAGGAGATCCCGGTTGAACTGCGCCCATTCCACAAGGTCTTGCTTCTTGTTGTCGTGTGCCACGAGTGCGATCTTCTTGATTGGTGTCATTGGTATTTTTCGGTACGCCATACGACCTCCATTTCAGTGATTCGGCAACGGCGGTTCTTGCCAGGCCCGCACCGCGTCGCGGCGCTCGTCGGATTTCAGAGCGTTGACCACCGGCAGCACCGTCCCCGCGCGGTCCTTGTACCACGCCGCCGCCTCGAATCGTGCGTCGGCGTTGCCCCCGGCCCGGTTGGCCAGCAGCCAGGACGTTTGGGCAAAGAAATAGCCGGGCGCCCCGTCAAGCATCGCATGGTAAGCCCCCAACGTCCGCTGCGTCAAGTCCCGGTCGGTCACGGGCGGATAGCGATGGTCTTCCGCCTCGCCGATGATCGCTCCACCCTCGGTCCCGATGAGTGGCAGGTAGTAGCCGAAACGCGAGAAGAAGAGGTGGGCGTAAGCCTCGAACTTGCGGAAGCCGTTGGAGTCTGCATCGATGGTGGCGCCCACCCAGCTGCCGCCCAGGAGGCGCGGCAGCCGCGACATTCGCCGCGCCTGGTCGATGGCGAACACCTGCGCCGGGGTCAGTCCCCGCGTGGCGATCTCCGCGTCTGTGAGCGGATCCGAGCTCACATTCACCGGGTCGTTCGGGTAGTCCAGCGGGTGGTTGAAGAAGTAGTTGTGAACCGGCAGCCAGGCACCGGGCAAAAGGTCGCCCTGGCCGCGGGCAGCCACCCCGTCGAGGAACTGGCGCAGGAAGACCAGGTCGTCGACAGTGCCGCCTGCCGCCAGAGGAGGCAGGCTGGGCCGCCCGCCGGCGGCCCGCACCTGGCGCGCGGCAATAATCCATAAATCGACCATGCGCTCCACACTGATCGAATGGCCCTTCCGCCAGCCGCCGGCCAGGCCAGCCAGATTTGGCTCATTGTAGAGCTCGAAGTAGTGAACCCCCATCGGCACGGCCTGCGCCACCAGGTCGCCCAGGTGGGCATAGGGCTGGTTGAAGGGCTGGTAGACGCGCATCATCGGTTCAATTCCGCTGGCGACCAGCTGCTCGACCAGGTAGGCGTTGGTGAGCTGCGGCTGGTCTGCCTGGAGAAACGTCACCCACTTCATGTTCATGGCGCGCAGCTCGGGCACGAAGTAGTGGGTCACCGCGGCCGGCTCCGGCTGCACGGTGGGCGGCCAGTGAACGCCCCGCCCGTTGTCCGATGCCGGGCGAGGATAGATGACCAGCGGATTCCGGCCCGGCTGGGGTTTGACATTGGCTTCCCAACAAGCCAGGTCGGCGCCGGCGCATATACCCCGGTCCTCACCCAGGCGAGGGCGCTGTTTGAGCGCATCCACCACCGGCTCCTGGTCTCCGTTGCGGTCGTGATACCAGGCGTTTGCCTCCCAATTCGGCTCATCGTAGTCCAGGGCGTGCTGGGCGAGCAGCCAGGTCATGGTGGTAAAGTAATAACCGGGCGCGCGGTCCAACATGTAGTCGGCCGACCAGAGTGTCCACTCCGCTACCGTCCCGCCGTCAACCACCGGGTAGCGCGGGTCCTCGCCCGAGCCCCGGGTCGCACCGCCCTCGGTTGAAATCATTGGGATGTCGAAGCCGAACAGGTTGTGAAACTGGTTGCGATAGGCGATGAAGTGAAAGAAGCCGGTGGTGTCGTCGTACAGGTTGTCGCCCAGGAAAAAACCGCCCGGCTGGCGCGCGCCGGCCCGCGCCTGATTGATGGTTGCCGCCTGCTGCGCGGTGAGCTGGTAACGGGCAATCTCGGCTTCAGACAGCGGGCGGCTGTCGAGGTTCACGTCGTCGTAGGGATAGGTGGGAGGGTGGTTGATCATGTAGTTGTGCATGGCCGCCCACGAGAAGTAGAGTGCGCTTTCGTCGCCCTGCTGGCGCAATGCCGCGAAGAAGCGATAGAAAAAGGCCTGCTGCCAGCCAGGGAGCTTCTGCGACGGGGCGAAGAAAGAGGGCAGGCTGGGGAAGCCGCCCGCCTGGTAGATGACCCTCGCCGCCGGCGCCCAGATCTGGGCCAGGTATTCTGGCTGCGGCACGCCACCCGAGTCGCACCAGCCGCCGCTCTCGCCGGACTGGTTGGGTTCGTTGTACAGCTC
>Ga0315282_10016106_pt1 | contig 10957 bp, 16 predicted proteins | sample YL17G07_20_MG_FD_203693 | JGI IMG/M metagenome (GOLD analysis project Ga0315282, IMG submission 203693) | Sediment microbial communities from Yellowstone Lake, YNP, Wyoming, USA - YL17G07_20 | ecosystem: Environmental > Aquatic > Freshwater > Lake > Sediment | place: USA: Wyoming | collected...
CAATCCGTGAGATGATCGCCTCAGCCATAGATATAATCGTACATACTGCCCGCCTCTCAGACGGAAACCGTAAAATAATCCAGATAACCGAGATAAAAGGCATGAAGGACGAGTTGCACATTGACCTTGAGGATATCTTTATTTTTAAACAGACCGGCGTAGACAGCGAGGGCAATGTTTTAGGGGATTTTCAAGCCACAGGATATATCCCTGCCGCTATGGGAGAAATAAGGGTAAGGGGCATAACCATTTCCGACAATATCTTTAAAACCCCTTAAGCCCACCCATCAATAATGAAAATAATCAATGTCACCAAAAATACTATTTTGGCTGAAGAGGCAGTTGAGGCAAATACGATTTTTGGGCGGCTGAAAGGCCTTTTAGGCAAGAAAGAGCTGAAAAAAGGCCAGGCCCTCATCTTAAAACCCTGCAATTCTATCCATACCCTTTTTATGCGTTTTCCTATAGATGTAATCTTCCTTGATTCCCGCCATAAAGTAGTCAAGGCAATCCCTAACCTGGCGCCCTGGCGCATAAGCGGCATTTATCTTAGGGGAAATTCTGCTCTAGAATTACCTCTCGGCACCATAGAAGCCACCCATACTGAGGCAGGGGATTACCTGACATACTCTTCTTAAGAGTCAAAAATAAAATGTCCAAAGATAGAGATTGCTGAAAAAATCCTAAACAAGGCAGCAATCTCTGATTAAAAGATTAAAAACAGATTACACAGATTAAATCTCCGATGAGACAATCTGTGTAATCTTAAATAATCTGTGTAATCAGAGAGCGCTGATATGATATTTAAGAATATTTCAGCGCTCTCAGATATCTGACTTGACAAAATTAATGTCCAATGTTATACTTAGATTGAGATTAAAAATGTCCAATCTATAAATAAAATGGGCGTAATTTATAAATTAAGGCCGGAAATAAAGAATTTTATTTTAGAAGAGAAAAAAGCAAATTCTCTTTTAAGTTGCCGGGGTCTGGCTATTTTAATAGAGAATAAATTCCAGGTAAAAATCTCCAAATCAAGTATTAATGCCCTTTTCAAAGAAGTGGGCCTAAGTATGCCTGTAGGTAGAAGGAGCAAGAAAAAGAAAACCAGGATTCCTCAAAAAGAGATTTTTCCGTCGGAAAAGTTACCTTTAGAAGAGGCATCCCCTCTTGCATTACCTGCTCCCGAAGCGCCGCCTCCCGAAGCGCCGCCTCCTGAAGTACCCCTTCCGGAAGAGCCAAAAGAAACGCCTATTCCCGAAGTTCAGATAGAGCCGAGCCTAGAAATACAACCGGCCTCTGGAATAATCTTGCTTAAGGCAGCAGATTATTTAATTAGAGGCAGTTATTATATATCTGAGGCGATTAAAACCCGCCTAGGCCGCGATGAAAGCGACCTTTTGACTAAAATAGAAAGCCTCATTTATACGCCTTTTTCCGAATTATCCGGGCAGTTGCAAACATATCTTAATGAATTACAATCAGTTATGGCAACAAAACTTGATACATTCCAAATCCTCTCCACTATAATGCAAGAAGTGCGCGGTATAAAAGCTACTTTATTAGATGGCGGTACATTTTATTTAGATGGCCAATTACACACTGTCTGGTCAACGCCTCAGATACCATATGATTTTAACGCAACTATCTATAATATAAAGAGTTACATAAATAAATATTTTTATAAAGATGTGCCTTTTTTGCTTGGCATGGCTCCTGGTTATGATACACCCACCCCAGAATTTTTTAATTTTATCTTAAGTTTTGAGGCAAAGGAAAAAACAATTAGCAAATTGACTCTTTATGGCAATAAGCTTGAGGAATTAGAGGAGATTCCTTTCAGCCGGAGCAAAAGGCGTTTCTTTATCTTTGGGCTTTGGCCTTGGCAATTCGTAGATTATCGCAAGGTAAAGAAATTAGGAGAATTTAGGCCATTTTATTTTGCAGCCTTAAAAAAGAATTTCTATATTGCGGATATAGAGCTTGAACTATCGCAACCCAATACAAATCAATTAGTTACGTTAAAGGGTTTTGCCATAAAAACAAGTCTTACTGAGAAGACCCGCTTAATTATCTTAAGCAGTCTTACTCAACAGGAAGTAATGCCCGAGAGTTGGTTAACTACTTATCTAAATCACTGGCCTAACTTGGAGGAGACATTTAAGGACTTTAGCCGAAAACTAGAGCTTTTCACCTATACTGCCAGTTCACAAGTTTCTCTCTCGTTAAAGAGCCTGAATTTAAATAGAGAAGCCCCTTCTGACATAAAGACGCTCTTCTATAGCTACTTAGAAGCACTGGACTTATACACAAGATGGCATTTCCTCCCTTTTGAATATGAAAACCAGGATTTCTCGACGATGAAAGAACGCTTTTATAATCTAAAAGGCATTTTAAAGAAAGAGAAGGATTATATTTTAGTCACCTTCTCACCTCCTGCCAATTACCGATATTTAGCCCACCTGCAGTATGCCTTGCGCCGTATAAATGAAAGAGAAATTGTCTTTAGAGATTCTAAAAGATTGTGGTTAGATATTGCAAGCGCTTTCTTGCCTTAAGATAATCTACTTGACTTTCTCTGCTCCAGATGTTATATTTTAGTTGGCAAAAGAACGGCAGCGAAAAGGCAAGGCGGGAATGGAGGTTCCCGCTGCGCAAAGCCACGGGACGATGCTCGCCGAAAAAATTAGAGTTTTTATTCATCTATCGCTTCAGGGTCAAGAGCGAGTAAGTTAGCCGGGTTACCGAAAGCCGGAAGAAGATTTGGTAACTCGGTTTTTTATTTATGGAGTTAATAATGACATTTAAAAAGATTTTAAGAAGTTCGGGTAAGGGCCAGGCAATTTTAGAATACTTTCTTTTGCTTCTGGCAATCGCCGGCCTGACCTTATTAAGCACAACCAGCGTATTGCCTATGGCAAAAGATAAGGGCGAAACTTTTTTTCAAAATGCAATAGGGAGGATGACTACGAAATGAAAAGAGCGCAGAGCACCATAGAATATGTCCTTTTAATTGCTATCGTTACGGCGGCCTTTATATCGATGAAGATTTACATGCAGAGGTCGGTGCAGGCGAACCTGAAGATAATCGAAGACCAGATTAACGCAGAGCCACAGTAAAAATAAGAGGAGGTGAGGAAAGATGTTAAAGGGGAGGAGAGCACAGAGTACGGTAGAGTACGCGCTTTTAGCAGCAGCAGTCATCTTGGCGGTGGTTTACGGAGCAAATTCCGTGATAAAAGCCAAGGTGAAGGCTAATATGGATACTTCGGATGCTTTACTGGATAAGGCAAACTATGAACTTCAAACCGCTACAGGGGTCGAAACCCCGTAATAAAAAGGAGGTGAAGTAGAGATGTTAAGAAAAATAAGAGCTCAGTCCACCGCGGAATATGCGATTATTCTGGCTGTGGTCATGGGCGCAGCAGTAGCAATGCAGGTCTATGTAAAAAGAGGTTTACAGGCCAGAACAAAGGCAGGCGTGGATGCTGTTACCGGTATCACTGCTACATTTGCTCCAGAAGAAGGAGGGGGGACCTCCGCCACATTCAGCACACTTGCACAGTATGAGCCCTATTATATGGAGAGTTCCTATAACCGGTATCAGGAGAACGTCGAACAGGAACATATGGGCGGCGGAAAGGTGATTAAAGAGAAGGTTTCCGACATCACGGCAGCCCAGGCAGGCGGGTACCAGCAACAGGTCGATGCTTCAAGTATGACGACAAGAGACGCGCAATGGGATACAACAGCAACAACACCATAATAATAATATAGGAGGAGGTGAAATAAGATGCGCATCAAAAATAATAAAGCGCAGGGTATATTAGAGTATGCAGTGCTTTTGGCAATAGTGGCCGCAACAATTGTAGGAATACAGATTTATGTGAAACGGGCAATGGAGGGAAGGTTCAAGCAGAGCGCTGACCAGATCGGCGAACAGTTTACCACCAACGAGGCCTATACTATCCAAAATATCAACCAGAGCGCCAGGGCTGAGAAGACGCTAGTGGATACAACCGGAACCGAGTGGTCAAAGTCTACGATTCAGGCTGCCGATGCTGGCTTTGTTCCCGATATCGCAAAGATTACGGCGTATGGCGGCTACGAGTTAACCAAGACAGATTTTGTGCAGCAGGCTGTAGGCACAGAAGCAGTAGGCACACACGGGACATTTGATAGCTCAAAGATCAGCGACGTTAAGCTGTTCGATGACGATTAACAAGAAATAGCAGGGATTATATAATTCTGCTAAAATAAAATATTGTAGTGCGTGCAGGTGTGGACTGATGGGGGGGTATTATGCGCAGAAAAGCACAGAGTACAGTAGAATTTCTTTTGGTGTTTGTGGCCGTTATTTTAGTGCTGGTGGCAATGCTCGCCCCCAAAGAAGGCCCCATACGCAATGGGATGCGCAGCTTTTTTAGCCAGTTAGGCAGCAGTATTGGAGGGATAATGGATGAATTTAAATAGGGCGCAGAGCTTTGTGGAATATGCCCTGTTTGCTTCTGTGGCGGTAGTTGCCTTGATGGGTATGCAGATTTATCTCAAGCGGGGCTTACAGGCAAAGGTCAAGACATTTGTAGACGGCACGGCAGAGGCGGTATCGTCTATGGCAGGGCGGCAGAAGCCCCTGCGTCAATATGAGCCGTATTATATGGATTCAGAGGTTACGACGCAGGAATTGGAGGAGAAAAAGACCATCTATACTCCGGGGGGCACAACAAAACGGGAATACCCGCCGGCAGCCCAGGACAAGGACGGTAATTATGTTGAAGGTAATGTTGCCAAGAGAAGCGGGGCCATACACATAAAAGGGGTAACCTATGACACTCTTCAGGCGGACGATAAATGGGAGAACTAAGGCGCAAGGGATAATGGAATACAGCGTATTTATCGCTGTATTTATTGCCGCATTAGTAGCCATGCAGATTTATCTTAAGCGCAGTTTCCAGGGCTACTTAAAGCGCAATACGGACACAGTCAGTAACACAGGGCAGTTTTCCCATGCCTTAAGCAAGTATGTAGAGGTTACCAGGAGTAGTTCTCTGTATAAAGACACTACTACTCCTTACGGCGCAAGAAGGATTGATTTTCTTGAGCCGGATATAACTATAAATGAACCCTATGTGGATAATTTTTCAGATAAGAAATTAACCGAGGAGGAATTATTTTGAATAAAAGGGCGCAGTCATTTTTAGAATATAGCCTGCTCATCGGCATTATCAGTGCGGCGGTCATCTCTATAAATACGTATATTAAAAGAGGGGTGCAGGCGCAGATAAAGGTTTCTTGCGATGAGTTGGCTCCCCAGGAATACGCGGTTTATACCTATGACCCTAAAAAAGAAGCGTATCTTCTGTATTCGGAAAATGCGATAGCCATAAAGCCGGACCCTGCCTCGGGCAAGGATTATATGAAAAGGGTTACTACTAATCCGGGCAAGAGCCAGACTACGGAGACCAGCGAGGTTACGGAAAGCAAGCCCCTCATGGGAGAGGGCGGCGTTCGGCCAAGCATTTATCTTCAGGGCGCGGTGGAGGACTAAAATAAACAATGGGCATAAGAATGAAAAATAAAGGGCAGGGGATATTAGAATACGCGCTGCTGGTAGCTTGTTTTATAGCAGCGCTGGTAGCCATGCAGATTTATGTGAAGCGGGGTTTTTCCGGCAGGCTCAAACAGGCTGCCGACAGTTTAGGCGAACAATACGACCCTAAAAGGACAGAATCCGATATCATCTCAAGCTTTGACAGCAACACCACCACCATTTCCAAAATGGTACCCGGAGACTATAATTACGAAGATAATGAAAATAATACGTATTACCTTTTTACGGAAGATCCGGAAACAGGGGAGACCAATATCAACAGGTCTTTTGTAATCCAGGAAACATTAGTCGATGAAACCAGTAAACGCGCAGGCCAGGAGACAGTATATGAACCGCAAGAGGGTACGGATCTCTGGGATTAGGGCGCAGGCCACCACGGAATTAGCTTTATTCGGAGCGGCCCTGCTGATGGTGCTGGGTTATCTTTTAACTTACGGCTTAAATTATAATTTCCAGGATAACCTTAATATGAAAACATTCAGGCAGGCCATGGCCAGGGCCTATGAATTACGCAAGACCACATTCTCCAGCAACATAGTCGCGGTGGAGGATAAGCCTATACCTGAAACTAATGAAATGGGAGTGCCCACGCGCCAGCCCGTAATAGGTTATGGGTCGGTAACGTGGTCAAATGACCTCTACTCTTCGTATGATTCAGAGAAACTCGCGGAGATACAAACTCCCTGGGCCCTGCCCCAGTTTACTTTAATCGTGCGCGGCCGGGAATATACTTTTACTACAGGCGGGTATAAAGAATATTCGATATTAGGCCTGACAGTACGCAAGAAAGAGAGCGATACAAAAGACGGATATATTAATGAATACGATGCTGAAAAGGGCGTGGTGTTAGGAAGGGAAGTATCCGACGGCGAAAGCGGCGATAATATTTATTGGTACTGGGAAGAGGTTCCGCATACAAAAGACGAAATTAAGCATGATAAATCGTATGATTTGAATGAAGACAATAAAGAGGAGACAGTTTTAAAGAAAACAGAAACAGTGTGCGTAGAATATGACGCAATGACCGGTGAGTGTACGAAGAAAGAGGTAGTCAAGGTTGTAGCAATGAGTGACATCGAAGGAGAAATTGATTTTACCCAGAACACCCAGGATATCCGCGATGGTAAATTGCACGGAGGGTTTCAGGCGAGCCGTTATGACCATTCTTTAATCATAGGCAAAGAAAGCGACGGAAAGAAAGAACCTTCTAGTTTCCGAAAACAGGAGGGCGGAAGGCAAATTACGACTACTAACGTGTACAACTATTCAGACCGGACCTCACGTTACGTTTTGCTGAATAAAATTACCGATTATCCTGACGATATGGAATATCTGAATATACTCCAGCAGATTCGCCAGAGCGGTTATGAAAATGATGAGATATTTGTAGGGGATAAGTATGGTAAGGAGATACTGGATTCTAACGGCAAACCGTTATATAATATAACAGGAGACGAATTTGATGCCAGGACTTTATCTGAAGGCCAATTCTTATGGCTTAAGATTACTACTAGTTATGACGAAAACAACAAGAAAGCAATCTGGATTACGCCGAAATAATGGGAAGGCCCAGGTAAGCATTGAACTGATTGCGGCCTTTGTGGTGGTCGCAGTTTTAATCTTGGGTATTACCCGTATCTTTGTCTGGTCTAATCAGTGCTTGGCAGAGCGGCAGGACAAATACCAGGCATATCGCACTGCCCCGATAGCTGTAAATAGCGACACAGGTGAAGCAACACCTAACCCCAAAGGCAATTACACCCCTCCGAAACTTTATATCTTCCCCCAGGAGAAACCGCGATGATAAAGAACAATTTATGGCAGAGGTATTTTAGGAGCGGGCGCAAGGCGCAAGTGGCTACGGTCATCACTTTGATTATTGCGATTATGTTCCTCTTTTTTGCCATAACCGTTAACCTCGGCAGGCTCGCGGAAAAACGGACTAAATATTCCAATGCCGCGGATAGCGCGGTATTGAATTTTGCCTCGCAGGTAGGCAGTTATTCCCATTATCTGAGCGAGACCTATCTTGATGGCGGGGATAATGTATGTGAGTTTAGCTGGGGGTATTTTTTCCAACAACTTTTTATTTCGCTTATCTTCGGCGGTATCATTTATCTTGCTATAGTCGCTACCACAACCAGCGACAGCGGCTGGGTAAATACAATGCAGACAATAGTGGGTTGGATTGTGCTTATTGTATTGATAATTATATTGATAATAATTCTCATTTGTACCTGGGGGATGACGTCATGGCTAATATCTTTCGTAATTGCCCTGCTGATTACCACCATTGTTAATTCCGCTTATAATATGTATAAATATGGCGGAGAGAGCGTGTCTTTTTTGAGCAACCAATCCGGCGTCAGGATGGCGGTCTGGAAGAAGATAGACCGGCAGTTTCAAGATGCAGGGGCGAAGATGAAAATCCAGGAGAAGGCATTATTAGCCGCCCTGGAATCTGCTGCCACAAAGGATACGAAAGAGGTCTACGATGTGCATGATGACGATGAGGATGGTTTAACCGACGATAAAATCCCCCGTTTTTACCAGGATTATTGCCTGAGGCTGCGCGAGCTGGAACAAGAGCAGGATGATTTAAAAGGTTATCTAGAGAAAGAACTCATCCCCGCCATGGATACCTTTGCCAAAGAGGTGAAGAGCACTTTTACCTATTTTTACAATGAAAACAAGGAAGGGACTTTTGAGAACCTGCTTAAAAATATAGAGAATTGCCATGATGCGGGAATAAATGTAAGTTTCTGGCAGCCGGATAGCGCATTCGATTCCTGCGTTAATGCCTGTACGGCTCAATTGAGCCAATTAGGCATTGATTGCGACCAGATATTTAAAGATGTGGATGAAAATGGATGCGTAGATCAGGGCTGTGATTTACTGGATCAGTGCGTGGCCTGCCATGAGCAGTGTTTAGACCCCCTGCATATCATGCTTTATGAAATGGGTTCCGGACTCGCGCCTTATGACGATGGTTTTTATGAATGGGAACAGGCGCTCCTTCAGGGTGAAGATACCCCGCAAACCCCTTCGGATGAAACGGTTAAGAAGTTAGCAAAAAATTTTGATGCCTGGTATCCTATGCTTTATGACTCTGAATATGTAGAAGGTGACGAGGACCCGGATTATTACCATATCTTTGAACGTTGGTATAAAGATCTTGGTTCTTGGATTGGAGACTTAGAATATATTTATAACCGGCTTAAGGCCTGTGCTGACTGCGATTATCTGGAGCCCAACTGCTGCTGTATATTAAAAGATAAAATCAGCCCTGCCCAGGCAAAACTACGGCTTTTTCAGGAACAGATACAGGTTTTTCTTTTTCACATAGATTCTTTTGAGGCTAAAACAGAAACCATAGGTAAGAACACCAAAAAACTTTATACCTGGCAGGACACCTCAGGATATCACCATGTGTGGGTAAAAGTAGGTAAATATAATACTGATGAAAATAAGTTCGGCAACCTGAAGATGCCTTATATTAAAGGTTATCGCAAGGATTTTATGAAATGCGCTAAACTCAAAGAAGGCAGCGGAAATGTAGGGGTAGAAATTAAGGTGTTTGACGAACAGAGCCCGCCTGTCGGCGCTTTCGGCTGGGTATTCCGCAATACCAAGAAGATAGCCGCTACAGGAGAGTTAACAACCCTTTCTGATCCGTTGTCAATCCCTCCAGAGTATTGGGTTGACGTGCTTTCTGTGGCGCATTATAGTTATAAATCTGAGCCCCCTAAAATTGTGAAAACGTGGTCAAAATGAAAAGAAAAGGCCTGTTAGCCATAGAATACTGCGTTTTACTCGCTGTTTTAATCGCGGTTTTTATTGGCATGAAATTTTTTATCAAACGTAGTATAATGGGTAAATGGCGGGAGAATGCGGATACCTTCGGCCATGGCCGGCAGTATGAACCCGGAATAACCATCAAGAGATGTTACGACGGCAACCAGGAAGTCCCTTGTGATTAGTTAAGGAGAAGTTTATGCTGAAATTTGTGGTATTTTTACTGGTTTTGGGCTCCATAGCGTTGCTTTCTCAGGTGTTTATATCCCTATTCTTAAAACGTTATCAGAAGATACAGGAAGAAAAGACCAGGGAAGCCTCCCGGGCATTAGAGGATATGTTCGTGTGGGTGGAGCAGAAGAGGCTCCTTTTTGTCCTGGGCCTAGCCCCCTTTATCGGCGGAATAGTGCTCTCTATTTTATTCAAGAAAATTACTATGTTCGGTTTCGGCTTGGTGCTCGGATTTGTCCTGCCTTCGTTAGCGATTAAAAGAATGGAGCAGCTGCGCCGCAGGAAATTCGAAATCCAGCTGATTGATGCCTTAGTCGGCGTAAGCTTTTCCTTAAAGGCGGGGTTATCATTTTTACAGGCAATGGAAGTTTTAGTGGAAGAGATGCAGCCGCCGATTTCCCAGGAATTCGGCCTGATTCTCAAAGAAAATAAAATGGGAAAATCCCTGGAAGATTCTTTTGAGCAGCTGAATAAAAGGATGAAACTGGAAGACCTTAACCTGATGACCACGGCGATTCTTGTAGCGCGCGAGACCGGAGGCAACCTTACTACGGTCTTTTCTCATCTTGCCGATGCGATTCGCCAGAAAAGAAGGATTTCGGAACAGGTAAAGACCTTGACCACTCAGGCCAGGTGGCAGGGGATAATCATGACGTGCCTGCCTGTAATATTTGCGGTGGTGGTTTTCCGGATGAACCCTTCGTTTTTTAATATTATGCTGCAGTCAGATATAGGAAGATTGCTTTTAGTGTGGTGCGTTATCTCAGAGATAATCGGAGCAGTGCTGTTGAACCGTTTAAGCCGCATAGAGGTATAAAATGCCCGCGCAGATATTAATCTATATTTTCACTCTGGGCTGCATCTTTTTGATTCTTTTGTCACTGCTTAAAAAAGAGAGTTACAAATTGCCGGTTGCGGTAAAGAAAGATATATCCGGAGATTCTCTTGTTGCTATCGGGAAAATAAAAAGGCCGTTGTTGATCGCCCTGCCTTTCATGCCGCTTAACCGCTGGTTTTTAGCCCGGTTTGGCAAGGGGGATTTATCCGGCCATTTAAACTCTGCGGAGATAAAATTAAGTCCCGAGGAATATTTGGCGATTAAAGAGATTCTGTTTCTCGCCTTACCCGGGCTGATATTATTCTTGACCAGAAAATCCGAACCCCTATGGTTAGCTACCTCTGCTTTTTTAGGATTTTTGCTTCCTGACCTGTATTTAAAGAGGCTCCTGCTTAAGCGCAGTAAATTGATTATCAGGGCCCTTCCCGAAGCCATTGACTTACTTACGCTTTGCGTGGAAGGAGGCCTGGATTTTATGCTGG
>Ga0315282_10016107_pt1 | contig 10957 bp, 13 predicted proteins | sample YL17G07_20_MG_FD_203693 | JGI IMG/M metagenome (GOLD analysis project Ga0315282, IMG submission 203693) | Sediment microbial communities from Yellowstone Lake, YNP, Wyoming, USA - YL17G07_20 | ecosystem: Environmental > Aquatic > Freshwater > Lake > Sediment | place: USA: Wyoming | collected...
CCCGGCCTTTATACTCAAAGGCCTGATTGGCACAACCTTCACTCCCTGCGGTCCGGACCGCTCCTCCAGGGATGTCAAAGGTATCCCCATGCCAGTGAAAAGCGATGAATCTCGCGGACAAAGATCCCCAAAGGCGGGATTCCTCTCCATCCGGTGTTAGGCGGACGGGGTGCCATCCAATCTCCTTGTGGGTGTTTTTGTAGACTCTCGCGCCCAGAACATCGGCAATCAACTGGGCCCCCAGACAGACCCCGAGGAGGATTTTTCCCCGGCCAATCGCTCCGGCAATAAATTTTTTCTCCTCCGTGAGCCAGCGATATTTTTCTTCCTCGTAAACATTCATCGGCCCCCCCATGATTATCAACCAGTCAAAGTCGCTAAACCGGGGTAGTGGTTCTTGACGGAAGAGCAATGTTCTGGAAACCCCATGGCCTCTATCTTTTGCCCACACCTCGATATTGCCCAAGTCTTCAAAAGGAACATGTTGTAAAGAATGAATTCTCATGTGGTTTGTTCCCTCTCATCTGAATTAGATGAACAAAATTTGATCTTCCGCCGTTTCCGTCAGGAATGTGGTCAACCCCATACTTCGATCGACTTCATCTATAAGCTCATCCCTCGTGATGTTGAGGAGGCTCATGGAATGGGTGCAAGAGTAAAATTTCCCCCCCAAGGCTTTTGACTGCGAGATCAGGTCTGAGACTATCTCCTGGTGTCCCTTCTCCATGTTCTTCTTTATAGCCTGCGGGTGATCTTCAGCCTCAGAATCCAGATGGAAATAAGAACCTCCTCCTCGCTTAAGATATGCCAATGCCCAGTAGGTGAAGAAAAACCGCACAGGTCTTCCCAAGGCTAAACCTGCCAGAGCAATGGATAGGCCGTGATGGAGGCGGTCATAGGATCCGCTGTGAAAGATGACCGCCAATCCCTTTTTCTCACCGCCCATGACGGAATGCCTGCCTTTTGAGCCTCAATGGGTTGTCCGGATCTGCGAGGCCCACTGAAGCAGGGGCACACTAGCCTTTCTCGCCGCCTGAAATTTCCTGCCCAGCTCTTCGAGTTCTTCTGCCCTCAGCCTCTCCGAAAGAATCGCCAGCCCGTCACAATTGGAGACATGAACCAGGAGCGCCCGGGCGGCATGGGCGGCCTGCCGGGCTTCCTGATCCGTGAGGCTCTCTTTCTGCAAAAGCTCGGCACAGGTGCGGGCAGTACCGATGACCCCATCGTGTTCCTTGACCAGCTCGTCTACGTACTCACCCAAGAAAACCTTCAGCGCGGGATACAGCGCCTCCTCTTCGAACCGAAAATGAGGCCCGGTCAGAGTATCGAGCTTTCCCAGCACTTCCCGGGCTTTGCTCACATTCTTGGCCTGCAGGGCTCCGATGATGTCGAGCAAGCCATCTCTCACTTTTCGGTGATCTTCCCTGAATTCAGCGATTGGATCAAAAGCAGCCATGGTCCTTCCTCCTTTCTGGAATCGTTCTTCTATACCATTTTGTGGTATATATTTTGAGACTATTCCCTTTCTACGCTGTGGGCTTTGACTTAAGTCAAGTTTGAATAATTTTTCACGGCGGAGTTCCCCTTAGCAATTGAGCGGAAATAGAGGGAGGGGCAGGGGGGCAAACGGGGTGGAAAAAGGGTACTGTCCTCAGAGCAGTTGGTTCATTTCCTGGTTCAGCTTTTGGCTATTTGCAAAAATTTTCCCATTCCCCTTATCTTCCTTTTTAAATTCCCGGATTAGGCTTTTGCGTTCACTTCCGGTAATCTCTTTTTCGGCCATGGGAAAGAAAAATTGTGATCTTCCTGATTGTCGTCGAGGGGGAACCCGCTGTGAGTCCCCCTCGAATTTTTCCCTGTAATGAATGCACCCGGTTATCACCTGGCCGGTTGAGCAACAGCGCTTCTGACCGGCTTGCTCTCTTCCTTGGGCTTCAAGAAAAACAGATCGTAAACCGTAACCAGAACGCCGATCAAAAAGGCGAGGCCGCAGACGAATGCGACCATGAACCACAGCCGCATCTGCTCCTGCGCCGCCATGTACCCCATGCCCAGAACCCGCTCCAGATAGGCCTGAAGCACGCCGGCCACCCCGAAGGAGAGGCCCATACAAAACATTGCCGAACCCATGGTCCAGAAGCCGAATTTTCCCCGCCCGTCCGCGTAATTCTCCAGGCCCTTCAGCTTGGGCATGGCGTAGTAAAAAACCATGAGGTTCAACATAGCGTACGCACCGAAGAATGCCAGATGACCATGAGAGACCGTCACTTGGCTTCCATGGGTGTAATAGTTGATCTGGGGAAGGGTATGGGCAAACCCAAAAAGTCCGGCCCCCAGCAGATGGTAGAAGGCTCCCCCGATGGCATAGGTCCAAACCAGGGAATTAGCCACCTGGAGTTTCCGATGCCGGACATGTTTCATGGTGTCGATGACCATGAGGAGAATGGGCAGGGGCTCCAGGGCGCTGAAAATACCACCGATCCAGAGCCAGTATCGGGGCGCACCCAGCCAGTAATAGTGGTGGCCCGTCCCGGCAATGCCCGTGAAGAGAAAAAGGCCCATCTCCACATAAAGCCATTTTTCCACCACGGCGCGATCCACACCGGTGATCTTCATCAATATAAAGGCAAAGATGGCCCCGGCGACCAGCTCCCATGCTCCTTCGACCCACAGATGAATGACCCACCACCAGTAATACCAGTCGATGGTCAGGTTTGGGTAGAAAGGAATACCAAAGAGATACATTACGGCCAGAAAGACGAGCCCTCCCAGCAAAGTCCCCTGGATTACTGTCCAATTTTTAGCTTTGATCATGGTCATGCCGATGTTGTATAAAAACATGAGCGCGCCGATCACGATCACGAAATCGAGGGGCATGGGAATCTCGAGGAGGGGTCTCCCCTGGGTCCAGCCGAAGAGAAAACCAATCAGGGCCGTCACCCCGGTAAGCGCCAGGGCGACCAGCTGGATGTAGGCGATCTTCGTGCTGTAGATCTCACTCTTGGTTTCAGCCGGCACGATATAATACGTTGCTCCCATGAAACCCAGGAGCAACCAGAGCACTAAGAGATTGGTATGCATCGCGCGGGCTGTTGAGAAGGGAAATACGTCCACCAGGCTCTGGGGCAGAGTTGCGAAATAATTGACGGCCAGCCAGAGTCCTAACAGCACTTGCAGGGTAAACAGCAGCAATGCCAGCGCAAAATAGAAATAAGCAACTCGTTGGGACTGATATTCCATGTCCTTTTCCTCCTTATTTTAATCCCATCAGAAATTCGGCGATCCGTTCGGCCTCCAGCGGCTTAACATCTGGCTGTTCCGGCATCTTGGATTGCGGATTGACTTTTTTCGGGTGGATGATATATTCGGCCAGAGTCTCTTTATTATATTTGGCCCCGACTTTGTCCATTGCCGGGCCCACGTCCGTCCCCACCTCACCGATTCTGTGGCAGGCCAGGCATCCTCTTTCCTTGAACAAGGCAGCCCCCGGACTGATTCCCACCATCGCGATGAGCTTGCGGATCGATGATTCGGGCATCTTCGCGCTATCCTGAGGGGGCCAATCGTGGGTATCGATATCATTAACCCACTTCATGAAAACAACCAAATCCTCGATTTCCTTCTTCGAAAGATGCTGTTGGGGCATCTTTCTCCAGGATCGGCTAAATACGACCTCCGGTTTGGCAACCCTTTCCCGGATGCCGACATCTCCCAGGCGTTTATAGCTCTTGGTCATATCCGGGGCATAATAACCCCCGAACCCCAGGATGGTATGGCAGTCATTGCAATTGTACTTTTCCCAGACCCGCTTGCCGGCCACTACCTCATCGGTCAAACGATCTGCATTCGTCAGGACCCTGACCTGACGATGCGTATCGATGGTCAGGGCGAGGAATAAAATCAATGAGCCCAAAGTCCCAACGAGAAAAATCCACCAGGCTGTCCTTTTTGTCAAACTCATCAGCTTCACCTCCTGATTGCTTGTTGAATAGAGTTTCTAGAAAAGTTTCCGGATCCTGAGCTCTTTACACCTCCTTTCCAAAATATTCCCAGAAGTAGTGGAATTTCTAAGAGCCGTCAAAGATTTATTGGGGGCTTGCCGCATAACGGAGAAAAAGGTTAAGACTGGCCCCTTTTCAAAAAATTTCTTTGACTCTTGAGATTTAGTATGGCGAATTTCAGCCCGTCTTCCTTGACTTAAGTCAAGAGAGCCCCTTTTCCGCAGCTTTGTTTGCGATTTTTGCCTGCTGCAAAGAAAGGATAGGTTGGGTCTGGGCTAATTTGTCGATTCGGAGGAACAAAAGGGAGGGCGGGAGAAGATTCTCTGAAATAAAAATCAGCCTTGACAGGCTTTTTAGGCCAGGCGCCTTTCACCGGTGGCTAAATCTTCCAACCCTTTTCGGTCCAATATCTGGTAACGGCGGCCGGTAGATTTGATTAATTTTTCCCGGGTCATCCTGGCCAGGATGCGCGAGAGGGTCTCCGGAATAGTCCCCAACAAGCTGGCGAGCTGGGTTTTGGAAATATCCAGTGCAAGGTCGGAGGAACCTTTCTCCCGCTCGCTCAGATATAAGAGGTGGGCAGCCAGTCTCCCCGGGACTTCTTTGAGGGAGAGATCCTCTACCAGCGTGGTGAATCGGCGCAAACGCTGGGATAGTACCGCCAGCATATTGAGGGCCAGGGAAGGGTCATTGCGGATAAGATCGATGAAGGCCGCGCGGGGGAAAAATAATACCCGCGTCTCCTCCAGGGCTGCGGCATGAGCGGGGAATCTTTTCCCCGCAAAGACCGCCACTTCTCCGATCGGCTCCCCCGGGCCAAAAATGTGCAGAATCTGTTCTTTGCCTTCAGCCGATAGCTTGAATACTTTCACCCGCCCCGAGAGCAGGACGTAAAGGCCAATGGCTTCATCGCCCTCAAAAAAGATGGTATCTCCTCTTTTGAATACCTGTTCCACGGCGATTTTGGCCAGGCCTCCATATTGAGAGCGCGGAAGACCCTGGAAAAGAGGGATGGTCATTAGTTGATCGATTGGTTTCATGAATATGGGAAATACCCCTTTTCTGAGCCCAAGTCAAGGCCTATTAGGACAACAGATTCTGGATTGCAGATTTAAGAATGATGATCCTGTAAAAAGCTGTCATTCCCGGGTAGGCCGCAGTCCAGAATCCACGGAACTCATGGCGAAGACTGGATTCCCGTTTTCACGGGAATGACCGAAAAGCGAATTTATGGCCTATCTGCGAGATTATCAAGGAAGGAAAGCCCACAGCCGAGTGATTCTCTATCGAGAAAAATAAATGATTTCCCAGCCTTAATTTCCGATAGGGAAAAATACATGAAACTTGATTTAAGTCAAAGATAAATTCCCAGAATTCGTGCATATTAGAAGAAAATAGCCTAAGAGGTGACGGAGAGGGGGGAATTTCATGAGATGTCCAGGCCAGGACAGCCGCTATTGGAAGCCCGGAGCAATTTATGAGGTCTCTTGCCCCGTATGCGATAGTTCGGTGGAGTTCTTCAAGGATGAGTCCGTCCGCCTCTGCAAGAAATGCGGGCACAAGATGGTCAACCCGAAGATGGACTTCGGCTGCGCCGCCTACTGCAAATTCGCCGAACAGTGTATCGGAGAACTGCCGCCGGAGCTGATCGCCCAGAAAAAGGACTTGCTTAAGGACCGGGTAGCTATAGAAATGAAACATTATTTCAAGCAGGACTTTAAGCGAATCGGCCACGCGACCAAGGTTGCCCGCTATGCGGATCAAATTGTCCGCGAAGAAAAAGGGGATCCGGCAGTGGTCCTATCCGCGGCCTATCTCCATGACATCGGGATCCACGAGGCGGAGCGGAAATATCAAAGTACGGAGGCCAAATATCAGGAAGAAGAAGGCCCCCCCATTGCCCGCGACATCCTCGCCAAACTGGGGGCTCAGCCGGACCTGATTGATGAGGTGTGTGACATTATCGCCCACCACCATCACCCCAGGGCCGAAGAGACGATCAATTACAAAGCGGTCTATGACGCCGACCTGATCGTAAATATGGAAGAAAACCAGAGCGAGCAGAAGCTTCCAGAGGAAAAATTGGCCGCATTGATTGAGAAGAATTCCTTTACGGAAACCGGCCGCAAATTGGCCAAGAACATATTTTTAACCACAGAGATCGCAGAGAACGCCGAGAAGATAAAAATATCCAATAATAAAAAGCCAAACGAAAAACAAATATGATTGATGTTCTCGTAAAGAGTCACCCCCCTCGCCCTTGACGGGAGAGGGTCAGGGTGAGGGTGGGGAGGGGAAATCTTACTTTTTACGATTCCATCATGATTTGGATTTTTTATTTTTTAAATGCTCTGCGTTCTCCGCGCGCTCAGCGGTAAAAACTCTCGAAGGAGGAAGAGATGAAAGTAAAACGGAAGATTATTCAAATCGATGAAGCAAAATGTGACGGTTGCGGGGTGTGTGTACCCTCGTGCGCTGAAGGAGCCCTTCAGATCGTGGACGGGAAGGCCAGACTAACGGCCGAGGTGTATTGTGATGGTCTGGGGGCCTGCCTGGGAGAATGTCCGCGTGATGCCCTGAAAGTAATCGAACGGGAGGCGGAAGACTTCGACGAAAAAGCCGTCGAGGAGCATCTGAGAAACGAACATTCCCCGAAGATTCATGAAGAACCGGCTATGGCCTGCGGGTGCCCGTCCACTCACATTCAGACCTTTATCCCGGAGAGGCCCTCCCGGGAAGCCAAACAGCTTGTTCCTACACAGAGCACCCCATCAGCCCTGACCCATTGGCCGGTGCAGATTCGGTTGGTTCCTCCGACCGCGCCCTTTTTGAAAGGAGCGGACCTGCTGGTGGTGGCCGACTGTACACCCATCGCTTATCCCAATTTCCACCGGGATTTCCTGGACGGGAAGGTCGTCATGGTGGGATGCCCGAAATTCGACGAGGTTCAGACCTACGTTCAGAAATTTACGGACATCTTTAACACGGCGGGCATCAAATCCGTCGAAGTCGTTACGATGGAAGTGCCCTGCTGCCAGGGTCTACCCCTGATCGTAAGAAAAGGGTTGGAATCATCTGGCAAGAAAATCCCAATAAGCCAGGTAATCATCAGCACCCGGGGGGAAATTTTAAAAAGGCAGAAGATAGCCGCTTGACTTCCAAGGACCGGGGATCGGAGTTCGCAACGGGGAGCAGCGACGCCCTCCATAATTTACGACTGGCCTATAAATACAAAGGCAAAGTATTGGCTGGCCAAGAGTTTCCCGACCCCCGATCTGATTCCTCCTTCAAGAAATATCTAAATAACAAGATTTTCATCGCAGAGCTTCAGAAAATGGAATGAAAGCCCACCTGCACATCTGCTCCATCCAAAGAATTTCTCTTTCGATTCTCATTTAGGGTTTCCCCCCGCGATGATTTCCTCCCTTCAAGTTATATCTCTTTGTTGACAAACTTTTCTATTTTCGCATAATAGACTTTGGATTGGCTTTCCGAATAAGAGAGAAGGAGGTCAAAGATGGCCAGAGTGAAGATCGACCCAAATGCCTTCGTCTATCCGATGCCTATGGTCCTCATTGGAACGACTGTAGAAAATCGGGCGAATTTCATGGCCGTCGCCTGGGTGTCGAGGGTGAACGCGAGACCCCCCATGATCGGCATGTCCTTGGGGAAAACTCATTACACCAATGCGGGAATCCACGAAAATAAAACTTTTAGCGTTAACATCCCCGGGATGGACTTGCTGGAAAAGGTGGATTACTGCGGTTTAGTTTCCGGTAAGAACGATGATAAATCCCGACTGTTTGATATTTTTGACGGCGAACTGTTCAATGCCCCGATGATTCAGCAATGCCCCCTTTGTATGGAATGCAAACTGGTAAACGCGGTGGATCTGCCAACGAACACGCTCTTCATCGGTGAAATCATCGGGACGTACACCGAAGGGCGGTTTCTTACCGACGGCAAACCGGATGTCCGCAAAATGATTCCTTTTACCTTAACCATGCCGGACAATAACTATTGGGGGATGGGCAATAATGTCGGACAGGCTTGGAGTATTGGCAAGGATTTAAAGACCCGAAAATGATTGTTGGATAAACCATCTAACCCGTGAAAAAGCCCGGGGGGAAATTTGCTTCGGGTCGTTGCAATTTAAGCCCGAAAATTTTTCCAGTCCGAGAAGATGGCATATTCTTTCGGAAAGAGAGCGATTCGGTCGCCGGGATGAATCACATGGTCAAGGGACACGGCTCTATAGTTCACCATGGCCAACTGGACCCGGTCAGAGAAAATCCCGAGGCAATCGAATAAGTCCTTTAGTGGAATGGATGCTTGGAGGGCATACTGAATCGGATGGGCCCCATTCCCCTTGCCTTCATGGCTCAAGGATCCAAAAAGGTAGACTTCGGTAACGGCTTTCATGGCTGTCTCCTCTTCTAAATGCCCATGGAAGGCTTTTTGTTTATCTTAATAGGGTTGACCTCCTAAATCATTGACCTAAGTCAAATGTTTTCATCGCAGCAATATTTGCCCAGAGGATTGAAGCCTGCTCCCCGTTATGAGCAAATTTACAATGTGGTCCGTCAAATTCCATCGGGTAAGGTGGCCACATACGGACAAATTGCTAAAATCGTCGATCGGTGTACGGCTCGCATGGTGGGGTATGCCATGGCGGCCCTTCCCTCCAATACCGACGTGCCCTGGCAGCGGGTTATCAATTACAAAGGAGAAATAAGCCGCAGGTCTCGGGGAGATGGCAGCCTCCGCCAGCGCAAATTGCTGGAAGCCGAAGGCCTTCAGTTTGACGAGCGCGGGCGGGTAGATTTGAAGAAAATTCGCTGGGCTGGCCTGGATAGGCGTGGGTTGCGGTGAACTTTTACATGGCCGTTGACGAATTCCGGCGGGTTCTTGTCCATCTCCCAAAGCCTGGGCTTCATCAGGTTTTTCCCAATCTTCATGGCCGTTTCCAGGGCCATATCGAAGCTTTCCCGGCTGTGGTCCGCACAATAGGGATACTGGGTAAGAGATGGCGTATCCAATACTTCGTAAAGCAAGAACTTCAAATTTCTCTCACTGACGAACTTCTCGGCCATAAATTACTCCTTATTATTTCACCGCAGAGAACGCAGAGAATGCGTTCTCAGCGATCTCTGCGGTGAATGTTTTTTATTTCGCGGTCACGGTTTCCGGAAGTTTACGGGTGAGGATTTCGACCGCCTCTTCGACCATCTCATCCAGAACCTGGCGGGCGGGTTTGATCTCCTTGATCAGTCCCGAGACCTGCCCCGCGAGGCCGCCCACGTAATCGTCTTTTGTCCCCTCGATGAAGCTGGCCAGGAGGCTGGAAGAGATAAGAACCTGTGTGGGAAAAGGAAGCGGCTCGAGCCCCGAACCATCCCAAAGGTCATGAAACTTATTGTAACTCGCCCGCAGCGTCTTGCCCGTGTACGCCTTGCTCACCCGGGTGTCTTCATCCGTCGAATCGATGATCCGCTTTTTGTTGAGCGGGAGAGCTCCCCCTTCGTTCGTGGCCAGAAAGCGGGTCCCGACCCACACCCCTATACAGCCCATCGCCAGGGAAGCGGCCAGCCCGCGGCCGTCGCCGATTCCGCCTGCGGCCAACACCGGGACTGGGGCGGCGGCGTCGATGGCCTGGGGTAATAAGGCCATAGTTCCAATCCGTCCCGTATGCCCTCCCCCTTCATGCCCCTGGGCGACAAGGAGGTCGATGCCGGATTGGGCCATCCTGCGGGCATTTTTGGCGTTGCCGGTGATCCCGAGAACTTTCATTCCCACGGCGTGAGCTTCTGCTACCATGAACCCCGGATTCCCCAGCCCGGCGCAAAATAGCGGGACCCTCTCCTCGATGCACACCTGGATCGCTTCTTTGGGACGCATGGTCGTCGTATTCATTTTGATAATGATCTCTGTGTCGGGGAGTAAAAGTTCATCTTTCACTTTCTTGACCCAATCCTGATGCGGTTGGGGCAGGGTTTTCAGGATCAAGCTCAGCGGCAGCTCTTTAGGCCCTTTCTGGCCTAATCCCCCGCCCACGTCGAGCTTTTGGGGCAGGAGAAGGTCAACCCCATAAGATTTTTTTGTTGTAGCTTTGATCTGCTGAATCGCCCCCCGCAGTCCTTCCACGGTGAAGCCGCTCCCTCCCAGTACTCCGAGGCCGCCGGCTTCTGAGACCGCCACGACTAACTCCACTGGGGCCCCAGTTTTCTCTCCGATCAAAGTTGGCCCCATGCCGGCCGCTATGATGGGGTACTCAATCCCCAGCATGTCGCAGAGTTTTGTCCGAAGGATTCTCTTGCCCATAAAGTCCTCCTTGAAACTTCAAAATTCGCAATTCGGATTCTTATTCATCCTTTATAAAATGTCTTACCCTGCTCCGCCATTTCTTTAAGAAGGCTGCAGGGCTTGAGCCTCACCCCTTGTTCCTTCTCGAGCTTTACCAGATGTCGAACCACATTCCCAATTCCCCAAGCGAAGGTGTTAATTGTCCCCATCCCCGTCTCCCCATCTCCGCGTCTCCCTATCTCCCCGTCTATTTTTTCTTGGCTTCTTCCTCAGCCCGTAGGATCTTGCGGAGGACCTTGCCGATTGCGGATTTGGGTAGAGACTCCCGGAACTCCACCGACTTCGGAACTTTGTAGGCCGCTAATTTTTCTTTGCAGAAGGCGATGATCTCTTCGCCCGTTGCGGTTTCCCCTTTTTTCAGCACGATGAAGGCCTTGACCGTCTCTCCGCGGTACGGATCCGCAATGCCCACCGAGACCGCTTCCTGAATCTTGGGGTGTTGAAAAAGAACCTCGTCAATCTCCCGCGGGTAGATGTTGAATCCTCCGGCGATAATCATGTCTTTCTTGCGGTCAATGATGAAGAAATATCCATCCTCATCCTGCATGGCGATATCCCCAGTGTAAAGCCAGCCGTTTTTCAGCTGGCCGGCT
>Ga0315282_10016108_pt1 | contig 10957 bp, 9 predicted proteins | sample YL17G07_20_MG_FD_203693 | JGI IMG/M metagenome (GOLD analysis project Ga0315282, IMG submission 203693) | Sediment microbial communities from Yellowstone Lake, YNP, Wyoming, USA - YL17G07_20 | ecosystem: Environmental > Aquatic > Freshwater > Lake > Sediment | place: USA: Wyoming | collected...
TTATGGCCTTAGGAAACCCGAACGAGTCTTCGCCCGTGATGCTGACGACAAACTTCGCTTTGACCTACTACACGGTTGAGGCGGACATAAAGTCTGCGGGCATCGACTGCCACCTCATAGTCGTGGATACCGAAGGGCTGTCTGTCGAGAGTTCGGTCGCCGGCAGAAAGCTTACGGCGGATAAAATCGCTGAGGCCGTGAAGGATTCGAATGTTGCAAGTAAAGTAAATCATAAGAGACTCATCATCCCAGGCAGAGCGGCAAGACTGAGCGGAGAGATTGAGGAAATAACAGGTTGGGAAGTGTTGGTCGGTCCCCTTGACTCTTCGGGCATACCAAAGTTCCTGAGCGAGAAATGGGCGCCGAAGCTAGAAGAACAACAGCGACGATCTTGAAATAGAGCCTATCATCGGAGAATGCGTTGCCCAAAAAAATAACTGCAAAGGTTATTTACTCGTTTGAAACTAACTCTTTCAAAACTTTGGCCTATGTGTGGCTCTATGTTCGTCGACTATCACATTCATCCGGACTATTCTTGTGATGCTAAAGATAGCATCGATGCCTTATGTAGGAAAGCTTTGAGTGTCGGCTTGGACGAGATTTGCTTCACAACCCATTACGACCTCGACCCCGTTAGAAATGATATCGACTGCTTTGTTCGAGTTAATGGTAAACTCGTGTCTTCCAGATCGAACTGGTTCGATTATTATTTCGAGGACTTGGAGAAGGCTAAGGCCACATATGCCAGGAAGGGGCTAAATGTTAAGTTTGGCGTAGAAGTCGATTACCAACGAGCGGTAGAAGACGAGGTCAAACGCATTTTGAGCGAACGTCATTTTGACTTCGTCTTGGGAGCGGTCCACTCCGTAGACCATGTCTCGATAAGTCTTGAAGACGAGGCTTTGATATGTTTTAGGGAGAAGTCTGCGAGAGAAGTTTGTGAAAAATATTACCTCCAGATGGAGAGCGCAGTCAAAAGCGGACTGTTTGATGTGATTGCACACCTCGACATTTACAGAAAATATAGTGCAGATTTGATTGACAAGGACACACAATCAGTTTGTGCAGACCGTGCCGAGAGGGTCTTCGACTTAATGGTGGAGAAGAATGTTAGTTTAGAGATCAATACCTCTGCCTTTCGCCGAGGAGAAGGCGAGCCTTTTCCCAGCATGGAGCTACTGGAGAGATGGAAATCGAGAAATCAAAAAATGGTAACAGTCGGTTCGGATGCTCATGTCGTTACAGATTTAGGAGCCGATATTGATAAGGGCGTTGAAGTTGCGAAGAAACTAGGTTTGAAGATATGCACCTTCAAAGATAGAAAAGTGGAGAAGTGTTTTTGAACATTTTTGGAATCCTTCGCAGGGTTCCGAAGATTGGCAGCCAGCGTCTTTTCTGATAAGCCTTTTTTCGGATGGTACTCAGAAAAGAGCGTAGCGCATATATCTGATATTCTGCTAAGTATATCAGATAATTGGCCATAAGTCAGGTGGAGACGGTTTGCTCAAGAGTTTCACGCTCATCAAAGCAAAACCTGGAACTGAGAACAGCCTAGTTAAAGAAATACTGAAGATCCCAGAGTCATTTGAGGTACACTCGATTATGGGTGAATTCGACCTTCTGGCGGTACTGGGTGTCAATGAGGAGTTAGCTGCAAGTCCTTGGAGGCAGCTGACGGAGATTCTAACGAATAAAATCAGGACTATGAAAGGTGTCCTAGAAACTCAGACAGTAATTCCCACTTCATCGAAGATCAAGAAGGATCATCTCTTTGAGTTCTCAAAACTGGCGAGAGGCTTTGTCTTCATCGATACGACACCGGGTAGAGAGGTGTCTGTGATGCGTCAGCTTCTACGAAGGGAAGCAATTCAAGAAGTACATCTCATCCCTGGAAAACACGATGTCTTGGCAGTGGTTGAGGTGAAGAAAACCGTACTCCCACCTAGGTATCCTGAAGTCATCGAAAAGATAGTGGTCGATGATATCTGCAACATACCTGATGTAAAAGAGACAGAGACTATGATCCCAGACTCCTCTGACTTCAAAGAGCACAAACAAGTTGTCAAAGACTAGCTGCGTTCCCAAGAACAATATATATCTGAGAAGATGCGCTGTGTAGAAACTTTGGAACCGATAAGAAGAGGGCTTCCATTTCTTGGAAGGTGTTTCACTTACTCGCTAATCATTCTGGCCATCGACTTGTTAGCTTTCTTCACCGTATCTTTCATGACCCCTATAGAAGTAAAGTCTTTTCTATCGCTTCTCCTTCTTGTTGAGAGCGGTATAGGGTTTACGCTGGGGGGAGTCCTAGATCTTGTTTCATCAGCTACGGTCAGCAAAGTGCTGGAGGAAACATCACGCTCTAAAGAGAAGGAGCCTTGGACCATAAAGAAGTATAAATCCAGACAGAGAACCACAAATAAGATTATTGCCACTTCTGCATTGGTCTTTCTGACAGGACTAGCAATATCTCTTGCCTAGTCAAAACAAAAAAAGGAAAGGAGATTTTTACTTAGGTTTCTTTGTCAAGAAGTATGTGCCAGCTATGGCGATGACCAGACCAACACCGAAGACCAAGTACAATCCGTATTGTTCCAAGAAGCTTGGCGCCGGTTTTTCATAGGTGTATCCAGCCTTCTCTATCAGTTCTTTGGCCAGGGTCAAGTTGTAGCTGTACGGTAGAAGATCAGTGCGTCTCTCTGCCTGTCCTGGGAATGAGTGTACACTACCAGGTTCTCCGATTCCCTTCAGAATCTCTCCGACGATCTGGTATCTTGGAATGCAGTGGCTAACGGCTTGTCTGAGATACTTTGCGGCTTCTGCAGCTCTTGAAGGATCACTCTTGCCAAGCGGCGTCTCGGTTCCGAGGCCCCATACCGGGTGGTGGCAGTTGAAACCGAGCTCCTGATAACCGTTGCTTGAATATAGTATGTGGCTGCTCCATGACGATTCTAATTCGTCAAGGTGTGCCTCAGGGTGATATTGTGCGTCAAGGTAGTCAACCTCACCATTCTTGAGAGCAGCCAATGCTGCGTCCCAGCCCTCAATGAATGTGACCCAATAGTTCTTTATAGTGAAAAGTCCCTTCGCTTCCAGTTCAGCTTTCTTGAAGTATTGGTCGTTCTTGACGAACTTGAACGTCTTAGTAGCTGTGTCGACTCCAGCGTATTTGTATGGGCCGCAGCCCACCGGTCCTCCTCCGACTCCTGTGTTGAATGCATCTGTTCTCCACTGTTCAGGAGGAATCTTCTCCAAAATGTGCTTTGGAAGAATTGCGTCGTCCAGAATTACCTCTGCGAATAAGGCGTACGGCTTCGGTAGCGCGAATTCCACTGTGTAGTCGTCTATCTTTCTGATGCTCTCGTTTGAGCCAAAGATTGTGGAATAGTCTCCGTAGGCTGGGCACGCTACTGATGGGTTCAATACTGACTGGTAAGTAAACACGACGTCGTCAGCTGTGACCTTGACGCCATCATGCCAGAAGACGTCGTCTCTCAGTTTCACTGTCCAGGTCTTCTTGTCATCAGCTACTGTCCAGCTCTTTGCCACCATAGGTTCCATTGTTCCTTCTTTCATGTTCACCTTTCTGTTCAGGCTACTGAAGACGACGCCATATGCTGCGAGGTCATAGTATGAGGTTGTGACCAGCGGATGGAGCTCCAAGACTGGCCCTGTCTGAGCGACGATGCAAGTCTCAAGTCCCGACCACATCTCAGGGTATGGGAATGCGGGATACCAGTAGCCTTCGTCGATATGCTTCAGTGCTGGATCATAAGCAACGCACTCTGTGAAGTAGGATATGATGCAAGAAGGTTGCTCATCGTAAAGAATTCCTTGAATTTGCTGTTGAATCGGCAACCTCTGGTCGAACTCTGGCGTTTCCATCGCTTGGTCTAGGAGTGCGTTTAGTTGGCTGTTGTTGTATATGTAGTAGTTCTGGCCGGTTGGGGGTAGATAAGCTTCTGTTCCTTTGAAGAGCGGTCTAAGATCCATTTCAACGCTAATTGCATAGCCTACGAAAAGTGCGTCGTAGCCTCCTTCCTCATAGGTTTTCCCACGGAGTTCTACGGGGCACTCCAAGATGCGGTCGTATATTGTGTCCCAATCCCAAATGACTCTGTCACATTCGATTCCCACGGCTTTCAAGTTATTCTGTATTACTTCTCCCCACATCAATCTAGCAGGGTTCGTGCTTGGGTTCACCAAAGTAATCTTCAGCTCAGGATAGACTACCTCTCCTTGAGCAAAAGCAAACGGCGTTACAACGCAAAACACGTTGACCAATAAGGCAATGATAACCAGTGTCAATATTTTAGCGGTAGAAAGTTTATGCAATTTTCATTTTCTCCTATTTTTGCTAAATATGAATGATGGTATCATTGCTATATAAAATGTTTCGGTTGCCACGCGCTCGGGTCAAGGGCCCAACCTGTCGAATTCGTCGATATTTTTCCGCTATTTTCGAGACATTTTCAATCTCGACGAAAGTTCTTTTAGAATTCAGTAAAAAGTTAAATAGCTAGTTCAAATCATCATGTAAAGATTCTGGAAAGAGGATGAGGCTCTCCTTTGGGCTATAAGCGGTATATCATCAGGCGGATACTATATATTATTCCTCTTTTCTTCGGCATTTCCATACTCAACTTCAGTCTCATGAACATGGCTGGAGACCCGGTTCGCCTAATGACGCTGGGAAATCCGGGGCTGAACATAGGCCAGGTGCGGGAAAACCTGAGAGCCTACTATGGTCTTGACCAACCCGTATATGTTCAGTACGGGATGTGGTTGTGGCGTTTCCTCAACCTAGACTTAGGAACCTCTTTCTACAGCGGTCTACCTGTGAACACGATAATCAGTTTCTACGCTTGGGAAACCATCAAACTTGAGCTGGCAGCCCTGCTTTTTGCCTTGGTCGTAGGGTTGCCTATTGGAATATATTCTGCCCGGAAACAATACTCGAAGCTGGACCTTGTGGCTTCATCCTCAGCAATACTAGGAATATCGATACCTATCTTTTATATGGGTATCGTCCTTATCATTATCTTCTCTTTCTTTTTGGGGTGGTTTCCGTCCTTTGGAGCCCACTCTCTTCAAACTCTTAGATATCCCTTCGGAAGCTATTTCATAGACGAGCTATGGCACTTAGTTCTGCCAGCTTTCGCGATCGGCTGGGTTTCAATGGCGCTCTACACTCGACTTGTTAGGTCGAGTATGCTAGAGATACTGCGACAAGACTACATATTGGCTGCTAGAGCCAGCGGCTTGAGTGAAAGAACAATCATCTTCAAGCATGCTCTGAGAAATGCTGCTATTCCTTTGGTCACCTACATCGGCCTTTCTCTTGGTACGCTTCTGGCAGGCGCCCCGATGACCGAAACAGTATTCACTTGGCCAGGCCTTGGCTACCTGTATGTTAATGCAGTTACCAAACTCGATTTTCCGGTCATAATGGGGATAAACATGATAATCACCCTGATGATCTTGGCGGTGAATCTTGCGACCGACATGGTTTACGGCATAATCGATCCAAGGATTAGATATGACTGAACAGGATCTAGGTGAAACGGAAACGACGAACGAAATAACTGGGGACTTGGAAAGAGTTTCTGAACCCACCAGTCAATGGGGAATTGCTTGGAGACGTTTCAAGAAGAACAGAGCCGCTTTAGCAGGCCTCCTCATAGAGGGAATGATATTTTTCTTGGCCTTGTTCGGTTCATTCGTCGCTCCCTACCCTCCCAACGACATATCAGCATTTTATCAAGGGAAGACTAGAGCCCCTCCAAGTTGGGAACATCTAATGGGCACAGACTATACTGGCCACGACGTTTTCAGTCAAATAATCTATGGGGCTTCCGCTGCTCTGCAAGTTGGTTTGGGAGCAACATTAATCTCAATACTTATTGCAGTCTTGGTCGGCTCAGTCGCAGGCTACTACGGCGGGAAGATCGACACGGTTTTGATGCGATTTAGCGAAATCTTCTTGGTAATGCCGGCATTCCTCTTCTTGGTCGTCTTTCTCAAAGTCTTTCTAACCCTGCGGGTAGCCGGTTTTGGTCTGGGTACTGTGATCTTTGTTTTGGGATTGCTTGGGTGGCCTGGCGATTCAAGAGCGATCAGGGCTGAATTCATGAAACTCAAGGAACTTGAGTTTGTTACTGCTGCGAAGTGTTTGGGAGCCAGTAGCCGACAGATAATCTTCAAGCACATCTTACCAAATGTTTTACACTTATTGATAGTGCTTGCAACGTCAGCCATCGCTACTAACATTATCATTGAGGCCGGACTAAGCTTCCTTGGATTCAGCGATCCAAACATAATAACTTGGGGAAGAATGATAGCACTCAGCACGGAGGCCATGAGAGGAGCTTGGTGGCAAGGAGTATTTCCTGGCATAGCCATAGTGCTCACCGTATTAGGGTTCAATCTGCTGGGCGACGGACTGAGAGACGCTCTCGACCCGCGTCTAAGAGAGTAAGAAATCCGACAGTAAGGGATACATGGAATTGCCTGAAGCACTGCTGAAAATAGAAAACCTCAGAACATATTTTGATACTTGGGCAGGTTTAGTCAAGGCTGTTGACGGAGTGAACTTCGATGTCAGAAGGGGAGAAACTCTTGGATTGGTCGGAGAGTCGGGTTCCGGGAAAACCGTTACGATTTTATCTGTTCTTCGAATCGTGCCTAGACCGGGCAAAATAGTGGATGGAAGAATACTGTTTGAGGGTGAAGATCTTCTCAGCAAGTCCGAGGAAGAAATGCAAAAGATACGCGGGGCTAGGATAGCTATAATTTTCCAAGACCCGTCAACGTCTCTAAACCCCGTCTTCTCGATAAAAACCCAATTAACGGAGGTAATACAGAGGCATCAGAAGCTAAGCAAAGAAGATGCTGAAGAAAAGGCGATGCATCTACTCGATATCGTCGGCATACCTGACTCAAAGCTGCGAATCAACGAGTATCCGCATCAGTTCAGTGGTGGTATGAAGCAGAGAGTTGCTATAGCCAGAGCTCTTTCGTGCGAACCGACTTTGCTCTTTGCCGACGAACCGACAACAAACCTCGACGTGACTATCCAGGCGCAGATATTGGATCTTATAAAGGATCTGAAAAGCAAGTTTGACATGTCCATGGTGTTGGTGACTCACAACATGGGTATCGTCGCAGAAATGGCAGACAGAGTAACCGTGATGTATGCCGGCAGAGTATGCGAGACCTCAGATGTTGGAGACATATTCGCCCATGCAACGCACCCATACACAGTGGCCCTAATGAATGCCATACCCAAGATTGCCACGGCGAAACAAGAATTGCAGGTCATTCCTGGAAATATCCCAAACCTCATAGAGCCACCCTCCGGTTGCCGATTCCACCCAAGATGCAAGTATGCCAAGCCAATTTGCAAGAAAGACATGCCGGAACTGGTAGTAGTTGAGAAGGGTCATCTGACTGCGTGTCTACGTTGGAAAGAGATCCAAGCAGATCTTAGAAAGGAGCGTTAGAAATCTGGGCGAAGACGTCGTTCTTGACATCAGAAACCTGAGAAAGTACTTTCCAGTATACGAGAAGGGTGTACTATTTAGCAAGCAGGTAGGTTTGATTCATGCTTGCGACGACGTAAGTCTGACCGTAAAGCGAGGCGAAACCCTCGGACTAGTAGGTGAAAGCGGAAGTGGAAAGACGACGCTTTCGAAAGTAATCCTATACCTTATTCCTCCAACATCTGGAGAAGTGTATTTCGAAGGCAAAGACGTGTTAGGAGTCTTCAATGCTAAAGACAAGAAGGCGATTCTGGGCTTACGAAGGAAAATGCAGTATGTGTTTCAAGACCCATATTCTTCTTTGAATCCGAGGATGACTGTTGCCGACATAATTATGGAACCCTTCCAAATCCATGGACATGTTCCAAAGGAGAAACGGTCTGCTAGAATGTATGAGCTACTTAGGCTCGTTGGCTTAGAAGACTATCATGCCGAAAGATACCCTCACGAATTCAGCGGCGGTCAGCGGCAAAGAATCTGCATAGCCCGAGCGTTGGCCGTAGATCCTGAATTCCTAATCGCGGACGAACCCGTGTCTTCTTTGGATGTTTCCATAAGAGCTCAAATACTGAATCTGTTGGGTGATCTACAACATAAATTCAACCTGACTTACATCTACATATCACATGACTTGAGCACAGTTAGACACATCTGTGACAGAGTGGCAGTCATGTACTTGGGAAGAGTAGTCGAACTTGCAGACGTAGACAAGATCTTTGAGTCTCCCAGGCACCCATATACCAAAGCTCTTATGTCGGCTGTACCTTCCGGTGAGCCAGGTAAGAAAAGTGATCGTGTGATACTGCCAGGTGAAGTCCCCAGCCCCATCAATCCTCCTTCATACTGCAGATTTTATCCGAGATGTTTGTATCACATTCCCATCTGCAAGAAAGAAGATCCAAAGTTGGAGAAAATCGGCAAAGACCATTTTGCAGCTTGTTTCCGCGCACGAGAGAAGCTGAAATAGTTCTTAAGCCAAAATAATTGAGCTGATGAGGATTGGTATTGCTCCCAATCCTGCAGACATAGGCAGGCCGGGGAAATAAGTGTATTTCTCAGCTCTGTTCATAGAAGACAACGCTCCTATCAAGACTAGGATGATGGAGAATAGACAGTTTAATGCCCCAAAGTTTGCGAGCGAACAAGTGACTAACATGGCGTAACAGGTGAGATCTCCCAGGCCTATCCCCCACCTCGCATCTATGGTTTTCAGGACAATCATGAATTTTTCCATTCCGTCCTCTGTCTCGGGTCCACGCAATTGTTGGTAGACCCAAAATATGTCCACAAAGGACAAGGCTAGGATGACAGCGATCACAGAAGCTATTGGCAAAGACAGACCCAGAAACATTCCAATTATCGAGCTGTAAGTCAAGAAAATGAAATTCTTCAGATTCTCTCCAACAATGCCAGTTACTATTAGATAGATGGAATAGAAGCCGAGGTAACCCACTACTCCGAAGACTAGGTAGATTAGAGGAAAACTGTTCTCGGGAACATTAAAGAACTGTTTTCCAAATAGTAGTGTGAAAACCGTTCCAACCACAAGATAAACTGCAACGAAAAGGTTCGAGGCATATTCTTTTCTCAACCTTTTTGACAAGAACACTAAGACTATTGCCACAATTGCGATAGAGATGAATAATGATACATTGGCGATTATGGAGGAGACGCCCCCTCCACTAGGAAGAGGTAAAGTCAGATCTTTATTACGTGGACTCGAAAGAGACAACTGCACCATGAGTCCTGTAAATAGAACAACCACTACAACGGGAATCAAGAAGCCCTTCTTAGTAAGCAAACGAGAAATACTTTCTTTTTTCAACCTGTAAGAAATTACCTGTTAGCCTATATAAAAACTGTAATTCACCAGAATCTTCTACTCAACGCCTTCTTCTCGGCTTCAACGATCAAACTAAACAAATGATCGTTTACGCTGTTTTCTTCGTGTACGATGCCTTCAGCTTCATCAGGCCTGAGGTTCCTTCCCGCTAAAGCTATGACGGCCGGTCTTCCGTATCTGGACGTCAATTGGGCTGTTTCTCTCAACCTCTCGAGGTTTCTTTCGTCCTCGTCGCTCATCGTTTTACCTTTCTTGCCCCCCAACTTTATGACATCTTCTTCCGACGCGACCGTTATTCCAATCTTGTCCGAACCACACTTTGGGCACTTCAAGTTATCAGGCAAATCCATCAGCCTCTTCGTTTCAACGTATTTCCAGCACTCTGTGCAAACCAAAGCCCTCATTTCACTCAGTATTCGCGCTCTGGCCGACTCGATGATTATGCGGTTCATCTTCTCCGGCGGAATCAGGTCGGAGACCCTGTCTATGTTCTCTATTGCTGTTCTTGCGATTGGACTGGGTTCGCCTTCGTTTTCTAGACGCACTATAGTCATTGTGTCGTTTTGAACGTCTTCAAGCAGATGTCTTGTATTATCGATGTCGAGATCCTTATCGAGCGTCTCCTTCACGGCCTCCTCGTAGATGGCGGTTCCCTCAAAACTCTTTGAGAGTTGCCCGAGGCTTACATTGCTCAGGTCCACAAACTTTGAGAGTGCGCCGAACCTTCTTGCGACATGTATCATCCGCCTCTTGAACAGGCTCGTTTTCGCGGCCGCCGCCACCGCGACTCTGTGAACATCCGACTTCGCCAAATCATGCAGTGCTTCAACCACATCGTCTGACTTGGCAAAACCGCCGGTTTGAATCATGATCCTATACGGGTCCTCTTGAACGCCGACGGTGCTGCCCGTCTTCTCCGAAAGAATGTGCCCAATGAGCCTAGTGAGCGTTTTGTTGACTAAGGAGCCGAAGCTGGCGTGAATGATCACGTAGTCTTCCCAATCTTCGACGGTGATTCTTCTGTTGGTGGGCATGGGAAGTCCTCTGCGAGCCTGCTCAACCGTATCGCTTATCGCCCTCAGAATAGTGTCCTTGTCGGCAGGATACTTCTCAGCCAGAGACTTTGCTATGTCGTCCGCTGCCATGCCTTTTTTCATTTGATCCTCAACAAAGGCCCTGATCTCTCCCACCTCCAGCGCCACCTCAAACGGCACCGGGATCTCTTCGCCCACCCAGCTCGGAACCGCCCCGGTGGGATCGTCTTGCGGCTTCACGTAGATCTTGTCCCCATAAGTGTCAAGGATCTTCCAGACGCTTCCACGGACAATGAACTTTGTTCCAGGCTCACCGTGTTCGGCAACGAAGGCTTCATCTAGAACTCCCACGGGAACGTTGTTTGTCTCGTCTATGACCAAGTACTTCTTCTCGTCAGGGATCATTGACAGATTCTCATAGTAATACTGGTAGACTTCTTTAATCTCCTTGGGCTTCACGGCCTGCTTATCCTCAAAGGAGACCCAAGCCAGCCTCGGATACCTCGTACTCATATATGTTAAGACCTTCACCAGATCTT
>Ga0315282_10016109_pt1 | contig 10957 bp, 10 predicted proteins | sample YL17G07_20_MG_FD_203693 | JGI IMG/M metagenome (GOLD analysis project Ga0315282, IMG submission 203693) | Sediment microbial communities from Yellowstone Lake, YNP, Wyoming, USA - YL17G07_20 | ecosystem: Environmental > Aquatic > Freshwater > Lake > Sediment | place: USA: Wyoming | collected...
CCAAAGGCGGTGATGCCTGTACAGCCATTCCTGCGACCGTATACGATGATGACGAATTTTAGCGGTATTCCCTCCACAGCCCTTCTTCTCGTAGTGGTCGGTGAGAACGACACAATCGCGGGGAACCAATCAGGAAAACTGATATTTTTAACTTCAAGTAAGGTTCCGTTCACCCAGAAGGATTATGTGATTCAGCGATCTGATAACTATGGGTTTCCAGCCCTCGTCGCGGATCATTTCACTCCCGTGTGTTTCCCGAATAGCACTCTGGTCGATGCCATGGATTACTACTCGACTTGGAAATTGTTTGACGCCCTCACCGATTATGCGTTTTATGGGATCAATAGAGACTATTGCCTTGGGAATACCTCGCAGCAGCGGTTCATGGGCTTGTGGAGCGACGGGGTACCGGTGAAGGAACTGGTCGTGACCGATACACCGTAACTTCTCGTGAACCCCTTTTTTTCTCCTTCAGATATTTTTTCGTTTTGGCATATTTGCAGGGTACGTTTAAATACCATTACTGACAACTGATATCATGCTATTGCGTATCAATAGCAGGAAAGAGTGAGAGGTGAGAAGGCTATGAAACATAAAACAAAAAAACCACACTCCCGAACCAAGACCATGTATGAAGAAGCAGAAACCGTGCACGATGAGCTTTTCGAGCGGTGCATTAAAAAGGGACTCATCGAAAAAACACCCTACGGATACTATTTCACCCCAGAGTTCTTCGAAACCTTGGAGATATACGACGAAGAGTAACCGTGGACATTCCACGCGTTACCCTTTCCCTTTTATACTATCTCTCTTATCGTTTTTTCCGCTGCTGTAGTTTCACCCGTGTGTACGGAAGCAATCCTCCTGCATCACGGATCGCGAGGATCTCCGGAGGTAGTTTTGGAAACGAGAATGATTTCGAACCGACGATGATCGTTCCGTTCTTCACATCAAGGCTGACCTTATCTCCTTCTCTGCAGGCGTTCACCGCCTCAGGACACTCGATGAGCAAGAGCCCTTGGTTGATGGCAGAACGAAAGAAAATCCGGGCGAAACTTCCTGCGACAACCGCAGCAATACCGACTGCTTTGAGCCCGATGACCGGTTGCTCCCGGGAACTCCCGCATCCAAAGTTCTTCCCAGCAAAAATCAGGTCCCCTTCGCTGACATTTTTTGCAAACGACGGGTCTAAGTCTTCCAAGAGATACGGCTTGATCTCCTCCGCGGTGCTGCACGTATAGGTATATTTCCCGGGGAACAGCATATCGGTGTTGATATCGTCGCCGTATCGCCAGACCTTCATCGTTTCATCTCCTTGCGAGGATCGGTGATCTTCCCATGGATCGCGGATGCCGCAACAGTGGCTGGGCTCGCGAGGTAAATTTCTGCGTCGACACACCCCATGCGGCCCTTGAAATTCCGATTGGACGTACTGATACATCGTTCCCCAGGTGCAAGCACTCCTTGATGCGCCCCAAGACACGGACCGCACCCGGGTGGCAGTACCGTCCCACCGGCAGTTACTAAGGTTTCGATCACGCCTTCTTTTACCGCGTCAAGGTACACCTGCCGTGATGCCGGAAGAATCAGCAGTCGAACTGTTGGGTGCACCTTTTTTCCCTTCAGGATTGTTGCGGCGACCTTAAAATCAGACAGCCTCCCGTTCGTACAGGTTCCGAGGAGACACTGCTGGATTTCGATCCCTTCAACTTCCGTGACTGGTTTTACGTTATCGACACCGTGCGGTGCGGCGACAACGGGAGGGATTTCTGGGAGAGCATAGGTGATCTCTCGATCGTAGGTCGCGTCTGCGTCAGGATCAACAGATTTGTATTTTGATGGTGGGATACCAATGGACATCAGATATTTTGTTGTCACAGTATCCGCTGGAAAGACAGCGTTTTTTGCTCCCATCTCCACGCCCATATTTGTCATGGTGAACCGGTCGTCCACAGAGAATTGCCTCACGTCACCATGGAATTCCACGGAACAGTAATCAGCGCCAGACGCCGAGACGTCACCAATGATATGAAGGATCACGTCTTTTGCCGTGACCGCCTTTTGGAGCGTGCCTGTAAGCGTCATTTTAATGCTTTGCGGGACTTTCAACCAGGTTTCCCCGGTAAGCAGGAGCGCTGCCGCCTCAGTTCGGTCAATCCCGGTGGAGAACGCGTCGACCGCCCCGTACGAGCACGTATGCGAGTCACTGCCAAGGAGGACCATGCCGGGTAACGCAAGGCCTTTCTCTAGTACGATCTGATGGCAGACCCCATATCCAACATCATAGAAATGCCTAATTTTATATAATTTCACAAACTCCCTGATTTGTTTATGCTGTGCCGCGTTTTTTTCCGATGCTGCTGGAATCACATGATCAAGCACGATGATCGGAAGATTTCTATCGTAAATACCGAACTCTTTTAACTCAGGGGTAATCTTTGAGATGATCGGCGCGGTGTTATCATGCATGAGCAGGTGATCCGGTCGAACGGTCACGATCTGTCCAGGTACGACCTTTTTTTCATGCGCGTACTTCCCAAGTATTTTTTCAGCAAACGTTTGTCCCATATCTCTTCACCTTCCAAGGAGTCCTCCTCGAAGATAGATTTCTTTTTGGACCTGTGAAAATGGCACTGCTTGATATGTTTTACCCTGGGTTTTATCCTGGATCACCCCAGAGGAAAAATCAATGACAACAAGATCCTTATCATGGATTTTCTTGGTGATATTGTCCGCGATCAGGATCGGCATGGCACTGTTGATTGCATTGCGTTCGTAAATCGCGCCGAACGACTCTGCAATGATCACACTGATACCGAGTGCCTTGAAGCAGTCGACGGCCTGCTGCCGGGAGCTGCCGCACCCGAAATTTTTCCCGACCACAACGATGTCTCCTTTCTTTGCTTCTTTCGCAAACTGTTCATACCCCTTGAGGTTCCCAAAGGTGTATTGCGCCATCTCAGCAGGGTTTGTGACGGTGAGATACCGGTTATGGAAAATCATGTCGGTGTCGATGTTGTCTTTTTGTATGACCCACGCCCTGCCTTCCGCAGTGAGCGGGGACGAGGGTTGCTTGAGGGGTTGTGCCACTGGTTTTTCGACCGGTTTTTCTAGGGTCACTGGTGCGGGTTTCTTCGGAATCGCATCTCTCGTGGTGATGTATCCAGCGACAAGGGATGCTGCGACAGTTTCTGGTGATGCAAGGAAAATGTCCCCTTTGCCTTGTTTGCCTGCAAAGTTACGGTTTCCTGAGGAGAGCGTGATTTCCCCCTTCCCAGTCTGTCCAATTTGACCTGCAGCGCATCCCGCGCAGCCTGCTGAGCCGACGAGCGCCCCCGCGTCTTTGAAAATCTTCAGGAGTCCTTCCCGGAGGCAGGCGTTCCAGATTGCATCCGTGGCTGGGACAATCTTCAGTACTCTTCCTGGTGCGATGGTTTTTCCTTTGAGGACAGCCGCTGCTGCGCGCATGTCTTCAAGCCTGCCGTTGGTGCAGGAGCCGATGAACCCCGAATCCACCGGTGTCCCCGCGACATCCTTCACTGCGACGATATCCTCAGGGTGACCTGGTCGGGAGATTTGCGGTTCAAGACCTGAGATAGAAATTTCTATTGTTCGTTCGTACAGAGCATCAGGGTCTGCATGCACCGGCTTCACCGTGGTACTGAATGCCTTTTTGTAGTACTCTTGAACCTTTTCGTTGGTCGGGCAGAACAATATGATCGCGCCCATCTCGGTTGCCATGGACGCGATGGTGATTCTCCCGTCAACGGATAACGAATCGATGTACTCACCGGAGAGCTCTGCCGCACATCCAAGCAACCCGTTTGCCCCGAACTCTTTGATGATTTTTAGGACCACATCCTTGGGTGTCGCAGTGTTCGATGGTACGCCTTTGAGGATGATTTTTATGGTGGGAGGCACCTTGAACCAGACTTTACCGAATGCAAATGCATAAGCGATATCGATGTCACCCATCCCCTGCCCAAATACTCCGAGGGCGCCGAGGATGTTTGCATGCGAATCTGTTGAGACGAACGTGTCCCCAGGGTACACGAGTCCTTCTTCGAAAGCAAGATGGGTGCCGATGCCCGCGTTGATATCAAAGACTTTAATTCCATATTTTCTTGCGTACATCCGGCAGAGCTGCTGGTTCTCCGCGTACTTTTGATCACAGCCACCTGGGTTGCAGTCAAACGTGAAGAATGTTCTCTTTGGGTCATGAATGGGGAGATGATGTTCTTCGAGGTGTTTAACGACATTTGCTCCCCCGAAATCACGAGCGACCCGGACATCTATACCGATGTCGATGATGTCGTTCACCGTAGCGGTGCTTTGAGAATGTGCTTCGAAAATTTTCTGGATGATGGTTTTGCCCATAGGATAATTCTCTCCCGTATTTACGAATAACGGAATAAGTCCCCGTTTCAATGCAAATCGGCTCAGAGTATGAAAATGTTGTGGTTTGATGATCTTGAATGGAGAAAAAGAAGGTACATGATTGCATGAAAAATCGTTCACAAACTATTTATATTTAACAAATCAACATAATTTTGTCAAATGACACGTTGATACTGGAGGATAAGAAAATGAAGAACAAAATAATTGGTATGTATGCGTGCATGCTCCTGTTGGGTATTTTGTTACAAATGACAAGTGTGATATCTATTTCATCAGCGACGTCGAACGGAGCCTATTCCGTAAATCCAATTGCGCTGGGAGGTTCCAGTAAAACTATTTTTATTGGGAAACATACGTTGTTATCCCAGCTTTTCAATCCGTTACGCAGTAACGTTGTAGGTTGGATGATCGTGGACGGGCATATCCATCGGTACCGGGGGCCACTGCCCCTGGATTCTGAAAATTTTTTTGGGTTTATCGGTAAAACATATTTAATTATCGTATTCGAAACAAATCCCTTTAAATAAATGAGACCCTCGTCTCTTTTCCTTTATACTTTTTAAATGGATTGGATTTGATCGTCACTAGAATTACTAAAAGTCAATTGTTACCATTGGGCAGGCATTTGATTTTTAGGGGGAGAGCCGATGCAAATTAGCAATAGAGAAATCTCTATGATGATGGAAAAACTGGTTGTACTGAACGGGGGGACTGTTTTGTAGACGGCTTAGAATTTACCCATTTGCGATCCTTAGGAGATGAGGTTACAGTTGAATGTATAAAGAAGGACTCCCCCTGTAAATATTCATTTATGTTCGGTGAAACCATGTATTGCAGTTGTCCATTAATTCGTTATCTTTATGACACACAAAAATCAGCGCCCACCAACGAAAAAAATATTATCGTAAAGGGACACGAGCGCCGAGTGAAAATACACCAGTGATTTTCTCCCATTTATTTCTACTACAGCTGTAAACAGAACCTTAAATAGGATACTATCTCGTAATAATATGGTAAAAATATCTAATATTTCAGAAGAAGATAGGTGTCTTACTTTTTTTGTTTTCGAGTAATCACTTAAAATATATCATAGGAAAAATTTTATAATTGAAACCATATTATATTATATTTAATACCCGAGGAAACAATAGTGAAAAAAATCATGAAGGGTGTACCAATAAAAGCAATTGCTGCATTTGTTGTTGTAGGTACCCTCTCAAGTATGATATGCAATGGGAATAACGTAGGTTATCAAAATTCACTGTATACTCCTCAAATAAGCCTCCCCTGTACTACCGTTCCACAAAGTGAAGTTGCATTTTCTCCGGTAACAATCCATAAAGAAGGATGTTGTGAAGGGTATACGCTTCTAAACACCCTTTGCGCAGTGTTGATTGATATGAATGGAACACCGGTCCATCGATGGCGGCCTCTTGTTCCCCAGCCTGCGAAGATGTTGCCAGGTGGATCCATTATTATTGGAAGCGGTTTAAAAATCTTTGGTTTCGCTTGCGGAGATTTTACCTCGCTGGAAGAGATAGATTGGAATGGTACCATTACGTGGAACTACAATAGGTGGGAGGATGGAAGAGCCAGACAGCATCATGATTTTGAGCGAGAGGGAAACCCGGTGGGATACTATGCGCCCGGCCAGGACTTTGTTCCCCAAGGAAAAACGCTGATCCTTGCGCATCACAACATCATCAACACGAGTATTAGCAAAAGACCCCTCATTGATGAGGTCATCTATGAGGTTGATTGGAATGGTAGTCCCACTGGTTTTGAATGGCATGCCTCTGAACATTTTAATCAAATGGGATTTGATGATACGACAAAACATGGTATCTATGTCAATCCAGGCATCCTTGGTGACGGAGATTTTTTGCACATCAACTCCATGTCGGTCTTAGGCGACAACAAATGGTATGCAATGGATCCAATCAACTATTCGTACTTCAATCCCCAAAACATTATTGTCAGTTCACGGAATACAAACTTTATAGCAATTATCAGTAGAGATACAGGAGATATCGTGTGGAGGGTGGGACCAGATTATTCGAAAGATACCGAGATTGGACGCAAACTCGGTCAGATCATCGGCCTGCACCACGCCCATATGATCCCCAAGGGGCTCCCTGGTGAAGGAAATATCCTCGTGTTCGATAACGGGGGATGGGCAGGGTATGGGTATTTTGGGATGCCAAGTCACGTCAGGCTCTGGTCAAGGGTGATAGAATTTAACCCTGTTTCTTTCGATATTGTCTGGCAGTATTCCTATATTGCGTTGAATTGGTGGTTTCCGCGCACCGGGGAAGGCCACAGGTTTTTCAGTTACTATATCAGTTCGGCTCAACGGTTGCCTAATGGAAACACGTTAATCACCGAGGGGTCAAACGGGCGGGTGTTCGAGGTAACCAATAAATCGGAAATCGTGTGGGAATACGACACACCTACCAGGGTAAATCAACTCTATCGGGCGTACCGTATCCCACCAGAATGGGTTCCTGGGAACCCCGCCGGGTACGCGTTTTGGGGAGAAAATGAAAGTTCGGGAATAAGATGAAAAAATTTTTGGAGTCGAGAGTGGAATTAATTTTTCTCTCGTTCCACCACAATCGTGCAGTTGGTTGCAATTGCACCGATGATACCAAGAGCGGCAAGCCAGGGAGCAAGAATAGTTCCGACGACACCGACGGTAACAGGAATATCAATGAGGGTTTTACCTTTTTCATCTTTTATCAATATTCTCCTCACATTTCCCTCGTGGATTAATTTCTTAACCGTTTTTACAAGGTCATCTGCCGATACTTTAAACTCCTCTGTTCTAATGTCTTTCACAGAGGCTCCACAGGCTGAACAATAGGCCGCATCCTTCGCTAATTGAGCGCCACATTTCTTGCAATTTTCCATACTTCTCCCTTCGTTTCAATTATTAAGTAATATTTCTTTCTTTAAAAAACCAACCCCCATGATCTTGCTTCGGGCATGATTGAAAAAGCGAAAGCGCTAGTATAAAAAGGCGTTGAAAAACTAGGAGATTCTTTACAGAAACTCTTTCAGCTTTTTTGCATCAGGGTTAAGGATATGGTGTTTCTTCACAAAGAAAAGCGTCTCCAAGAGGATGGTCTGCACAATCACCCCGGGATTCAGATGGACTAACATTTCACCGATCTTTTTCGCCTGTTTGATATCTGGAGCGGTGAAGGTTAAGATCCAGTCGTACTCGCCGTGGACGTAGGCACTGCTTTCGACGGTTATTCCAAGTCCTGATACCATTTCTTCTATGCGTCTCGACGTTATGTTGTCTATGGTTTTTTCATTGAGTGGGGCCATTGTCCGCTTCATCAGGAGCATGTAATGTTTGAGTCCCTGTTTCTCTTCGTCAACAACGGCAGAATACCCCCAGATGGAGCGATCCTCTTCCAATCGCCTGATGTACCTCCATATTTTTTGTCGTGAACAGCCGCACTGTTTTGCAAGCGTATCGAGATTTGCATGTGAGTTTTTCTGGAGTTCTGCTATTATTTTCTTTTCGTCGAGGTTTATCTGCTTCCTACTACTTTTCGGCATGCTGTTTCTCCTTGATGTGCAATTTCATAACATCTCTTTCTTTAAAAACTAATCTTTTTATTAAGATTAGTAAGCGAGAAATCCCCATGCTTTAGCGTGGGGATGAATCGCCCGTAACCGGGTTGTTAAAACGCCTTTAGGCGTTTTCTTCCCCTGGGGGAAAGCCACGCAATTTATTGCGTGGAAGGGGGACATTATATCTGCATTGGAAAAACAATATGGCATTAGAATAATAGTAAAAGAAGGCCCTAAAGTAAATTTACTCATGTTTTTTGTTAATTATATTGTTTACATATTTATCATCAGAGTTGTTGCAAGTTATAAATAAAGGAGTGGACCATCAGAAAAATTACAAAATCAACTCTTTTTTTTTATTTTTAGTCTCCCTTTGGTAGAAAACCTTGATGTTGTTAGAAGTCTCCTACATAGCGTAGTTGGTGACTAACGCGGTAAGGGGAGACCATTACTAACAATCAGATACCTTTTTAAAACTGTTTGCCAACACTAAATTGACAAAATTAACTTTTCTTCCTTACCGATCTCCAAAGTTTTTTGATACCATATACTAAAAATCCACCAGCGAGATTCATCGGGATAAATAATAAAAAAAGAAAAACCATCAGAACATATATAGTCCATTAGAGGATCATAATGAAAAATATCATTCGACCAAACAATTGCATAGACAATCAACTCAAAAACTGCCAATGTAATTAACCTCAATCCAGATTTTGTTATTTTTTCTGATTTGTTTAACAGTTCAGCGAAAAAACCAGAAACGAAAAGAATAGGTAATGAAGAAATGAAAATACTAACTTCATGGTGTTGCATTGAATCAATTATACCAAAAATTATACCAAAAATAATTGAAATAATAATTATGTTAAGAAACATCCAATATTTTTTTAAAATTACTCCTAAATTAAATGCCATAAGTTGCTACATCCTTATGAGATTGAAAACAAGTTCATCCTTAAAAATAATGCCTTTAAACCGTATATCTCCATTACCACCCCTGATTTGACACCACAAAATTGACACCACAGTTTTATACAGAATCCTAAACAGTAACGTTTATATAGAAGTGTCTACATGCTCTTTTTGCTTTTAATAGAGTTAAAAGGAGGCAAATATTATGATGGCTGGAGGACAGCAACCAATTATTATCCTTAGAGAAGGAACGAAGCGAGAAAAAGGAAAAGGCGCACAATTAAACAACATTATGGCAGCACGAGCAATCTCAGACGCAGTGAAATCAACACTCGGTCCAAAAGGAATGGACAAGATGCTGGTCGACTCCATGGGTGATGTTGTGATCACCAACGATGGAGCAACCATTCTCAAAGAAATCGATGTTGAGCACCCTGCGGCGAAGATGATCGTGGAAGTCGCCAAATCACAAGATGACGAATGCGGTGATGGAACAACATCAGCCGTGATTCTCACCGGTGAGTTGTTAAAATACGCTGGAGAACTCATCGAGCAGAACATCCACCCAACCGTTATCTGCACGGGATACAAGCTCGCAGCAACCAAAGCAATTGCTGAGCTCAACAAAATGGCAACCCCTATTAAACACGGTGACAAAAAAACCTTAAAAAACATCGCTATGACATCGATGGCTAGTAAAGGTGCGAGCGCATCAAAAGCTCTCCTCGCCGATGTCGTCGTTGATGCAGTCACCAGTATAGCCGAACAAATTGGTGACAAAACCATCGTGGATATGGACAACATCCAGATCCAGAAGAAACACGGCGGCAGCATCCAGGACACCCGGATCATAAAAGGAATCATCCTGGACAAAGAGCGCGTCCATGAGGGAATGCCCCGACAACTGAAAAATGCAAAAATAGCACTCGTGAACGCAGCCTTAGAAATCAAAAAAACAGAGGTTGATGCACGCATTCAAATCCAAGACCCTACCCAGCTGCAAGCATTCCTTGATGAAGAGGAATCCATGTTGCGGAAAATGGTCGAAAAAGTCAAAAAAAGCGGAGCGAACGTCCTGGTCTGTCAGAAAGGCATTGATGACCTTGCACAACACTTCCTCTCCAAAGAAGGCATCTACGCGGTCAGACGAGCGAAGAAAAGCGACATGGATAAACTCGCAAAAGCAACCGGTGCTATCGTCGTCGCAAACCTTGACGAGATTTCTCCAAAAGATCTTGGATTCGCTGGCAATGTTGAGGAACAAAAAATCGGCGATGATAAAATGACATTCATCACTGATTGTAAAAACCCCAAGGCAGTGTCCGTCCTCATCCGCGGCAGTACCGAACACGTCGTCGATGAACTTGACCGTGGTATGCATGACGCTTTGTTCGTTGTCAAAATCGCGTTAGAAGATGGAAAACTCACTCCTGGCGGTGGCGCAGCAGCAACTACAGTATCAATGGCACTCCGAGATTATGCATCCTCCGTTGGCGGACGAGAACAAATGGCGATAGAGGCCTTTGCAAACGCCATCGAAATCATCCCCAAGACCCTCGCAGAAAACGCAGGGCTAGATCCCATTGACATGATGATTGAGATGCGCAGAGTCCATAAGAAGGGCGATAAAAACGCTGGTGTTGATGTCTTTACTGGGAAAGTCGTGGACATGATAAAAAACAATATCATCGAACCACTCCGCGTCAGCGTCCAAGAAATTCAAGTCTCAACAGAAGCAGCAACCATGATCCTACGGATTGACGACATCATCGCATCAAAGAGCGGTGGTGGCGGTGGAATGCCTCCAGGCGGCCCCGGCGGAATGCCCGGTGGCATGCCTCCAGGCGGCGGAATGGACGAGTACTAAACCAACTCTCCCTTTCTTTTCTTTTTTTCTGGTGCATATGCCAACAAAAAAACCGAGCGGCACAAAGAAACCACCGCACGAAACACTACAGAACAAAATAAGAAAACAAGAAGAAGAACTTCAACAATTCAGACAAGAACTGACCGAAAAAAACGATAAATACCTCCGCGCGCTCGCGGACTTCCAAAACTA
>Ga0315282_10016111_pt1 | contig 10956 bp, 14 predicted proteins | sample YL17G07_20_MG_FD_203693 | JGI IMG/M metagenome (GOLD analysis project Ga0315282, IMG submission 203693) | Sediment microbial communities from Yellowstone Lake, YNP, Wyoming, USA - YL17G07_20 | ecosystem: Environmental > Aquatic > Freshwater > Lake > Sediment | place: USA: Wyoming | collected...
ACTTAAATGTATTGACAAGAAAATTCGTATTATTATAATGTTGATGTGTTTTTCAAAAATCAAAGGGAGGTAGTACATGGAAATTAAAAATCAGATTATTGATTTAGAAAAAATGAAGAAACACATTAAAAGGAAAGAAGAAAAAGAAGTAATAGAGAAGCAACACACAAAAGGAAAATTAACCGCAAGGGAAAGAATCGACCTTCTAGTTGATCAAGGAAGTTTTCAGGAGTTTGACCTTTTTGTCAAGACGCGCTCAACTTATTTCGGGCTTGACAAGAAAGACATCCCTTCGGATGGAGTAGTAACAGGAATTGGCACTGTAAATGGAAGACGAGTAGCATTGTACTCACAAGATTTCAATGTCATTGGCGGGTCTTTAGGAGAAATGCATGCCCTAAAAATTACCAAGATGCAAGATCTTGCAATTAAACTTGGGATACCGTTTATTGCGATGAACGACTCAGGTGGAGCAAGAATTCAAGAAGGCGTAGATTCACTTAGAGGCTACGGTGATATCTTTATAAGAAATGTAAAAGCTTCAGGTGTTATTCCGCAAATTTCACTACAATTAGGTCCTACTGCAGGAGGTGCTGTATATTCACCTGCAATAATGGATTTTATCGTAATGACGGAAAAAGCCACAATGTATATTACAGGGCCAAACGTGGTTGAAGCAGTGACTGGAGAAAAAGTAACACACGAAGCACTTGGCGGAGGTATTATCCATAACGAAAAAAGTGGCGTTGCCCACTTCCTTGCCAAAGATGACCCCGAGGCAATAGAAACCGTTAAAAAACTTCTTTCATACCTTCCCGACAACTATCTTCAAGAACCTCAAATTGTTGAGTCAGACGATGTATCTCTGAGAGAAACCCCGCTGTTACAGAATGCAGTTCCAACGGATCCAAATAAGGGCTACGATGTAAAGTCAATCATTAAAGAAGTTGTTGATAACAATGAATTCCTTGAAGTACAAGAGACTTTTGCCCAAAATGCAGTTGTTGGATTTGGGAGAATTGGCGGACGAAGTGTTGGAATTGTTGCAAACCAAGCAATGTTCCTTGCAGGCGTTCTTGATATAAATTCCGCTGACAAAATTGCAAGGTTTATAAGATTCTGCGATTCTTTCAATATTCCACTTGTTACATTCGTTGATACTCCTGGTTATATGCCTGGGACAGCTCAAGAGCATGGTGGTGTCATTAGGCACGGTGCAAAAATACTCTACGCATACTCAGAAGCAACAGTTCCAAAAGTTACGCTTATTCTGAGAAAAGCCTACGGTGGGGCTTACATTGCAATGTGCTCAAGACATCTTGGAGCAGATGCAGTTTTCGCATATCCTCAAGCTGAGATTGCAGTTATGGGAGCTGACGGTGCTGCAAATATAATCTTTGCAAAAGAAATAGAAGCAGCCGAGAAACCTGAAGAGGTAAGGGCAGAAAAAATCGAAGAATATAGAGAACAATTTGCAAACCCATACATAGCCGCTTCCCGCGGTTATATTGATGACATAATCGATCCCAAAGATACAAGAAGGGTTATTGCAAATGCCCTGGAATTCTTGAGGACTAAAAGCGAAGAACCCATTCAGAAGAAACACGGGAATATACCTCTATAATATGGAAATTAACAGCATAAAAGAAGGACTCTTTGTAGGATTTATAGCAATGCTATGGGTTTTTGTTGTCCTTACCCTTATAGCATTGGTACTCAAACTATTCGAATTTCTTTTCTACAGAAAAAAAACTCTCGAAATTCAGCCTAAGATACCTATAGAAAAAGCCGGAGTAAGCAAAAACCTTTTAGTCGCAATTAGTACAGCTATTCTTGACTATATTTATTCTCCGGAAGAGAAAAAAGAAGAGGTTTCAATAAGAAAAAAACAATTCATCAATGAAAGCTTCAAAAAACTAAAGATAAAGAGGTGGAAAAATGGGTAAAAAGTTCAAAGTAACGGTAAAAGGGGAAACATTTGAAGTAGAAATAGAAGAAATAAAATCTTCTTCACCAAAAATTTCACATTTAGAAAGAATAGAGAACAAAGAAAAACCAGAAGTAACAGAAGTACAGAAAACGACAAAAACAGAAATAATAACAGAACAACCCGTTGAAAGTTATCAAAAACAGCAAATGTTTTTTGAAGCTTTTAAGAAACCCGGAGTCATAGAAGAAGCCGGAACAAATTATATTTTCTCTCCCCTCCCAGGAAAAATTCTTTCAGTCAATGTAAAAAAAGGGAGTAAAGTAAAAAAGGGCAGTCTGTTGCTTATTATTGAAGCAATGAAAATGGAAAATGAGATATTCGCTTCTGAAGATGCAATTATAAAGGAAATTTTTGTATCCTCTGGAGATTATGTCTCAACGGGTGACAAACTAATTATGATGGAGAAATAAAAATGGGTAGCACTATTATAGAATTACTAAAACAAAGCGGCTTTATAAATATGACCTTTAGAAACTTAATAATGATTGGAATAGGTTTAGTCCTTATATATCTTGCAGTATTTAAAAATTCAGAACCACTTTTATTACTACCTATAGGGTTTGGATGTATTTTAGCAAACCTTCCTTTATCTGGTTTGTCTGATCCTCCAACAGGAATATTCTATCTGCTTTACAAATATGGTATAGCAAATGAATTATTTCCATTGCTTATATTCATGGGAATTGGAGCAATGACTGATTTTGGTCCATTAATAGCGGATCCATGGACAATTCTTATGGGAGCAGGTGCACAGTTTGGAATATTCCTTGCATTTTTCTTCGCACTATTATTAGGATTTGATATAAAAGAAGCCGCTTCTATAGGTATTATAGGTGGTGCAATGGGACCTATATCAATAAGCACTGCAGTAAAATTGGCACCAAAATTATTAGCGCCCATTGCTGTAGCAGCATACACCTATATGTCATTAGTCCCTATTATACAACCTCCTGTAATGAAACTTTTAACAACCAAAAAAGAGAGAAGTGTTGTAATGCAACAGTTAAGACCTGTTTCTAAAATAGAAAAAATTGTATTCCCAATAGTAATAGCTGTCGTGGTAGGACTTCTATTTCCGATTATTGCACCTCTTATTGGAATGTTTATGCTTGGCAATATTTTTAAAGAATCAGGTGCTGTAGAAAGACTTACAAAAACTGCCGAAAACGAGTTATTAAACATAGTTACAATCTTTCTTGCAACAACAATAGGTTCTACAATGAAAGGTGAAGTATTTCTCACTTTGCAAACTATAAAGATTATTGGATTAGGAATTATTGCATTTGAAGGAGGCACCATTGGAGGATTGCTGGTAGGCAAGTTATTCTACTGGTTGAGTGGCGGAAAAGTTAACCCACTAATTGGTTCTGCAGGAGTCGCAGCCATTCCAATGGCAGCAAGAGTAAGTCAAAAAATGGGACAAGAAGAAAATCCTGGCAATTTCTTGCTTATGCATGCAATGGGTCCTAACGTCGCAGGAGCAATAGGCGCCGCAGTAGCTGCAGGCGCTATGATTACCCTACTTTTGCATTAGCACAATGTGAAGGATTTATATAAAGTTTATTGTGCAATTTGGCACTTCCATAATTAACCTTATCAAAACCGAAACGTGTCCTGAGGCTATCCATTGCTAATAGAATCTTTTCTTCTTTTTCAAAAGATTTATCAGTAAATAGCGAACAGACAGCTTCTTTTTCTAAATTAGAAACAGTTACTCCCAGAAGTCTCACCTGAGAACCCTTATAAACTTCTTGAAAGAGATCAATTGAAGTCATAAAAATAATGCTATCAAGGTTCGTAGGAGTAAGTATCTTCCCATGTGTAATTGTATAAAAATTGCTATATCTTATGGTAATTGTTATAGAGCCACAATAAAAATGCGCCCTTCTAAGTCTATCTGAAACTTTGCTACTCAAAAATCTTAAAACCCCCCTTATGAAGTCAAAATCATCGGTATCAGAATCAAAAGTTATTGAATTGCCTATAGACTTTGCGTCCTCCCGGTCTATTTCTGTGATTACTTCCGAATTATCAATACCTCGAGAGACATTATAAAGAAACTTACCATATGTATGAAACACGCTGATAAGTTCATCTAAAGGTATTCCTTGTAACTGCCCTATTGTCTTTACCTCAAATTTTTCATTTAATACTGATTCAGTTTTACTTCCTATACCTGTAAGTTTTCTAACGGGCAATAAATCTAAAACACATTGAATTTCATTTTCTCTTATCGCTTTAAGGCCGTCAGGTTTTGCTAACTTAGAAGCAAGCTTAGCTAAGAGTTTATTAACGCTTATTCCAATAGTACATGTAAGATTGAAATGCTCTTTTACTGATCTTTTTATAATATTTCCTAATTCGAGTGCTTCGTCAAAATCTCTTGTTACATATGTTAAGTCCATAAAAACTTCATCTATTGAAAACTGCTCTATTGCCGGTGAAAATAGAGAAAAAAGTTTTACCAGCTCATTTGAAACTTTCACGTACTCTTCAAAGTCAGTATGTACAAGGATTATCTCAGGGCACAGCTTTCTTGCAGTCCCTATGGGCATCCCTGACTTTACACCAAATTTGCGGGCTTCGTAAGAGGCAGTTGCAACAACAGAACGCCCATCAGGGTTTCCGGTAACACCAACTGGTTTACCCCTTAACCACGGTTTTCTGTTTTGTTCAATGGATGCAAAAAAAGCATCCATATCTATATGCATAATAATTTTTTTCATCATACTCCTCATATTATTATACGAACAAATGTTCATATTTCAAAATAAAAAATTACACTTTTTGTAGAGCAATATAAGAGTGGTAAATAAATTCTATAAAGTTTGCAATTCATAAAACTTTATAATTTATACAATATATAAATTAATTATTATAATATTGCAGGAGGTTTAAAATGAGCACAAATGTTTCGAGCATTATAAATTCATTATTTTGGGTGCTTTTCTTGATATTACTTATCACGCCGTACCTAAAGCAAAGGGCTATTGAATCGGCAAGAATGTCTCTAATTAAAACTATAGAAAATAAAAGAAAATCGCGAATGATTGTAATGATCCACAGACAAGAAACAATGAGTCTCCTCGGTATTCCTATCGCAAGATATATAAATATCGAAGATTCTGAAGCAGTTTTACGAGCTATAAGATTAACTCCCCCGGATATGCCTATAGACATAGTACTTCATACCCCTGGGGGATTGGTACTTGCAACCGAACAAATCGCTCATGCTTTGATTCAACACAAAGCTGATGTAACTGTCTTTATACCACATTATGCAATGAGCGGAGGAACTCTTATTTCTCTTGCGGCAGATAAAATCATAATGGATGAAAATGCAGTTCTTGGACCTGTTGACCCGCAAATCGGCCAGTACCCCGCAGTATCAATACTAAAAACCGTAAGCCAAAAGAATAAAGACAAGATAGATGACGAGACATTAATCCTTGCTGATATGTCAGAAAAAGCAATGAAACAAGTTAAAGACTTCGTGAAAAAAATCCTATTAGCAAATAATTATCCTGAAGAAGCCGCTGAAAGAATCTCTCAAACTCTTTCAGAAGGAAGATGGACGCACGACTATCCTATAACGTTTGAAGAGGCAAAAGAAATAGGATTGAATGTTTTTTCTGAAATGCCTAAAGAAATTTACGATCTAATGGAGTTATACCCACAAAATCCCTCTCTAAGACCATCAGTCCAATATGTACCCATTCCTTACAAGAAACCGAGTGCTGCACCTGAAAAACCGTCTAAAAAATGATAAAAGATGGCGAAAGTATAAACCTTTGTCCAGTTGAAAGAATTATAAGAATAATCTTAGGACTGTTATTGTTTTATTTTGGGCTAAAAATTTCAACTATATCAGAATTAGTCAATAGCGGCTGTTATCAAAATGGAACAATTTCTTTTTTATTTGCTAATATAATTGCCAGATATCAAAATATATTCAGAATCTTAGGATGGTTTTTAGGGTTTGTGCTTGTTTTTACCGGGGCAAATGGTTTTTCTCCAACTTACAAATTGTTGCATATAAATACAAACAGGAGGCGCTTATTTAAATAATGACTTCCTTTACTTTCTCAAAGAAAAAAATCCGCAAATAGTGCTATTCTCTCATTTTATGGAAGGCAATCTTATTAAAAGCCCTGATAGAACTAATATTGTTTGATTCAATTTCAACATTTGCTTTTTTGCACCCAATTTCTTTAAATTTATTAATAACAAAACTTACCTCAGAGTAAATTACGCCTAACCCCCTATATTCTGGAAACGTAAAACAATCAAAGAAATACAATTCTTCAGGCTCAAGACTGAAAAATCTAAATTTCTGCTCCTTAGACCCGAAAAAACAATATGAAGCAATATCTTCATCCAAAAAAGAGATTACAAGCTTAGATTTATCAGTTATTTTGGAACTAAATATTTCTGTATTTTTAACTCTAAAATCCTTCAAAAATTTTTTAAAAACAGCATTTGGAACATCATCTAATGAAAGAAATATTTTGTTTTTGAACGGAATCCTGACATCTAGGGATCTAATAGAATTTAAATCTAATTCGTAGTGAAAAATGACTCCTTTTCCAAAAAAATCTTGAATTTATCCATTAAGCACATTCTTTTATTATGATATTCAACTATAATCTAACAATGGACATGCCGCAAGAAGAGTTTGAAGAAATAGTCAAAAACGCTCTAAAAGAAGTACCTAAAATATTTAAAGAGCGGATCGATAACTTAGAATTTATAGTAATGGGGAAACCCACGATAGATATGCTTATAAGAAGTAAAATATACGGTAAAGGCACTTTGCTTGGCCTTTATGAGGGGATTCCACTGAACAAGAGAGGAAGAAACTACCAGGGTGTACTACCTGATAGAATAACACTTTTTAAATACCCAATCATAATGGAAGCCGAAAGGGAAGGTATAAATATTAAAGAAAAGGTTAAAAGTGTTCTGCTACACGAAATTGGTCATTACTTCGGACTCAGCGAAGGAGAATTAAGAGATTTAGGAGTTTATTGAGCTTGTTTCACAATAATTTTTATAGTTTAAGAAAATATATATAATAAGAACTGGCGTGAATAAAGAGAAAAGCTATGAGAGAAATAAATATACACCCTATACTTCAATTTAGTCATGGAAAAGAATTAAAATTTACCTTTGACGGCAAAACAATGAAGGCCTATGAAGGGGAAACAGTCGCGATGGCCCTTTACAGGTCTGGTATTGACATTTTTTCTGAGAGCCCAAAACTACACAGACCTCGAGGTATGTTCTGTGCCATTGGTAAATGTTCCTCCTGCATGATGAGAGTAAACGGGATTCCTAACGTAAGAACCTGCATTCTTCCCGTAAGAGAAGAGATGGTTGTAGAAAAACAGGAGGGGTTCGGGAAGCTGCCTGATTATATCGAAAAATTTGCAGAACCAGTTGAAATTAATAAACCTGCTGAACAGATTTGCAGGTTACAGAAGATTAAAGAAGTAGCAATTATAGGGTCAGGTCCTGCTGGTTTAAGTGCTGCCACTACTTTTAAAGAATTTGGTATAAACAGTTTAATAATTGAGGAGAACCCACAACTTGGAGGTCAGTTAATAAAACAAACTCACAAATTTTTTGGATCCGAAAAAGAAAAAGCTGGAACAAGAGGTTTTGAAATCGCACAGGACTTAATAAAAAACATAGAAAGTAGCAGTATCGACTACATCACAAACTCAACAGCATTTGCGATTGATGAAAATAAAATTGGAGTATTTAGAAATAACCAGTATATGAAAATATACACAAAATACTTATTAATTGCAACAGGTGCTGCTGAAAAAATGATTCCTTTCAGAGGAAATGATATACCAGGAGTATTTGGAGCAGGAGCAGCACAAACTCTTATGAACGTCTTCGGCATAAAACCAGGTAGAAGCGTACTTATGGTAGGGGCAGGAAATGTAGGCCTTATTGTATCCTACCAATTATTACAGGCAGGTATCGAAGTTAAGGCGGTCGTTGAAGCAATGCCAACAATCGGTGGATACTTTGTACATGCCGCAAAACTAAGAAGATTTGGAGTTCCAATCCTTACAAGTACGACAATAAAAGAAGTAAGAGGTAATTTAAGAGTCGAAAAAGCAATAACTATTTCTATAGATAAAAAATTCAAGGAAATTCCAGGTACAGAAATTGAATGGAATGTTGATACTGTTTGCTTATCAACCGGACTTATTCCTTCTGTAAATTTGTTGGCTCAGGCAGGCTGTAAACTAAAATATGTAGCATCGCTAGGAGGATTTGTACCTGTAAGAAACAAAGATTTTCAAACTACCAATAAAAATATTTTTGTGGCAGGTGATGTAACAGGTATTGAAGAGGCTTCAACAGCAATATTAGAAGGGCACATTGCCGCCCTTGCAATACTTGAAAAAATGGGCTTGAAAACTAAGAAATTAAAAATGGAATCAATTAAGAATTTAAATAATCTGAGAGGCAGTCCTTTTTCAAAAAAGATCATCGAAGGATTAAAAGAGGTAGAATGTGAGTAACTATCTAAAATACGGCTACCTTGAAGTGAAGGACGTCGTTAGTTTCCCTTCGTTAAAAATCATTACAAAACACCCCGTTGCGGTTTCAGAATGTATACAGGAAATACCTTGCAACCCGTGCGTTACTTCATGTCAGTTTCAAGCAATATCGATGGAAGGAATAAATGGAATTCCGGTGATTAATTTTGAACGGTGTACTGGATGCGGAAAGTGTGTCTCAATGTGTCCAGGCCTTGCTTTATTTCTGGTAGGTATTAAAGGTAAAAAGGGGCTTGTTACCCTACCTTTTGAAATGCTTCCTGTCCCTTTAAAAGGAGAAAAAGTATACCTGCTTGATAGAAAAGGGCAAGAGGTTGGTATCGGTACAGTTGAAAGAGTCATATTCCCCGACAAGAATACGAAATCTGCCCTTATAACGGTGACTTTCGATGATATAGAACTTATAAAAATTGTAAGGAACATAAAGACAGGAAAATGAAAGAAAATCCAATTATCATTTGTAGGTGCGAAGACGTAACTCTTGAAGACATTGAAGAAGCATTCAACCAGGGGTTCAAAGATATTGAATCGCTAAGAAGGCATTTAAACATTGGCACAGGTCCATGCCAGGGTAAAACATGCATACCACTTTTGGAAAAAACTCTGGCACAACTTTCAGGTAAAAATGAAATCGAAACTATTTCAACGCGTCCCCCCGAATCCCCTGTTCCATTTGGGGCTTTTATAAAAAGAGGCAAAAAAGAATGAAATCGTTTGATGTTGTGATTATCGGAGGAGGTATTACAGGTCTTTCAACAGCTTATTACCTAAATAAAATGGGAGTAAAAAACGTATTAATAATAGAAAAGAACTATTTAGGTTCTGGCTCAACAGGAAGATGCGGAACAGGCATCAGACAACAGTTCACAACAAAAGAACATATTGTTCTTATGAGAGAAAGCGTAAAACTCTGGAAGGAGTGGGAAAATAGTCTTCAACACTCAATTCATTTTAAACAAGGAGGCTATATCTGGCTTTTAAGAAATGAAGGAGAATTGAAGCAGTACAAAGACTATGTCCGATTCCAAAACTTGCTGGGTGTGCCAAGCAGGATAATAAGCAATGAAGAAATAAAAGAGATTGTCCCCCAGGTAAATACTGTTGATGTCGTTGGTGCAAGCTGGTGTTCGACAGATGGAAATGCATACCCATTTGAAGTTATTGATGCCTTAAAATTTTTTATTGAGTCAAAGGGCACAACAATAAGAACTTTTGAGGAAGTAAAAAGTATCACATTAAAAAATGGGCTGATTCAAAGTGTTATAACCGATAAAGATATTTATTACACCTCTTTCCTGGTAAATGGAGCTGGAGCTGGAGCAAAAAAAATTGCGCAAATGACAGGTATCAACTTACCAGTTCAAAATTTCAGACACCAGATTGCCGTAAGCGAGCCTCTTGAAGACTTTCTCAACCCAATGGTTGTTAAAGGAGAATTATATTTTACGCAAACACATAGAGGAAGGATAATTGGTGGCACAGATATGGAGGAAGGGCCAACAGATTCAATTTCAACAAGTATTGATTTTCTTGAAAAATTTGCGACAGAGGTTGTAAAAACTATACCACAGCTTTCTTCAATTAAAATAATGAGACAATGGGCAGGTTCTTATGTAGTAACTCCTGACCACCATCCAATCCTTGGTTCTCAAGAAATTCCAAACCTCATTGTGGGGTGTGGTTATTCAGGCCATGGATTTATGCTTGGACCCATTGTAGGCAAACTTCTTGCGGGCTATATTATTGATGGAAAAATGTTTCTACCCGAGGCAGATAATCTTACAATAAAAAGATTTAAAGAAGGAAAGTTAATTCAGGAAAAAGCTGTAATAGGTTAAATCAATAAACCTTGCACAAACTTAGACTCTCGTAGCCCTTCTCGAAAGTTTTAATGTTGGAATTTATAAATTTAGGCGAAAAGTTTTCCTTTATTGATTCGATGATATATTTTTTTTCAACTGGAAAACCTTCAATTGCTGCTACGATCATCAAAAGAACAACGTTTTGAACCATGCTTTTGCCTAATTCTGCTGTAATTTTTTCAACATTTATCTCATATATATTTTTTTACACTCAATTTTAACTTTTCTCCCCTTTTTCCACTTGATATGCCATCAATTTTCATATAGATCTCTACTTCATTAAACAATCAATTATATAAATAAATTTTTTAGGAATAAGTACTCTATTTATCTTGAATTTATTAAAAAGTTAAAAAATCAGTATTGACACAAAAAAAAATACAAATAGAATTTAACAAGAGGATAAATGAATAAAGAAGAACAAAAAAAGATTCAATTAAGAGGAATTTTATTTGGTTTTTTATTTATTATTCTCTCGATTGGATTTTATCTAATTTCCCTGGTTCTTAACAAACTTGATTTC
>Ga0315282_10016112_pt1 | contig 10955 bp, 9 predicted proteins | sample YL17G07_20_MG_FD_203693 | JGI IMG/M metagenome (GOLD analysis project Ga0315282, IMG submission 203693) | Sediment microbial communities from Yellowstone Lake, YNP, Wyoming, USA - YL17G07_20 | ecosystem: Environmental > Aquatic > Freshwater > Lake > Sediment | place: USA: Wyoming | collected...
CAACCCAATGTAATAATAAATCTGATCGATTAAGCTCATTTAATTCGTTTTGGGAGAAATTAACTTTTCCAACAAAAAAATCTTCGGCTGGAACATGTTCTCCCAGCTTAGAATTAGAAAAGTTAATATAACCCTTAAGGTGGGTAAAACTATAAAACCTATTCGGCAAATTAGGTTCGGGAAATCTTTCAAAGAGAAATGTTTCATCATCTGAACCAGAAATCGGGTAACCGGCAAACATAAGACCGGCCGAAAATCGTTCTGCCATTTCACCAAACGTACCTGCTTTACTTAATTCGGGGGTAAGGCCCTTACCATTTGTAAAAAAGGGGGTATCCAAAATAAATGCTTTGCCAGAATAAGTAGAAAAAGCGCCCTTTTGAATTCCCGTTTCTTTATATCCGAGCTTTAAACCAATTCTTTCAAAACCTTGTTCTATTCTTCTCATCGTATTCTCGGGGTAATCACATTTATAGTTTTCAAAAATTTTAGGAGATTTTTTTAAGTTCATATATTTTTTTATTGTAATTCAAAATTCCTTTTTATTTTAGAATAAATTCTTAAAAAAGAAAAGCCGCCTGTACCTGAAGGGTACCGCCATAAGATAATAATAGTAACTTTTGTTAGTTATTTTAGGACTTCCGCAATGGCCTGACCGAATTTTTTGGCGGCGGCTGGACCATTGGCAGTGATAATTTTTCCGTCAACTACCACATCTTTATCCTGATAATCGGCGCCGTTTTCTTTCAGGATTTTAGCCGCGCTTTTATCCATTAAGCTTGTCCAGACTGTGGCTTTTTTGCCATGCAGGACGCCGGCTTTGGCCAAAATTGCCGGGGCAATGCAAATTGCTCCCAAAATTTTATCTTGCAAAATGGCTTCTTTGGCAATCCGATGGCATTTTGAATCATCAATGTAATTGGAAGCGCCAGGACCGCCGATGAAAACTACGGCATCAAAATCCTTAACCTCGAGCTCATCAAGAATTTTTGCAACTTCAACTTCGCCGCCGTATGCCCCAATAGCCTTGCCCGAAGAAGCGCTGAAATTAACAATTTCTGCTCCCTGATTTTCCAAAACTTCTTTTGTATTAAAATACTCCTGGTCCTGGAAATCCTTAAAAGCGATAATCATTGCTATTTTTTTGCCTGTAGCCATAATTAAGTCTTCCTCAGGGGAAGAAGCTGACTTTTGGAATTTACTCCAAAGATACCAGCCGCTTCCTCCAAGAACTATTATTAAGATAATTATTAAAATGACTTTTTTCATCTTACTTAAAATACCTCGCCTTGTTCAGGTTATGTTCTTCCAATGTTTTTGAAAAAATTGTCTTTCCAGTCTCCGGATCCGTCAAAAAAAAGTTGTAAGGGCTATCTTTTGGAAAAATGGCCGCTTTTATCGAATCAATTCCGGGATTTGAAATCGGACCGGGCGGCAAGCCGGGATTCAAATAAGTATTATACGGCGAGGGCTTTCGGGTATCTTCTATTGAATAACGCCATTTGTCCACGTTCAAAATATAGGCGATTGAAGCGCAGGATTCGAGGGCCCGCCCCTCTTTTAATCTTTTCCAGAAAATTCCCGAAACAATCTGACGGTCGTCAAAAGTTTTAACTTCTTTTTCAATCAAACTTGCCATTGTAATGATTTTGTAAGGGGTAAACCCTGTACCAGAAATTTCGTTTCGGTAAGGGGCGAGTTTTTTATCAAAATTATTTAACATTTTCCCGACTATCTCGCTAGCCGTTGCTTCGGGAGAAAATTTATAAGTGTCGGGAAATAAAAAACCTTCCAAACTTGCCGCCTGGGGAGCGTTATTTAAAAATTTATAGTCCTCTTTAAAATCCTTGACTTTGAAATCGGAAATTAAAAAATCCAAATTGTTCTTTCTCAATCTTTCTTGAATCTGGCTGATTTTAAATCCTTCGGGAATCGTTATGATAATTTCGCGCGAAATAACCTCTCCATTTTTAATCTTTTGGGTAATCTGGGATACGGTCATTGCCGGCGATAAAAGATAATCCCCTGCCTGCAATTTTCCGGAAAAACCTTTACCCAGAACATAAAAAATAAAATAAAAATGGTTTTTGATTATCCCCTCTTCTTCTAAATTTCTGGCAATTTCATTCAGATTTTCTCCGCTTTTTACAACAAAAGTCCTTTCTTCGGCTTTAGGATTAAGCGGCATGTACATTTGAGAATAAACATAAAAACCGAGACAGACAATAGCAAAAAGCAACAAAATAAAAAACCACAAACCCCTTGAACTTTTTTCCTCTTGAGCAAAGAGGATTACCGGATTATTTTTTGAATTATCTTCCATAAATTTATTATTTTCCCTCAATTAAAGGGACGAAGGCGAAACCGGGATATTTCCCAATTTTGTCTGTGAAGACAAGCCCGAAGGGCGACGTCTGAACAGCTACAAAATTGAGGACCCCATTCTAATTTTGCCATCCAAAACAGGATAAACTATGGATAGCACAAAAGTTGGATAAAGTTCTGCGAAGCAGTGGACGAATAGTCCCGAGCCGAAGGCGAGTGCTTCGCCCCGGGAAACCTTTGCAAAATTAGGAAGGGGCTAATCACTTATAAGAGGGACGAAGGCGAAACCGGGATATTCATATTCTTCAAATTTTTTTTCATTTTTTTTAATTAGAAGCCAGATGCTGCCGCCAACCGGCGACACTATCCTCCCGCCCACTTTTAATTGTTCCTTCCAGGCCGGAGGAATTCTTTCGGCGGCGGCGGCGGCCTGAATTTTATCAAAAGGGGCCTTTTCTTTTAAACCTTTTGACCCGTCTCCATAAAAAATTTCTGCCACCCCGCTTTTGATAAAATTATATTTGGCTACATTTTCCCGGCCAAATTCAACCAGCTCCGGAATCCGCTCAATGGCATAAACCTTGCCCTCTTCTTTTTGGCTTGCAATATAAGAAAGAAGAGCGGTTGTCCAGCCGGAACCAGAACCAATATCCAAAATTTTATCCCCTGGCTGGGGACTTAAAAGCTCCAACATAAAGGCAACAGTCAGGGGCTGAGAAATTGTCTGGCCAAAACCAATCGGCAGGGGTATATTAAGTTCTGCCTCATCTTCCATTTCCCTGGGCAAAAAATCAGCCCGATTTATTTTTCTAAAGGCTTCAATAATTAAGGGTGTTTTTAAATAACCCTGTTGGATTAACTCGTCAATTAATAGCATTAATTTATTATAACTAAATTTTTGATAACAAAAAAGGGGCAAGTTTGCCCCTTAATTATTAGGTGCCATTGGGCATATCATCTTCCTCTTTTTCACTCCCTAACTCGCCCTTGAGAAACTTTATTTCTTGAGGCAAAAATTCCTTTTCAATAAAATCAATAACTTCCTGCGGCGATTTTTTTCCAAACATCCTTTTCCAGCCCCTAAAAATCTTTTCTGCTTTCTTTTCTGCTTTTTTAGAATTCCTTTCTTCTTTCAAAATATCTTCCAATATTTTTTCTTTGCTTAAATTTCCTTCTTCATCCATCCAGCTTTTAATAGTTCTTATGATTACTGATGGTAGATAATTATGAAAAAGTTGATGCCAGGTGTGGTGCCATTTAATAGAGCAGTTATAGATATTTTCAGGAACACTCGGTCCGCCAACAGTCCGGGAAATTATATGATGCTTGGAACTTTGTCCTGGATTGTAAGACTGACCCTTTTCAGATTTTCTATTTGAAGACTTTCTCTTAGACTTTTTTGTCATTTAGCCCTCCTCTCAATTTACCAAGTATTAAGCTGTCAAAGAGCTTTTATTTAATATACTGCAAACAAAATGTTTCGGCAAGCCCAATATAAACAAAAAAGGAAGGGTTTTATGCCTTCCTTTTAGCTTATAACAAACTAATGAATACCTATCTTCTTTTCCAGCTGGGTCAGAATCTCTTCATTGTTGAAAACCTCTCCATTCTCGGGAGCAATATAAAATATCTCTTCTGTCATAAAAATTCTCTTGTTCCGACTTCTAACCCGCAGGGTGCCAAAACCGGTATCTAATAGCTTGCCTTTCCGGTCCTCAAACTTGGTATTGTGAACTATTGCCCCAACTTGCATTCCCACTCTTTGCCCAAGCTCTGCACTCCATCTGTTCATGCTGGTGGCTACGTGGTAGTTAGCGGACCATACAATCTGGGCTTTAGACTTTTCAATAGTATCCTGCAGTCTCAAGACCGTGGTCTTGGCCCGAGCCATATGGAGATGAAATGATTCCATCAAAAGACCCGATGGAAGAGTATAAAGATTGGTTTTGATTATTTTACTTTCCACAATCTCGTCAAGTTCTGGCAAATAGTATCCTTTTTCTTTCAAAATTTCGGCCAGCTTGCGTCTCAAGACATTAACAAGCTCGTACCGAAAAGTGGCAAGCGGGGTAAAACCTTCGTCTTCTGCCCAATCATCATGATTGCCATCTATATAGACAAAATCAAGCAGGCAATCTAATATTATGTTTCTTAGCTCCTCAACCGTAGGTTTGTTTTCCCCAAATGCCTCCAAAGCTTTTTGAAACCGGGGCCCAAATGCTCTTAAGATTACTTCGGCAACAAGATGGGCAGCGAGTCTCCCTTGGGAAGTATAATTTAAGCCGCCAACAACTTCCCCTCTCTCAATAAGATGATGCTTTAATCCCTCAATGAAATCACCCAGACCCGCAAGAACTTTTACTCCATTCTCCAGAATAACTTTAGGAAGCTCGTCAACAAAAAACTTGGCATCGCAGTTAATATTTGCAGCATGCAAACAGCCAAATCCCGCTATCGTATCTTCTTGATATTCCTCTCCGCCATTGGGATAAACGAGGTTTGTCTGAAGCCATTTAGGATTAAAGTCGTAACGCTCAGATGCCTTATCATAACAGATTCTTGGCTGAAATCTTTCTGATTCCAGCATCCTCTTTAGACACGGCATTAACTTTTCTCGATTGACACCAGTGGCCTCTTCAAACAAACCAATGGTTTGGGCGCCGCGCTCCTTTAGGGCACCAAGAATCTTCTTTTGGATTTCCGAACAATGCGGCGGTATCTCAATAAATTCGCGCTCCCTACTTACCAAATCCTTGAAGCTGTAGGTGCGCTTAGCCACCAGGATGTCCTTTTCCCTAATGAATACTTCAGCAACAACAACGCCAATCTGGTTTTCCGAAGTCTTCACTTCTCCCAATTTACAAGAAGCCGGGACCGAAAGATAATGACGCTTTGCCTCGCCTCGGGGTTTAAAAATACTGGAAGCTAAACAACCAACAGTATACAGATCAGGCAAGGGCCTGGTAGTCCGCCTCTGATGGTCTTTTACTTCTCTGTCTACCGGTGCGCTATCATATTCACTGCGCCAACTCTCTTTTTTAGGAACCAATCCCAGAAGCTTCTTATCAGTTCCCTTCAGAGGAAAATGCTCATCGACCTCTGACCAATAACGAATATCCGGACGAAGCTGAGTTAATTTTTCAGCAATCTTTTCTCCATATACACCGTCATAAGCAGGAGAGGTCATAATATAAAGCCTGGCAAACTTTCCATCCTGGCGGGGACGAGGCAGGCGGGGAATTGCTTCTGATAGTTCGGCTACCAAAGCGTCTAAAATCTCATCTTCTATTGCCGCCTTATCAATTATTTCTATTTGCCTTTCCTCTTTTTTCTTTTCATGCTCTTTTTTGTTTCGCTCTTTGATGGCGTTTATCTCGTTCTTGATTAAACAAGCAACATCCTTCTTGGAGACCAACCCGCCCTCAAGAACCATAAAGTGGGTTTTTTCGTCCTTAAAGGTTTCAAAAGCTTTTCTTACTAAACCACGTCTGTAACGTGGACTCCCGGCATCAATCCTGGAAAACAATCCAATCCTGATTCCTTCTTTTTTCATCTTTTCTTCGCCTCCTTTTCAAAACCGAAGAAATCGACCGTTTATTAATTTGTCAAAGGTCTTTCTTATAGGATAACTGCTAGAATTTTATAAGTCAACCCCAGCTATCCTTACATTACATTATAGCACGGGCCTCAAAAATGTCAAGACCCTGAAGAAAAAAGCCCACTTTTTAAAGAGTGAGCTTTTAAGTTTCTATTTTTACCTCCGTTGCATTTTTTCTACGATATCTCTGGCGATAATTACGCCGGTCATTGATGATTGCAAAAGTCCTCGGGTGCGGCCCGAACCGTCGCCGCCCACATATAATCCAGGAATGGCTGTCTCAAAATTTTGATTCATTTCAATTTTGGTTGAATAGAATTTGGCTTCAACCGCGTAAAACAATGTGTGTTTGCTGTCAATCCCTTTTATAAACTGACCCATTCTCTCAATCATTTCCAAAATTGTAATCATCTGCCGATAAGGAATAGCAAAAGTAATATCACCTGGCGTAGCTTCTTTCAAGGATGGCTCAATAAAATCCCTGCTTTCCCTAATCCTTTCCGGCGTAGACCTTCTTCCGTCTTTAAGATCGCCCAGTCTTTGAACCAAAACTTTTTCCCCAAGCATATTGGCCAATTCGGAAATATGTTTTGCGTATTTTATCGGTTCGCGAAATGGTTCGGTAAAAGGCACGCTAACCAAAATGGCAAAATTGGTGTTTGGCGACCTGTTCCGCCTCCGTTCAAAACTATGACCATTTACAGTGGTTAAAAGATCCTTGTATTTTTCAATCACCACCCAGCCGTAGGGACAGACGCAAAAGGTTCTGGCCAAATCTCCGAATGTTCTTCCCAAAAATTTGATTTTTGGGTCATAAACAAGATTAGTCAGGGGCGTCATAATTATAGCCGGAACTTCTACCCTGATGCCAATGTCAACGCTCATTTCTTTAGATAAAATTTTCAGGCCCAGTTTTTCAGCCTGTCCAGCCAACCAGTCAGCCCCGCTTCGGCCCGGAACGACAATCAGAGTTCTGGCAAAAAAAATTCCCTGGGGAGTAAAAACTTCATGCACGCCCTGCGAATTTCTGGAAAAAGATTCAACAGGTGTGTTTAAAAATATTTTAACTCCCCGTCTTTGCAAATATTTTCTTATTTTCTCTACGATTCCCCATGTTCTATCGCTCCCAATGTGACGGGTTCTGGTGGGAATAAAACTAAGGTCCAAAGCCATCGCTTCTCGAACTTTTTCTTCAATTTCTGAATCCGGCCCCCAAATTATTTTTGCCCTTGCGCCAAATTGAAGATAGGTTTTATCAACATAATTCATTAATTCTTCAAATTCTTGCTCGCCAATAATCTGGGACAAATTGCCCCCGACCCTTGGGGAAAGAATGAGTTTTCCGTCAGAAAAAGCTCCAGCCCCTCCCCAACCGGAAGTCAGATTGTCCCTATCCCCTTCATTCCGAAGTGGACCCATATCAAACATCGCAATATCTAATTTTGAATTCAATTTTACCAGCTCCAGAGCCGCAAACATCCCTGCCGGACCAGTGCCAATAATAATCACATCGTATTTTTCTTTCATCTTCGCACCTTCTTTATTTTTAAAAGAACACCCCTATTAATTTAGCACCTTCTAAAAATTTTGGCAACCCCCACACCATAACGAGGACTGCGCTTTGCGCAAATTTTTTAAGGCACTTTCCTTTATTACCCTAATTGGAAAACTTACTTGATGTGAAAGACAAAATATGAAATATTGTCCTCGTTTGGTGTGGGGGCAAATAGTAAAAGCCCTTTTCAGGGGGCTATCTTGCTAAAGTAGAAATTAAATTTTTCAAGGCGAGGGAATGTGGCTTTTGAAACCTTCCGCAGCCGAGCGGGCACGGTTCCAATTATTCTCTCTTTTTTAAATGCGAGGGCAGTCCTCAAAAAAGACCTATCGGAGGCGACTGAGCATGGTCCCCGCCAAAGGCGGGGTCAGTCGCCGAGATCGGAGCGGCGTCCAGACGCTGGTCGGGACGACCGCGTGCTTTTTTGAGGACTGTCCGAGCATCAGGCGCCAAAACGTCTTTCCCTTTCCGAATATTCCTCAATGGCTCTTTTAAATTCTTTTTCCTCAAAATCCGGCCACAATGTCTCGGTGAAATAAAGCTGGCTGTCGGCCGTATGCCACATCATAAACCCGGTGGAATTGTGAGGTTCGCCGCCAGTTCTTATTAAAAGGTCGACTGGCGGCAAATCCTTTGTCCAGAGATTCTCTTTTATTAAATCTGAAGTAACTTCTATTTTTTTTGTTTTCGAAAGATTCAAGATATTTTTTATTGCTTCAATCATTTCATCGGTTCCGTTATAGGCAACCAGAATTGTTAAAAAATGTTTATTATAATTTTTGGTTAAATTAATTGCTTTTTCAATTGATTCCTTTGCTCTTTGGGGGGCAATTTCTCTCCAGCGGCCAAAAACATTAATTTTTACCTCATTTTGGCGAATTCTTTTGTCTTTGGCTAATTTTGAAAAATAAGTTTTATAAAGTTTGAAAAGAAAATTAATTTCAATCTTTGACCTTTTTGTTAAATTTTCAAATGAGCCAACCCAAATTGTGAGGTAAGGAATTTTAATATCGGCGGCCGCTTTCAAAACTTTTTCAACGGCTTTCACTCCTGCGAGGTGTCCCTGCCAGGGCAAAAGTCCCCTCTTTTTTGCCCAGCGCCGATTGCCGTCGGGAATGATAACTATGTGTTTTGGCAACTCTTGAGTCATATAAATACCTGCCAAAGCTCAAAAAAAACTTTAGCTTTGGCGAGGCGAAGGTCGCTTTCGTGAACCTTGGCGGATTGCATCCGTCGAATGTCCGCCACAGCGAACCGAAGGCGGGGGTACCAGGATTCGAACCCGGAAGTTCGCTTTTGGAGAGCGACAGTTTACCATTGAGCTTATACCCCCACTAAATTATTTCTTCGTTTCCTTGTGCACAGTGTGTTTCCTGCACCATTTGCAGAATTTTTTCAATTCTATCTTTTTTTCAATTTTCCTTTTGTTTTTGTGGGAATAATAATTCACTCTTTTGCACTGGGTACATTGAAGTTTTATAATGTTTTCTTGACTCATTGTATACACAAATTCACACAAATAGATGTCGCTTTCAGAAGTAAGACTTCCTTCGGCGACCACACAAATTCACACAAATATTCGTGTTGATTAGTGTTCCTATTCGTGTTGATTGGTGTGTTTTAACGCTTACGCCAGCTCTTGCTAATATTATCCCATTCGTACAATTCCCTTAATTTTCCAAAATAGGGATCGTCCCCCTGTTTTAAAATCCACTCATCGGTTCCCGGTTCAAAATAACCGACCATTTTATAATTTATCTTTCCGCCATCTTCCCGTGCCTCTATTAAAATTTGTCTCAAAATATGGCCGTCTTCGTATTCGACATAAGCGGCATTATCCTTTACAAACCAGAATCTAGTGACGTACCAATGTCCCCCCAAAACGGGCTTTTCCGGAGAAAGAGCGGCGATATTTTTGCTGGCATAGTCCATAAACTCGCCCCTTGAAAATTCCTGCTTTGGCTGCTCAGTTGGGGTAGCTTGAGGTCCGGTTTGTCCTTCCGGAGATTTTTTTTCTTCAGCCGCTGGTTTAAGATTTTCAGTAACCGGACTGACAATCTCTTTAATGTTCTGCCAATAAAAAATTATTATTAAGAGGATTAAAAGCAACAAAAACAGAATTAAATTTTTTTTGTTGATTTCAAACATATTTCTTGAGCCTGAAAGCGGATTTGCACCGCTGACCTCGTCTTTACCAAAGACGTGCTCTGCTACCTGAGCTATTCAGGCAATTTTTAATTTTAAATTTTTCATTGTGGGTAGGGAGGGATTTGCACCCCCGAAGGCCGTAGCCAGCAGATTTACAGTCTGCCCCATTTGGCTGCTTTGGTACCTACCCAGTATAAAATTCAAAATTATTGGGAGCCAACGGGGTGATTTGAACCCCGAACAACACTTCGTTTCACTCAGTGTATACGGGGCGGGCACCCGACCAATGGTTTATCCCAGCAGTATCTTAATTGTGCCCAAGCCAGGGAGGAGAGTCGAACTCCTGACCCACGGTTTACAAAACCGTTGCTCTGCCCACTGAGCTACCCTGGCACAATTTAGAACTGCGGGACCCCGAAGTTGTAAGTTTTGCTTCGCAAAACAACATACTTCTGGGGCAAAACAGTTGCTCTACCGCTGAGCTAAGGCGGCTTAGGCAGGCGGGCAAAACCACTGCTCTACCGCTGAGCTACCCCAGCAAATAATTAAAGTAAGCCATTGGACCCCTCCGTCTTTTCTTCCGATTTATTTTCGGTTTTAAATTTTTCCCAGTAATCTTTTTTGGATTCCGAAAGGACTTTTGACCTTTCCTGGAATCTTTTTGAAAGCTTGGCTGAAAAGTTTTCTAATTTAAGGGCGAAGATTCTAATTTTTTTAAACAGTTTGCCAAGAGATGAAGAGAAATTTTTTTCCCAATTTTCAATGTCAATAATTTTTTTCTTTGGGATATTCTCCTCTTCTTTTTTTAATTTCTGTTCGGGAGGAAGCTGTAAAAGATGGGGGGCCTTTTTAAAAATCGTTATCAAAATCCCCAAAAAACAAATTATAAAGATGAGTTTGATAAATATCATAAATTAAATTTGGAACCTGACAAATCTTTTTACGGAAATATTCTCTCCAAATTTCAAGATAAAATCATTAATCAAATCCTGAATCGTCTTCCGGTCATCTTTTATATACGGCTGAGAGAGTAAAGAAATTTCTTCGCAATATTTTTTAATCTTTCCCTCAACTATTTCATCTATCAGACGGGCAGGTTTTCCGGAATTGGCGAGTTGCTCTTGATAAATTTTTCTTTCGCCCATCAAAAAATCCTCCGGCACGTCTTCCAACTTCACATACAAAGGCGACATAGCCGCTATCTGCAGACAAATATTGTGGGCAAGCTCCCTAAACTCTTTGTTTCTGGCGACAAAGTCGGTTTCGCAATTCAACTCAAGCAAAACCCCAACTTTTCCGTTCGAATGAATATAACTCTCAATAATTCCC
>Ga0315282_10016113_pt1 | contig 10954 bp, 10 predicted proteins | sample YL17G07_20_MG_FD_203693 | JGI IMG/M metagenome (GOLD analysis project Ga0315282, IMG submission 203693) | Sediment microbial communities from Yellowstone Lake, YNP, Wyoming, USA - YL17G07_20 | ecosystem: Environmental > Aquatic > Freshwater > Lake > Sediment | place: USA: Wyoming | collected...
CCGTAGGGTGCGTGCTTGCACGCACGCGGAAAGTCCGTAACCCGTAGGGTGCGTGCTTGCACGCACGCGGAAAGTCCGTAACCCGTAGGGTGCGTGCTTGCACGCACGCGGAAAGTCCGTAACCCGTGGGGTGCGTGCAAGCACGCACCCTACCTACTTGCCTCGCCCAGGCGTCCGCGTGCGTGCAAGCACGCACCCTACCTACTCCTGACCCGCCGCGCGCGAATTCTCGATGCCCTTCAGCGCGGTGGGTCACGAGAGCCACCGCGCAGCACGTGCGCGCCAAGGCGGGGCGGCTGAGCGGGCTGATCAGTTCTTCGCGGCGCCGATGCAGTAGAGGTTGCCCACGGCGCGCACGAAAATCCGGCCGCGCGAGATGGCGGGCGACGCGCGGCACTGCTCGCCGAGGGCGTTCCTGGCGACCACCTCGAAGGTCGGCCCGGTTCGGATGACGGTCGTCTGCCCATCGTCGTCGAGGAAGTACAGGTTCCCCGCCGCCGACACCGGGCTCGGGCTGACGTGCCGCGCGGGCCACTCCTCGCCGCAGGCGATGACGGCCAGCGCCAGGACCGCCATGCCAGGCCACATCGTCCGCATCATGAAAGCGTCGCCCTCCGGTCAAGAGCCCGCCCGGCGAACGGGCCTGTTATCTCAACAAAACCCCCTGTCGGGTTTTGTCGAGATGATCGGTCCGTAACCGACCCGCAGGGCCGGCCGACGGCGTTTTGCCGGCCCAAAGGCAAGCGGCCGCGTTTGGGCCGCAAAAGCAGGCCCGACTCGAGTTCTTTCACACCGCCGGCCGCCCTGCAAGCAGCATGATCCGGCGTTGTGGAACTAATCGCTTGGCGTGGATTCGCCTCGCTCCTCCAACTCCTTGAGGCGTCGGGCGCGGCGCATCGAGATCCAGGCCAGCAGGAGGCCAAACTCATACAGAACGATGAGCGGGATCGCCATCAGCGTGCAGGAAAACGGGTCGGGCGCCGGGGAGATGAGCGCCCCGGCGACGATCAGGGCGAAGATCATGATCTTCTGCTTGCGCGCCAGGGTGCCGAGTGGCACCAGGCCGGTGCGCACCAGGAAGAGGATCACCAGGGGGGTCTGGAAGCACACGCCGAAAATGAGGGTCATCCAGGCGATGAAGCGGAGGTAATCGTCGAGCATGAAACTGGGATCGATCAGCGGGATGCCCTCGACCAGGATCTTGCTGGTCGGCGCCATAAGGGCGGCCAGCGCCAGCGGGAGGATGACGAAGTAGAAGGTCGCGCCGCCGGCCAGAAAAAGCAGGAAACTGGCCGGGCCGTAGGTCCTGACAAACCGTTGCTCTTTCTCGCGCAGGCCCACGCCGACGAACGCCCAGATCTGGTAGACGACCCATGGAGAAGCCAGGAAGACTCCCACCACTGTGGTCACGATGATGATGGACATGAAGCCGAAAATGGGGCTCCCCAGAATGATCCGCGGGGGACTCGCCATGTGGAGTGTCTGCCAGGCCTTCAGGTAGGGACGGACCAGGGCCGCCATCACCTCCTTGTAGAATACGCCGCAGACGCACGATGCGATCAGGATGCCAAGCAGCGCGTAAATGATCCGCTGGCGCAACTCCAGCAGGTGCTCCGTGAACGTCATCTCCACATCCGGCTTGACCAAGGAGAGGTATCCTTACGATGCCGTGGCGGACAACCCGACGGCCCGCTCGCCGCGGAGGAAGTTCTCGTAGTTGCCGAGTTCCATGAGGATTTCGCGCGCCTTGCGGGCGCGCTGCATCGTGATGCGTCCGCTGGTGATCCAGTTGTAGAGGAGGTCGGGATTGTCCGGCCGGTAAAGCCCCGCAAATTCCCTGTAAAACTCCTCTCGCGGCAGGCGCGTAGGCAGGACCGCATGAAGCGCGTCGAAGAGACGATAATCGTGCGTCACCAATTCGTGGTACCGTTGCTCGTAAAGGTCCGTGCCGGGCAGGGGCGTCAGGATGGTGAACTGCGGATATATGATACTCTTCTGCTCGCGATAGGCTTTCAGTTGGCGGAAATCCTCGTGCGTGAATTGCGGGTCCACGATGAACGCGCCCCACATGTGCACGCCAAGGCCGTTCAGGATATCCATGGCCCGTTCGTTCTGCTCGACCGTGGCGCCCTTGGCGACGGCGTCGAGTTTGTCCTGGGTGGCGGCCTCGAAGCCGATGAGGACGGTCTCCAGGCCGCCCTCGCGCCACGCGGTCAGCAGGTCCGGGTGCCGCGAAATCGTGTCGGTCCGGGCCTGCATGCCGAATTCCTTGCGGATGCCGCGCTTCTTGAGCAACTCCAGTATCTTCCAGGCCCGCGGGACGTTCGCGAGGAAGTTGTCGTCGACGAAACTCACCGTGTAGGGCTTCAGGGTTTCGAGTTCATCGACGACCCGCTCGGCCGACATGTAGCGGCACTTCTTGTGGTAGAACTTCCAGACCGAACAGAAGTTGCACCGGAAGGGGCACCCGCGGCTTGTCGCGATGGCGCCGTGCGGCTTGTCGAAGAGGAAGAAGTACTGGTCGGCGTAGCGGGCCGCCAAGTCGCGCGCGGGCATCGGCAGGTCGTCGAGCGACCCCATGAGCGGCCGCCCCTTGTTGAAGACCCACGAGTTGTCCGCCTGCCGCCAGGCCAGGCTAGAGACGGCCCCCAGCGCGTCGCCGGGTCTGTCGGGCCACCGGCGGTCGAGAAGTTCGAGCAGTTCGCGGAATGTCTGCTCGCCTTCGCCGATCACGATGGCGTCGACATAGGGGAACTGGAAGTCGGCCGGCATCAGGCTGGCGTGAAGCCCTCCTACGATCGTGAACGCATCGGGCCGGGCCGCCTTGACCTTGCGCAGGAGGTCCAGCGCATTGTAGACCTCGGTCGTGAGGCACGTGACGCCCACCAGGTCCGGTTCGAAGTCGGCCAGGGTTTCCTCCAGCGCCCCGTCGAGGCGCATGTCCAGCAGGCGAATGTCGTGGTTCGGGCGTGCCACGGCCCCGACGGATTCCAGGGCCAGTGGTTCGGGAACGGCCGTCCGCCGGAACCCAAGGTAGTCCGGCGGCGGCGGCGGCTGGACCAGAAGAACCCTCACCCCTAACGCTCCTGTCTACAGCGAGGAAGCCTGACCGACAGCCTATCCTACGGTTTAGGGCCGGGCGAGGCAAGGGATTTGGGCAGGTTTGGAAGGTTCCCGCGCCGTCGGGCCGCGGGGAGAAGGCGGGGGACCGCTTAACCGTCTTCGCGGTCCGGGGCCAGCCGCGGCGGCTCGCCCGCATAGTCATACGCCATGCTGAACAGGCGCGGCAGTTGCCAGAACGGCGACGCGGCCGCATCCTTGCGGGTTTGACAAAACTCGATACCTACAACATAGCGATCCTGCTGGCGCCGGCAGTGGATGACGCGCCCGGTCAATTCCAGCGGCGCATGGGTCCCGCTGGCCGGCAAACGCAACGTCAGCCGCTCGTTGACCTTCAGAGCCACTGGGCTGTTGGCGCGCAGGCCGCCCAGGGAAAAATCCTGCAACTGGAGGCGGCACTGCGCCCGGTGCTCCGCTTGGCCTCGCTTCAGCAGGTCGTCTCGGCGGGTGTTGATGGGCATGAAGGTGCCGAAGCGGCCGAATTGCCGTCGCTCCCGTTGTCCTGACCAGGCATGGCTCTCGGTCTTGCTTTCCATTGCCAGGGCATCCTGAAGAAACCGGGTGTTGCTCGTTGTACGTCACCCCGCGCCCGCTCATCTATCAGCCGAGGTAATTATCGGCGCAAAGACTCCCCGCTCTTCAATGTCGCCGGGGAATTATGGCGCACAATTTGGCGAATGCAAACGCCTCCTGCGGAATTATCTCTATTGGCCTGGGTAAACGTCCGGCCGCGGACGTCGGTGAGGCCGAGCAGGGCAGGGCGCGGGCCATCGTTGATTCTCTCCGTCACAAGGTTCCTCGCCGCGGCGGGAGCAACATCCTTCCCGCCGCAGGCGTCCGCCCCCTTGTTGACGGCCCGCCGTGTTCTGTGGACAACTTTGCGCCGTTATGTGCGCGGGCGCAATCCCGGGTTCCCGTAGGGCTGAGCCCGCACGTCGCATCGCAATACTGTACGACCCTCGCACACGCGAAGCAACAAAAATCGGGTCAGTCGGCCCGGACGTCCTCTCGCTCCGACCAGGGTTCCTCGAAGGCGATGCCGATGGCGAAGTGATCGCCGCATTCCTTGCAGTGAACGACCATGCCGGCTGCATCACGGCCTCGGCCAGGACCGAGCGGAGGGAAGAACAGCGTCACCGTCTCGGCCGGACGGAGCAGGTCCTGCGCGACGGCGCCCACCCCGCCGCGGGACACGTTCAGAACGCGCAGGCCGACGACGCGCCGAGGATCGTCCTGAGGCGCATTGTGACGGACGGCCTGGAGGGGCATGCCGACGATGGAACGTCGGAATCGTCGCCGGTCCTGCGGCGTTACCGGTGCGTTGCTCACGGAAGTGCTCCCTGCCTCTCGACCGTGTGCCGCCCACAGGAGGCCATTGGCGGCAGCACGGCGGGTCAGACCTTACCGTTCGCAACCCGCATGTGTTGGCGCACATTATAACCGCCGGCGCCGGGGCTGCAACAGTATTTTCCGGTTTGTCCGGTTTGCCCTTTCTCCCCTGCCCATGAGCCTGCCAGGGCGGCGGGGGAAGGCGACGGCGTCTCGACACAGCAGACCCAGGCCCGTCAAGTAGGCCCCGCGATGTACTCAAGCAAGCGGCCCTGGCTTTGCCGGCGAATCTGGCGGTCCAGGAGGTCAAGTTCCTCCGTCTGGAGTCGCAGGCGCTCGCGGAGGGCCTCCGCCTGCGATTCGAGCCGGCCGAGTTCCTGCTGGAGTTGGTCGCGCAGGCCTTCGAGTTTTTGCCGGAGTCGCTGGCGGGCGATCGTCGCAGCAATGCTGAGGCGGTTCTGGTCGTCGGCGGGAGGGCGGACCGTCTCGGACGCCTCGCGGATGATCTTCTGGAGCGCCCGCACCGTCGTCTCCTCCTTCAAGAAGTTGGGGCAATCGGTCAGGCTGTCGGAGGCCAGCATCTCCTCGAGCGTGGCGATGCGCTCGCGGCGGACGGAGGTCTGGGTCTGTACGGCGGCAAGTTGCTCGCGGGTCCGTCCGGCCTCGCCCTGGAGTTGGGCGATGCGGCGGGCGGTCGCCATGGCGTCGGCCCCGGCAGTCACGACGCCGTGGGCTTCCGCCTGGGGGGGCGCCAGCGGACGGGTCGCCCACCCCGGACCGATGCGGATAAGCACAAGCAGTCCCAGGATGATAAGGACGGCCAGGGGCCACATCAGCGTGGCGTGACGCTTGAGCCAGGACATGCCGCCATCCTCGGCTTTCTCTAACGGGGCGATCGCGGGGTGGCTAGACGTCATCGGGCCTGTCGCTCTCACATCTTGTATCGGCACTTGACGAAGGGCGGATTAGGGCATTGTGTGCCCGGCCCGGAGATTTTTTGTCGCGTTTTGCCGGTGATTGGCGCCCCGAAGTTGCTTGACAGCCGGCCGCGGGGGCAGGTAGTGTAGTAGTAGACCCATGGGGCGGCACCGGTCGCGGGGGCCGTGGGGGATCTGGCGGGGGCATCTCCGGCGGACCGTCGCAAGGGTGCGGGGATCGCACACCACTGGGCGGCAGCGCCTGGACCGGGTTCCACGGAACCCTCATTAAGGAGCGGACCATGACTGAGGCACCACAGGCATCACCCGCGAAGGACATGGACCTTGGCGCCTACATCTCCAAGGCTTGGAAACTGGTCACCGCCGACCTGGTCTTGTTCGTAGTAGGGTTCCTCATCGTGATGGCCATCATCGTGGGCTCAATGATTGTTGTCGTCGGCCCGATTTTCGTCGGGGGACCGCTAATGATAGGGTTCATCCGCGTCATCCAGAAACGCATGAACGGAGAACCGGCGGCCATAGGCGACATCTTCAACGGATTCAAGGATTTCACCAGGGGCTTGGTCGTGGTGCTCCTCCTGCTTCTCGTTGCCATTGTTGTGGCCATTCCTGTGGTGATCATCAACATTGTTCTGGCCTTCATCCCCTGCCTTGGCCAGATCGCGGCCTTTGTGGTGAACCTGGCCGTTGGCCTTGGCCTCGGCACGTGCCTGTTCTTTGTGTGGCCCCTTGCGGCCCTTACCGAGATTCCTCCCGTAGATTGCATCTCGAAGAGCATCAAGTTTGCGTTTGCGAACTTCGGGCCGGTGCTTCTCCTGGCGTTTGTGGCCGGCCTGATCGGCGAGGCTGGGGTCATAGCCTGCGGTATTGGCGTGCTGTTCACCGTCCCTCTGGCCGAGGCCATTCGCGTTGCGGCCTACAACGACTACTATGTGCGAAAGAGCCAGGCGGCCGCGTAGGATGACGGGGCGGGGCATCTCAAAAGCGGTTGATAGGTGATCCAGGGCGGGGGCGACCGGCCGGTCGCCCCCGCGTCTTCCGAGGAGGCGGCGTGTGTGGCCCGGACGCCTTCGACCGGGCACCGTGAATTGCTCGCATAGCCGAGGGCGGCTGTGCTACAGAAGACTGGGTGCAGAACGTGAACGTGCTGGTGGTCAACTGCGGTTCGTCGAGCATCAAGTACTCGCTGTTCAGGATGCGCGATGGCGCGGAAGCCGCCGTGCTGGCCTCCGGCATCGTCGAGAAGATCGGCGAGGCCGCCAGCCGCCTGTGCCATGAAGTCCGCGGGGTAAAGGAGGTCCGCGACGTCCGGGCGCCCGACCACCATGCGGCGTTCGGCCTGATGATCCACGCGCTCGTCGAGGGGCCGCAGGCTGTCATCGCCAGCCCGCGCGACATCGATGCTGTCGGCCACCGCCTGGTCCACGGCGCCGAGAGGTTTACCGAGAGCGTCCTCGTCGATCCGCAGGTCATCGAGGCCATCGAGGCGTGCGTGCCGCTGGCGCCCCTGCACAATCCGCCGAACCTGATCGGCCTCCGGGCCGCCATGGCCCTCATGCCCGGCGTGCCGCAGGTGGGCGTCTTCGACACGGCCTTTCACCAGACCATGGAGCCGCGGGCCTTCCTCTACGCGATTCCCTATGACCTTTACACGACGCACCGCCTCCGGCGGTATGGCTTCCATGGGACCAGCCATAGGTACGTGACGGAGGCGGCGGCCAGGTTTCTCGGCAAGCCGCTCGAACGCACGAACGTCATCACGTGCCACCTGGGGAACGGATGCAGCATGACGGCCGTCCGCGGCGGCAAGAGCGTCGACACCTCGATGGGGCTGACGCCCCTGGAAGGACTCGTCATGGGCACGCGCAGCGGCGACGTCGACCCCGCCCTGGCGTTCCACATGGTCCGCGCGCTGGGGATGACCGTGGACCAGGTCGACGCGGTCCTGAACCGCCAGAGCGGCCTCCTGGGACTGTCGGGCGTGTCGAATGACATGCGCGAGGTGTTGCGCGCCGCCGAGGAGGGCAGCCCGCGAGCGCGGTTGGCCCTCGACATCTTCTGCTATCGCATCCGCAAGTACGTCGGAGCCTATACGGCCGTCGTGGGGAAGGTCGACGCCCTGGTCTTCACGGGGGGCATCGGCGAGAACTCGGCCCCCATCCGGGCGGGGGCGTGCGAAGGCCTCGAGCCGCTCGGTTACAGGATGGATGCGGCCAGGAACGTCGCTCCGGACCGCGGCCCGCGCGACCTGGCGGCGCCGGATTCTCCGAAACGCATCCTGGTGATCCCCACCGACGAGGAAGCGATGATTGCCCGCGACACCGCCCGGATCGTGGCCGGTCTCTAGTGTCGCGGCAGGAAGAACGCGGGGCTCTTGTCCTGGTCGGCGCTGCTCAGGTCGAACCTGGGTTGCCGCGTCATGATGGGCACCATCGGCGCGCGGGACGGGTCGACGTTCTGGGGGTCCTCGTACCCCGACACCACCTCGTGCGCCCAGTCGGGGTTTGGGTAGCGGTCCATGCTGTCGACGTGGCAATCGTAGAAGACAAGGTTGGTCCGGCCGCCGGTGGAGACATCGATCGGATGTCGGGCCGCGACGCGTTCGGGGTTGTTGCCGGTGTCCTGGAAAAAGACGCCGTCGGCGGCCATGAGCAGCCGGCTCCGCGCTTTGATCTCGGACACGTCGTGGATCTGCGTGGCCTGGGTGGCCGGGGTGTCTGCGGTGTTCAGCGCCAGCGAGGGAAACCGCGCCATCAGGGTGGGGTCGTTTCCTGTGTAGCCATTCCAATAATACGAACAGTCGTACATGTGGGCGGGGTTGCCCAGGCGAGTCCAGCCCTGGGCCCTCCTGTCCGTGGGGACGGCCTGGTCCCATGCATCGGCCAGGGCCACGTACGTCTCAGTGGAGGCCGGGCAGATAAAGACGCTCGCCTGCCCGCTCCGTATCTTCGTCGCCTGTTTGGCGTCCGCCGCGGCCATGTCCTGGGCATCGACGCCGGCAAAGGTGGCCAGCAGGCCGCACCAAAACGTGTCTCCATTGGTGGCATCGCGGATCACCGTGGGGGGGATCTTCCCGCCGCTGGCCGTGATGTAGGCCATCACGGACTTGGCGAGTTGGCTCAGGTTGTGCTGGCACCCGACGCACAGGGCGTACTGGTAGGCCTTGACGACGGCGCCCAGCAGCAGCGCCACCAAAAGGGCGATGATGATGACGACGATCAGCAGTTCGATCAGCGTGAAGGCCGGCCGCCCGTGCACCCCAAGCCTTGTGTTCTTCCCCATGGCTTCGCCGCTCCCCAAGCCCGGTCCCCCATGCCCCAGACTCGCACCCCGACGCATTCTATGACCGCGGGCCGAGGATTACAAGCAGCATCTTCGGCGCCGGCGGCGGCGGACAAACGCTCCGGGCGGCAGGGGCGCGGCATCTTGTACCCCAGCACCTCTGGCCCTCTCGTCGACCCCGGCCCCGCGCAGGCCGCTGGCCGCGAAACAACATTGCAGCCTCCCCGGGCTGGGCATACAATCATGCCCAAACTGGCATGGCCGGGCCCGGGCGCAGCGTCGGCCGGGGCCGGCCGCCACCCGTAAGGGAGCCGCCATGCCCGACGTCGTATGCCTCGGGGAACTCCTGATTGACTTCGTGGCCGTCCAGGAGAACCTGCCGCTCCTGGAGGTGCCCGCCTTTCGCCGGGCGCCCGGCGGCGCACCGGCCAACGTGGCCTGCGGAGTGGCCCGGCTGGGCCGGACGGCCGGATTCATCGGCAAAATCGGCGCCGAGCCCTTCGGCGACTTCCTCCGGCGCACCCTCCAGGAGGCCGGCGTCGACACCGGCCACCTGGTCTCAACCGACCAGGCCCGCACGACCCTGGCCTTCGTCGGGGTTCATGCCGACGGCCGCAAGGAGATCTTCTTCTACCGCAACCCCGGCGCCGACATGCTGCTCGGACCCGAGGACATCGACGAGTCCTACGTGGCCGGGGCGGCGTGCTTCCACTTCGGCTCGATCAGCATGATCGATCCCGGGCCGAAGGCGGCCACTCTCAAGGCCGCCGAGATTGCCCGGAATGGCGGCCGCCTGGTCTCGTTCGACCCGAACTGGCGTCCCGCGCTGTGGCCCTCCGAGGCGCGCGGACACTTGGAAATCAGGACCGGCCTGGCCCTGGCCGACGTCGTCAAGGTCAGCGCCGAGGAGTGGCGCCTCGTGACCGGCACCGAGGACCTCGCCGAGGGCGCCAGGGGCATACTCGCGGCCGGGCCGCGCCTGGTCGTCGTCAGCCTGGGCGAGAAGGGATGTTATTATCATCATTCTTCTGGCGCCGCCTTCGTGCCCGGATTCAAGGTGCCGGTCGTCGAGTGCACGGGGGCCGGCGACGGGTTTGTGGCCAGCCTCCTCGTGGACCTCCTGGACCACCTGGAGGCGGGCGGAACGCTCGAATCGCTGACCGCCAACGCGCTGGGGCGCCTCTGCCGCCGCGCCAACGCCGTCGGCGCCCTGGCGTGCACCAAGCCTGGCGCGATCCCCGCCCTGCCGACGCGCAGCGAAGCCGAATCGCTATCGAGAGAGGAATAGTGAATATGGCCGTGCGTAGAGCCTATCCGAAAAACTGCGGGTCAGGCATATATGCCACCAAAGCCCGCCGTTGGGCTTTGGTTGGCATATCGTTGCAGCCCGGGGGTTACAGTTGGGCAAGAACCTTCTTGAAGCAAACGCAAAGGCGCGTTTACTTCGATAAATATGCCTGACCCGCGGTTTTTCGGATAGGCTATTAGCGGGGAGCCGAACGCGACCGCCTGGAAACGGCAGGGAATCACCATGAGGGTGCGCCTTGCGCATCAGCGAATATGGCAGGTGGCCGCCCTCGTGGCCTTCATGCACGGCGCCGCGGCCGGGGCAGGCCTCGATTCCTTCGGCAACACCGACGGCGTCCTGACCTGGTCGATGGGGAACCTGGCGCCCGGCCGGTCGGCACGCGAGGTCGTCCTGTTTGCCTTCGATAAGTCGCACGCCGAGGTGGCCGGGCGTCTGGAGGCGGCCCGGCGCCGGTTCGCCGCTCTGCCGCCGGCGCCTGCGGCAGCCGCCGACGCCGCCGCGCCCGCCAAGGTCTGGATCAAGAATGGCGCGACCGATTTTGCCCTGGAAGGCCCGTGCTATTTCCGCTGGCGCCTCGAGCGGCAAAGCCTCGCGGGCCCCTACGGCGGGCAACTCAGCCAGTTTACCTGGTACGTCCACTACCGCGACTCCAGTGGTGAGCATCGGGCCGGCATTCCTCACGAAGGTCCCGAGACGCCGGAGAACCTGCGGGTCGCAGAACCGGTGCGGCCCCTCGGCCCGACCGAGGCTGCCGGGGCCGTCGAGACCGCCGACAAGCGGCTCCGCATCGGCGTCCGCGCGATGATGGGCGAGGGGCCGGTGGCGGCGGTCGAGTTCGTCCTGACCAACATCCACGCCGAGTCCCTGGCCGACGTCCGCCTGACAACCTACGCCAACCTTGAATCCGCCCACACGCACGAGGGCGACTACAGCACGCTTGACGCCCGGACGGCGGGCCTCTTGGTGTTCGACCCGC
>Ga0315282_10016114_pt1 | contig 10954 bp, 9 predicted proteins | sample YL17G07_20_MG_FD_203693 | JGI IMG/M metagenome (GOLD analysis project Ga0315282, IMG submission 203693) | Sediment microbial communities from Yellowstone Lake, YNP, Wyoming, USA - YL17G07_20 | ecosystem: Environmental > Aquatic > Freshwater > Lake > Sediment | place: USA: Wyoming | collected...
ACAGCAGGGCCCCTCGGGGGACGTTCAGGGCGTCGACGCGCTGCCGCATCTCGCCGGCGGCCTTGTTGGTGAAGGTTATCGCCAGGATGTTCCACGGCGCCACGCCCTGCCGGACGAGATAAGCCACGCGCCGGGTGATGACGCGGGTCTTGCCCGACCCTGCCCCGGCCAGGACGAGCAGCGGGCCGTCGACGTGCATGACGGCCTGGCGCTGCGGTTCGTTGAGTTCGGCAAGCAAGTCCGGCAACTTCGGCTCTCCTGCAAAGTCCGCACTATACCAGCCCCGCCGGCGGCTTCCAAGGGTCCGCACAAGCCGGTGCCGGATGCCACGCGCATTGGGCATCGAGCATTTTCGCCGGGCGCTACTAAAGCCGCCTGGCCGCGGGCCGATGAAGATTGGGAGGCCTGAAAGCCATGCGTGCTACCGGACGAAAAGAAGTCCTGACCACCGGCGAAGTGGCGCGTATATGCCGCGTCGCGCCGCGCACGGTGAGCAAGTGGGTCGATACCGGCAAGCTTCGCGGCTACCGCATCCCCGGCAGCCGGGACAGGCGCATTCCCATGCCGCAACTGATCGCGTTCATGCGGGCACACGACATCCCGCTGGACGGCCTCGACCAGGGCGTCTGCCGGATCATCCTGCTTTCGACGGACACGCCGGGCGAACTGGCCGGGCAGGTCAACTCGGCCGGAAGGTACGACCTTCGCGTGGTACACAACGAGTTCGAGGCCGGCATGATGGCCCAGCAGTTCCGCCCCCACGTGGTGGTTGTGGACCTGCCTGACGACCGCCAGGAAGCCCAGGCCGTCTGCCGGATGATCAAAAACGCCGACGGCCTGGAGGCCGCCAAGGTGCTGGCCGTGACCGGCACGGGCGCCGGGCGGCATGGAATCTCGCCGCGGGCGTGCGACGGATTCCTGACCAGGCCCATCTCCGCCGGCAGCCTGCTGGCCGCCGTTGAAGAGGCCACGAACTTCATGACCTGACGGGATTACCCTCGCGCGGGCCTGCCCCGGAGGGCCTTACGGCTTGGGCGGCTCGTGCATCCTTGCACTGCGGAGTGCAGCGGACGACCGCGGCCCGGGTATTCCGGGCCGCGGCACGATATCGGGTGGTCGAGCATAACTGCCGGCCACCCGGTTTTCGTTTCCGCACCGGCGGCTGTCCGATAACCATTCAAGCAGGGATATAAGGGAAGAAGAAAAAGAAGAGGCATTAGAAGGGGATTACATGGATTGCAGGATTACATGGATTAAGGAGCTTATATGTGCTTATATCCATGTAATCTTATAGTCCATGTAATCTTATAATCCATGTAATCCCCCTCAAATGCTTCTTCTTCTTTCATGTTCGTTTCAACTGGGCGGCGGGGCGACGGTGGCGGCGGGGAAAAAACAGCCGGACAAGGCCGGAAAACAGCTTGCGTCAAGGCCGGGTTGGCCGATAAGATAATGTAGAGGTTCAAGTATGGTCCGTCGGCGAGATAGCCTGGCTCTAGCATTGCTTACCGGGCTGCTGTTGCGCTGACGGATCGCGGACCTCTTTCCGACCTGGACGAAATGACGGCTCCGTGATTCGACGAAGGATCGTGGGGCCTTTTTTGTTGGCCCTTTTGACAGCTTGAGAGTCTTTGCACCGGCCGGCCCCGGCACATCGGGCCGGCATCCAGTGAAGGAGACAACCGTGTCCACAAGCGTGCCCAAGTACGCCGCTCCGGCGCCGATTAGCCTGTCCAACCGGCAGTGGCCGGATCGAATGATCACCAAGAGCCCCGTCTGGTGCTCTGTTGACCTGCGGGACGGCAACCAGGCCCTGCCAAACCCGCTGAACCCCGACCAGAAGCTCGAGTACTTCAAGCTCTTGTGCGACATAGGCTTCAAGCACATCGAGGTGGCCTTCCCCTCGGCCGGGCGGGACGACTTCGACTTCACGCGCCGGCTCATCGAGGAAGGCCGCATCCCCGAGGACGTGTTCATCATGGGCCTGACCCAGTGCCGCAAGCACCTGATCGACAAGACCTTCGAGTCATTAGCCGGAATCCCGCGCGGCATAATCCACGCCTACTGCGCCACCAGCGACCTGCACATGCAGCAGGTGTTCGACCTCTCGCGAAAGCAGACCATCGACATGGTGATCTCAGCCGTGCGGCAGATCCGCCGCCTGGCCGATTCCATGAGCTCATCAGACATTCGCTTCGAGTTCTCGCCCGAGGAGTTCACCGACACCGACTCCGACTTCGCGCTGGAGATTTGCCGGGCGGCCTTTGACGAGTGGGGCAAGGCGACGGCCGAGAAACCGATGATCCTGAACCTCCCGGCCACGGTCGAGCGCAGGCCGCCCAATCACTACGCGGACATGATCGAGCTGTTCATCAGCAAGTTCCCCAACCGCCAGAAGGTGCTGATAAGCCTTCACGCCCACAACGACCAGGGCATGGCTGTGGCGGCGACGGAACTGGCCCTCCAGGCCGGGGGCGACCGGGTCGAGGGCACGCTTTTCGGGCACGGCGAGCGGACGGGCAACGTGGACATCGTGACGTTGGCCAACAACCTCCACTCTCGCGGCATCGCCACCGGCCTGGACTTCAGCCGGCTTGGCGGCATCGCCGCTGCGGTCGAGAGGCTCACGGGCATGCCGATTTACTACCGCCAGCCCTACAGCGGGCAGTACGTTTTCACGGCCTTCAGCGGCTCTCACCAGGACGCCATCCGCAAGGGCATGCGCCGGCTCGGCGAGGCGCCGGGCAAGTTCGGCGCCCTCTGGAAGGTGCCCTACCTGCACGTGGACCCGAGCGACCTCGGGCGAAAGTTCGAGCGGCTGATCCGCATCAACAGCCAGTCCGGCAAGGGCGGCGTGGCCTGGGTGCTCGAGCAGGACTACGGCATGGAGGTGCCAAAGGCCATGCACGTCGAGCTCGGCACGGCCGTGCAGAAATACTCCGACCAGGTCGGGCGAGAGGTGTCAAGCCGGGAGGTCTTCGACATATTCCAGAAGGAGTTCGTCGAGCCCGAGGGCCCCTACTCGCTGGTGGGCTACTGGCCGCGCCCGGACGAGACCAACCCCACGCTGGTTCACGGCGAGATCCGCCTGCTGGTCGACGGCGTGCAGAAGACGGTGACCGCCGACGGCAACGGCCCCATCTCGGCTTTCATGCACGGGCTTGCCAAGCTCGGCGCGACCGGCTTCGAGGTGGACGACTACCATGAACAGGCCATAGGCAAAGGCGCCGACGCCTGCGCGGTGGCGTACGTTCCACTGAAACTTCCCGACGACGGGGTGCTCTTTGGGGTCGGGAAAGACACGAACATCACTCAGGCGGCCGTGCGCGCGATCATCGCCGGGCTCAACCGCATGATCCGCGGGAAGCAATCGGACCAAGCCCAGTGACGCCGCTGGCGCCGCCGTGGCCGGCTCGCCGCGAGCCGCGCCCTTGGCGGCGGCGTCAACGCGGAAACTAAACCGGTTGCCCGCGACAGGTCCAGCCCGCATGCGCGCCGGTCCGGTCACGCCTGCGCGCGGATGACGTTCTCGGCCTTCATGCCCTTGGGCCCCTGGACAACGTCAAACTCCACCGGTTCGCCCTCGCTCAGAGAGCGAAACCCTTCGGCCTTGACGGCCGAGTAGTGGACGAAAATATCGTCTTCTTGGCCGTCGATCCGGAGGAATCCATAGCCCTTTGCATCATTGAACCACTTGACCGTGCCTTTGGGCATATTCACGTACCTCCCAGTGCAAAAAACACACGGAACGGACACGAAACGGAAATGGAAGTTGGCGGCGGGATTGTCCGGACGACAGTCGACTGCCCGGCGGCCCCGTCGAGAGATGCACGATCTGACCTTGCGTTGCTCAACTTCAAACACCTTGGACACACGCCCGCCCAAGTCGGCATCCATGCAGAGCCGGCCAAGCGATGTGCATACACCGATACGATGTGCCAAACTACAGCCAACAGATTACCGCGCGATTCGCAAACACGCAAGCACAAAGTCAGAAGCAAACACAAGGCCACAAGGGCCGGGAATCGTTTAATGCAGTTACGGGGACTTGGAGCGCGGCGAGGCGAATTCGGCAGGAAACAACGCCTGCCCCGAAGTTCTTGGCGATGCGGGCGTTGTTTCCGTTTTTTCCTCTTGCCCGCCGGCCAGCCTCCCGCCGCCTCCCGGCGGGCCGGCTCTTGACAGGGTGCGTGCCAGGGCCTTACGATTCGCCCCATCATGAGAGTGCTATCAGGCATACAACCATCGGGCATGTTGCACGTCGGCAACTACTTCGGCGCGGTGCGGCAGTTCCTCAAGCTCCAGGCCGAGGGGCACGAGTGCTTCTACTTCATCGCCAACTACCACGCCCTGACGAGCCTGCGCGATCCGCAGCGCCTGCGCGACCTGACGACCCACCTCGCGGCCGGGTATCTCGCTCTGGGCATCGACCCGGACAAGAGCGTCTTCTTCGCCCAGTCCGACGTGCCGCAGGTGACAGAGCTGTGCTGGCTGCTGAACTGCGTCTGTCCGGTCAGCATGATGGAAAAGGCCCACAGCTACAAGGACAAGACGGCCCGCGGCCTGGCGCCGAACATGGGGCTCCTGGACTACCCCGTTCTCCAGGCGGCGGACATCGTCATTTACGATTCCAACCTCGTGCCGGTCGGGCAGGACCAGCGCCAGCACGTCGAGATCACCCGCGACCTGGCGGCCAAGTTCAACCTCGCCTTCGACAAAGAGGTGCTCGTGCTGCCCGAGGCGTACATCCTGGACGAGGTCGCCGTCGTGCCGGGCATCGACGGGCAGAAGATGTCCAAGAGCTACGACAACACCATCGAGATCTTCCTGACGCCCAAGCAGACGAGCAGGCGCTGCGCCCAGATCGTCACCGACTCGACCCCGCTTCAAGAGCCCAAGGATCCCGGCCTCTGCAACGTCTTCTCGCTGCTGAGGCTCTTCGCCACGCCGGACGAACAGGCCGCGATCTCCGGCCAATACCGCGCCGGCGGCTACGGCTACGGCCATGCCAAGGCCCGGCTGGGCGAACTGATCAACGAGGCCTTCGCCGAGGCCCGCGGGCGATACGACAAGCTCATGGCCGACCCTGACTACCTCCGGGACGTCCTGCGCGAAGGCGGGCGAAAGGCGCGACACGTCGCCGAGGCAACCATGCAGCGCGTCCGCGACGCCGCCGGAATCGTGGTGCATCCGCAGAACACAAGCGCATGAGCGATTATCGCGTCAACCTCGACGTCTATAACGGGCCGCTGGACCTGCTGCTCTACCTCATCCGCCGGGACGAGGTGGACATCTACGATATTCCCATCGCCCGGATCACCCAGCAGTACGTGGGTTACGTGGAAATCCTCACTCAGATGGACCCGAACCTGGCCGGGGACTTTCTGGTGATGGCGGCCACACTCATGGAGATCAAGACGCGGATGCTTCTGCCGACGGCGCCGGCCGAGCAGGGCGAGGCCAGCGACCTGGAGATCGACCCCCGGGCCGAACTCGTCCGCCAACTCCTGGAGTACAAGGCCTTCAAGGACGCCGCTGGCGACCTCCGCGACGCCGCCGAAACCCAGGCCCAGAAATTCCCCCGCCGGCCAGTTCAGCCGGATGCCGCCCGGGGCGAGGTGGACCTCGAAGACGTGCAGATATGGGACCTGCTGGACGCCTTCAACGGCATCCTGGAGGCCATCGGCGCCGGCAAGGCCACGCACCAGGTCATATACGACGACACGCCGATAGAACTGCACGCCGAGGACATCCTCGACCGCCTCGCACGGGAAGGGCCGCTGACTTTCCGCAGAATCTTCGAGGGCCGCACCGAGCGGGACCAGTTGCTGGGCCTGTTCCTGGCGATCCTCGAGCTGGTCCGGCTCAAGAAGATCCTCGCCCGGCAGGAGCGGAACTTCGGCGAGATCCACGTGCAGCTTAACCCCGACGCCCCTGCTGACAGTCAGGAAGGCCACGCCCTGACGCCCGCAAACCTGGATATCGAATCCCGCAGTCGAGAGGAACCGCCCATGCTGACGAAGGATATCCTGGAAGACCAAGCCGCCGTCGCGCCCGGCAACGAAACCCGCGCCCGCCGCACCGCCGTGGTGGACCAAGAGGCCGGCGACGACGACCTCGACGACGAGGAACTCGACGAGGAACTCGACGACGAGGACGAGGATCTCGACGACGACCTCGACGACGACGACGAGGAGTGGGAAGACCTGCCCGAGGACTCCGCCGACGCCGCCTCCTCCACCGGGCAGGCCGACGCGGGACAATACGTCGCCGAAAGGCCCGCCAAGCTCCCGGGAGACGATGACTCCGCCGCCGCGGCCGGCTGAACGGCAAAACGCCAGGAAAAAGCCACATGACTCCGGAACAGCGGTTAGCTGAACTCGGCCTCGACCTGCCGGACGCCGCCAGGCCCGTGGGCGCTTACGTCCCGGCCGTGCGGACGGGCAACCTCATCTTCACCTCCGGGCAGATCCCCATGCGAAATGGCGAGTTGCTGGTCACGGGCAAGGTGCCGACCGACGTCCGCCTTGACATCGCCGAGGCGGCCACGATACAGGCCGCGCTCAACGCCCTGGCCGCGGTCAAGCTGGCCCTGGCCGACGGCGACAAGCCGGGCGACCTGGCCCGCGTGACTCGCGTGGTCCGCATGAACGTATTCGTCAACTCCGCGCCGGGCTTTAGCGGCCAGGCGAAGGTCGCCAACGCCGCAAGCGAGCTTCTGCTTGCCGCTTTCGGCGAGGCCGGGCGCCACACCCGCTGCGCCATCGGCGCGGCCGAGTTGCCCCTGGACGCGCCGGTCGAACTCGACCTGGTCGTCGAGGTGCGGTGAGAAAGAGCGGTAGCCGGCAGCCCGTCGCCGGCAGCCGGTGAAGGCAGCGGCGGGACCGTGAACCGGCAGCCAGGACTGACACGAATCAGAAACTCGCAAGCCGGAATGCTGTTGAGGTCCGCTCGCTTCAGCGAGCAGGGCTGCGATCAACAAGAACAGAGCGAAAGGGGAACTCGATGCGCGTGATTGGAAGAATCCTGTCGGTTGCTACCCTGTTGGTTCTCGTTGGGCTGCCCGCCGCCGTGCCGTGCCAGACGAGCAAGCCGGCCAAGCCCCCCATCACAGTCTCAAAGGAGACCACCTGGATCACCGAGCCGCTCAACCCCGACCCTGAACCCGATGTCACCATCCCCGACGTAGAGGTCGATTACGACCTACTCTGCCGCCTGACCAACGAGCGTTTCGCCAAAGTTCGGGCCGCCGACGCTCTGCCAAGCTTTGAGGCCAGGACGAAGGCACGCGAGGCATTGTCCACCTCGACCAGTCCGGCAGTCAAAGAGGCCCTCGATATCTATAGGAACACTTTCAAGATGCAAGCCAGCTTTGCCAAACTCTTCGAACGAGCGGGCACCCGCGACCCACAACGCCTGACACGATTGATATACGAATTCGAATCATCTACTTCCAGCGTATTTGGAGTGGGAGAGATCGTGGAGACCACGCGAGCCTGGCCCTTGCTGGCCAAGCTCTCGGCCGCGCCGGCACATGCCCTTGGCGGGCCTTGGCTTCAGGGGCTACCCGCTCCCTACTACCTGTTTGCTGCTTCCTACTCCCTATTACCCACGACCTATTACCTACTACCTTCTCTTCACGGTCTTCTTGTTGGCGTCTGTCCTGCCGGGCGGTAGCCCGGCGGCCAGTCCCGGCCGGGCTGGGGCCGCCATTCGTTCATCGGCGGGAGCTTGTTGTAGTCGATTTTTCGCCCGCTGAGAATCTTGGCGACGAGTTCATCGCTCCACGACCGGCTGAGCACCAGCGGCGCGACGTAGTGGGCGACGAAGGCTTCGGCCGAACTCGTTAGGTGGGTGCCCGTGTTGCCCGCGTTGGCCATCTGCTGGTGCCAGGCGACCTGGTAGAGCTTGTCGTAGACCTTTGAGCGGCCCGGCTTGGCGGGCACCGTGAAGCCCACCCTTCCGGCCGACGAACTGTGCCTGCCGTCCATCGTGCCGGTTATGGTCGTCCCGACGCCGAGGAACAGCCAGTCCCGCGACGAGTAGAAGGTGACTATGCCTCGCTTGGTCTTGCACAGCGCGAAGTCGACCATGTATCCCGGCGAGATCGCCGGGGACAGCAGGACGACCCCGTCGACTTCCTGGCCCTCGGGCATGGCCTCGGCGATCCACAGCGCAATGGCCCCGCCGCCGCTCTGGCCGACGAGTATCACCGGCTTGTCCGGATGGGCGAACTTGTACTCCGCGACGCGAACGGCGATCTGGGTCGCCTTGCGCCTGTTGTGCAGTTCGGCCCGCAGGTTGTACAGCGGCCCGAGGATCGACGTCCAGTCCTCCAGGTCGATGCCGTACGGGACCCCTACGTCGACCAGGCCCTGGACTATGCCCTCGTTGAGCGGGCTTCGACCCTCGATGCCGGGAAGCACAACCACAAGGCCGGTGCTCATCCGCTCGGGCGTCTGGTACGCCTGATGGTAGCAGCCGCCGCAGGCAAGGCAGGCCGCCACGCAGCAAAGACATACAGGCAGACTTCGCATCGCAGTCCCTTTCACCCTCCGCACGATCACACATCAATATTCGGCAAACACCGGCCGCTAACCATAACGAAACCCCCGGCCGAAATGCCGGGGTCTCTTTGGGAACGTGCGACAAACGGTGACATGGGCGCCGCCGTCAGGCCTCGGGTGGGCCCATGCCACGCCTATTCCTTGACTTCGTACTCGGCGTCGATCACGTCGTCGTCGCCCTTGCCGGCGGGTTTGTCGGCGGGGCCGCCCTGCGGGGCCTGGCCGGACGCCGCGGCCTGCCTGGCGCCGGCGGCATTCTTGTACATTTCCTCGGCCACCTTGTGCGATGCCTTCTGAAGGTTCTCCATCGCGCGCTTGATCGAGTTCAGGTCGTCGCCCTTGTTGGCTTCGCGTAGCTGGTTCAGCGCCGATTCGATCTGGCCGCGATCCTCGGCGGAAACCTTCTCGCCCTGCTCCTTGAGCATCTTCTCGGTCGACCAGGCGAACTGGTCGGCCTGGTTCTTCGTGTCCACCAGTTCGCGGCGCTTGCGGTCTTCCTCGGCGTGGCTCTCGGCGTCCTTGCGCATCTTGTCGATCTCGCCCTGGTCCAGCCCGCTGGAACCCTTGATCTCGATGGACTGCTGCTTGCCCGTGGCCAGGTCCTTGGCCGAGACGTGCAGGATGCCGTTGACGTCGATGTTGAACGTGACCTCGACCTGGGGCACGCCGCGCGGGGCCGGCGGGATGCCGGTCAGGTTGAACCGGCCCAGGGTGCGGTTGTCGCCCGCGAACTCCCGCTCGCCCTGGAGGACGTGGATCGTGACCTCCGGCTGGTTGTCCGCCGCCGTCGAGAATATCTCCTTCTTCTCCGTCGGGATCGTCGTGTTGCGCTCGATGAGCTTGGTCATGACCCCGCCGAGGGTCTCGACGCCCAGCGAAAGAGGCGTTACGTCCAGCAGGACCATCTGCTCCTCGATCTCGCCGCCGATGATCGCGCCCTGGATGGCCGCGCCGATGGCGACAACCTCGTCCGGGTTCACCGACTTGTTGGGCTCCTTGCGGAAAAGGTCCTTGACGATCTGCCGCACGCGCGGAATACGCGTCGAGCCGCCGACCAGGACCGCCTCGTCTATCTGCTCGGGCGTCAGTTTCGCGTCGGACATCGCCTGCTTGCACGGACCGACCAGGCGGTTGAAGATCGGCTCGCAAAGCTGCTCGAGCTTCGCCCGGCTCAGGGACATCGTAAGGTGCTTGGGCCCCTCGGCCGTGGCGGTGATGAACGGCAGGTTGATGTTCGCCTCCATCGCCGTCGAAAGCTCGCACTTGGCCTTTTCGGCCGCCTCCTTGAGCCGCTGTAGGGCCATCGCGTCCTTGCGGAGGTCGATACCCTCGGTCCGCTTGAACTCGTCGGCGATGTACCTGATGAGCACCTCGTCGATGTCGTCGCCGCCCAGGTGCGTGTCGCCGTTGGTCGAGAGCACCTCGAATACGTTGTCGCCGATGTCCAGGATCGAGATGTCGAAAGTCCCGCCTCCGAAGTCGAAGACCGCCACCTTCTCGTTCTTCTTGCGGTCCAGGCCGTAGGCCAGCGCCGCCGCCGTCGGCTCGTTGATGATCCGCTCGACCTTGAGCCCGGCGATCTCGCCGGCCTCCTTGGTGGCCGTGCGCTGCGAGTCGTTGAAGTACGCCGGAACGGTGATCACGGCGCGGGTGACCTCGTCGCCGAGGTAGTCCTCCGCCACCTTCTTGAGCTCCTGGAGGATCATCGCGCTGACTTCCTGCGGCGTGTACTGCTTGCCGTGGGCCTCGACCTTGACCAGTTCGTCCGGCCCGCCGATGACGCCGTAAGGCACAGTCTTCTCCTCGGTGGCCACCTCGCGGTGCCGCCGGCCCATGAACCGCTTGATCGAGAAGACCGTGTTCTTGGGGTTGGTGACCTGCTGGTGCCGGGCCGGCTGGCCCACCAGCCGCTCGCCCTTGTCCGTAAAGCCCACCACCGAGGGGGTCAGACGACCGCCCTGAAGGTTGATAAGCACCTTGGGCGCGGAGCCTTCCATGATCGAAACCACGCTGTTGGTCGTCCCAAGGTCAATGCCGATGATCTTCTTCGATGCCATTTTGTCGCCACCTTCCTTACATACACACCCCGCCTTCAGCGGGAACCAGCCAATCCATACACCCGCTTGTCTAAGGTAAATAAGTGCAAGCGCCATGCCATTGCCTTAGCTTCAGCTTACACTGGCATTTACATTCCCGGCCGCCCCGCAAAAAGTGCCAATTCGACCGCCGCCGTCGGACAAACAGGCCGCTTTGGCAGGCCGCGCTTGCATTGCCCGCCGCCTGTTCGTAGGCTCATGCAATGTCGTCACATGCCGCCGGCGCCGAAAACAAAAACGGCTCATCCGGTTCTTGCGTAGGTACGCTGTCGCCCTGGGGCTCCGCCCCAG
>Ga0315282_10016115_pt1 | contig 10954 bp, 10 predicted proteins | sample YL17G07_20_MG_FD_203693 | JGI IMG/M metagenome (GOLD analysis project Ga0315282, IMG submission 203693) | Sediment microbial communities from Yellowstone Lake, YNP, Wyoming, USA - YL17G07_20 | ecosystem: Environmental > Aquatic > Freshwater > Lake > Sediment | place: USA: Wyoming | collected...
CGGTCAGGGTCTTGAAGCCCGCGCCGGTGATGCCGGAGTAGTGGACGAAAACGTCCTTGCCGCCGGTCTCAGCGATAAACCCGAAGCCCTTCTTCTGGTCGAACCACTTCACCTTGCCCTGTGCCATGGTGTGCGGCCTTTCGTAGTCTGTGCCTCTGGAACCGACGGCCCGTCAGGCGCTCGGCGGCGGCGCCTCGGAGGTTGCAGCAGGTTGGGCCTGACGCGGAGGCTTCGTGGGCGGCGTCTCCGGCATGGCCTTCTGGATCCGGTCCTTCGTGCTGCGGCCGGCCTTGAACTTCACCGCGATCTTGACCGGCACAGGCACCCGCTCGAGCGTCCGCGGGTTCTGGGCCATGCGCGGCTTGCGGACGCGGATTTCAAAGACGCCGAAATCACGAAACTCGCACCGGTTGCCCTTGGAGAGCTCGCCCACGATGCCGTCGAGGAACTTCTGCACGATGGTCTTCACCGCGGTCCGCTTTTCCTTGAGGGCATCGGCGATGCGGTCCGTCATTTCCTTCTTGGTAACCGTCCTCATGACCGCCCCCTGTCCTGAACCCGAGGGTTAATCGTCGCACGCGGCGCTACGCTACGGCACCGTCCGACAACCATGAAAACACATCCTCCGCCGATGGCAGCAACCCGATTCCCCCGGCGGAAGATGGCTCCGCTCGATGCCCTATCCCTGACCCGAGAATTGACCCAAGTTCATGCTAGAACGCTGCTTAGACCGCTGCAAGCAAAAAAATCCCATCACTTTTCGGCCGGCGGCCTGCCCTTCTCGCGGGCGGGACGGCGCTGCTTCTTGTCGGCCACCACCAGGCCCGGCTCCTTGGTCATCACGATCGAGTTGGGGGGCACGGAATGCGTCAGCCACACGTTGCCGCCGATGGTGCTCCCCTTGCCCACGACGGTCTCGCCCCCCAGGAGCGTCGAGCCGGAGTAGATGATGACGCCGTCTTCGATCGTGGGGTGGCGCTTCTGCCCACGGACGAGCTGGCCCGTGTCGTCCTTCGGGAAGCTCAGCGCCCCGAGGGTCACGCCCTGGTAGAGGCGTACGTTGTTGCCGATCACCGTCGTTTCGCCGATCACGACGCCCGTGCCGTGATCGATGAAGAAGTTGCGGCCGATCGTCGCCCCGGGATGGATATCGATGCCGGTGGCGCTGTGGGCAATCTCGGTCATGATGCGAGGCACGAGCGGGACCTTGAGGTCCCAAAGCTCGTGGGCGATGCGGTAGACTGTGATCGCCTCGAGGCCCGGGTACGAGAAGATGATCTCGTCGAGGCTGCGGGCGGCGGGGTCGCCGTCGTAGGCCGCCTGGACGTCGCCCGCCAGCATCTCGCGGACCCGCGGGAGGCGGCCCAGGAACTCCTGCGCCGCCGTCGAGGCCACCTCCTCACAGTAGCTGCACTCGGACTGCGTGCGGCGGCACTCATGCAGCACGCTCAGGTAGATCTGCTCGCCGAGCGCCCGGTACTCCTGGTAGATGCGGTCGCCCATGTGGTAGCGGACGTTGTCGCGCGTGAGGTTCCGGCGGCCGAAGTAGCCGGGGTACAGGATTTCCTTGAGGCCTTCGAGGATTTCGCGGACGGCCTCTCGCGACGGCAGCGACCGCGCGCTCAGGTGGTTGATCTTCGAGACCGCGTCGTACGTGGCGACGATCTTATCGATAATCGACGGAATTTGATCTTCCCGGCCGGGTACGCGAGACATCGGTTGCCGCCGTTTCCAAATCGACGGGCGACGGGGTCACACCGCAGCCCGCCGACCGAGGCCAATAAGTTCGTTGGGCAACGTTGGGTAACGGCCGCGCTCCCCTTCGGGTCGCGGCTAAACACGGTTACTCTTCTTCCTGCTTCGCCTTGGTCGACGACTCGACGATCTGCTGCTGCACGTGGCTCGGCACGGACTCGTAGTGCGAGAACTCCATGGTGTAGGTGCCCTGCCCGCCCGTGATGCTCCGAAGCTGCGTGTTGTACTGCGCCACCTCGGCCAGCGGCACCTGGACCTTGATGGTCTGCGTGCCGCCCGCCCCGGCCTCCATGCCCATGATGCGGCCGCGCCGGCTGTTCAGGTCGCCCGTGATCGACCCCAGGTACGTGTCGGGCACGGTGATCGCCATGTTGACGTACGGCTCGAGGATGACGGGCTTGGCCTTCATGACGGCGTCGCGGAAGGCGTTGCGGCCGGCGATCTTGAAGGCCACTTCCTTGGAGTCCACCGCGTGGCTCTTGCCGTCGGTTGCCAGAGCCCGGACGTCCTGGAACGGGTAGCCGGCGATGACGCCTTCCTCGCAGGCCTCGCGCACGCCCTTCTCGACGGCCGGCAGGAACTGCTTGGGGATCGACCCGCCGAACGTGTCGTCGACGAACTCGACGCCGGTGCCGCGCTCCAGCGGCTCGACCCGCAGCCACACCTCGCCGAACTGCCCCGCGCCGCCCGTCTGCTTCTTGTGACGGTAGTGCCCGTCGCCCGTGCTCGTGATCGTCTCGCGGTACGGGATCTTCGGCGGCTTCGTATCGACCTCCAACTGGTACCGCCGCTTCAGGCGCGCCAGGAGGACCATGAGGTGGATGTCGCCGAGGCCGCTCACCACCAACTCGTTGGTCTGCCGGTCGCGGGTGGTCTTGAGGGTGGCGTCTTCGTCCATCGCCTTCGCGAGGACCTCGGAGATCTTCTGCTCGTCGCCGCGGCTCTTCGGCTGGAGCGCCAGCGAGTACATCGGCACGGGCATGACGACCAGCGGCACGATGAGCGGCTCGGCGCCGGAGGAGATCGTGCGGCCGATCGTCAGCTCGTCGATCTTCGGCACGCCGACGATATCGCCCGCCACGCCCACCGGGATCGGCTGGAGGTCCTTGCCCTGCACGCGGAGGAGCTGGGTGAACTTCGTCTCGCGCCGGTCGTCGCCGATGCGGGCCGTGGAATCGGCCATCAGCTTGCCGGCCAGCACGCGCACGTACGAGACCTTGCCGACGTACGGGTCGCTCACGACCTTGAAGACCTGGGCGCACAGGGGGGCGTCGGGGTTCGAGTCGAGGACCACTTCCGGCGCGTCGGCCTCGGTGCCCTTGCGGGCGACGCGGGGATGCGCCTGGCGCGGGTTCGGCGCGTATCGCACGAGGTTGTCGAGGATCTCCTCGATGCCGATCTCCTTGCGGGCGCTCGCGAAGAAGACCGGGACGACCGTGCCCGCCAGGAGGGCCTTGGTGAAGGCGGCCGCCAGCTCCTCGGACGAAATCTTCTCGTCGCCGAGGTACCGCTCCATCAGCGCCTCGTCGACCTCAACGATCGACTCGACGAGTGCCCCGTGGGCCTCGGCCACATCCATCAGGGCGTCGGCCTGGTCGGTCCTCGCAAAGGCGTCGACCACGCCCTCGAATGCGGCGCCCTGGCCGATGGGAACGGTGATCAGCCGGCACTGCGGCCCGAGCGTCTCACGAACCTGCGGAAAGAGCCGCTCCAGATCGACGTTCTCGCCGTCGGCCCGGTTGACGACCACAAAGCGGGCCATCTTCTGCTCGCCGGCGACCTGGAACAGGCGGCTGGAATGAATGTCGACGCCGGAGGTCGCGTTGAGGACCAGGACGGCCGTGTCGCCGGCCGCCATCGTCCACAGGGCCGAGCCCAGGAAGTCGGCGTAGCCGGGCGTGTCCAGCAGGTTGATGTGGTGCCCCTTCCACGCCACGTTCATGACCGACGTGCTGAGGCTGGTCTGGCGTTCCTTCTCTTCGGGCTCGAAGTCGCTGACGGTATTTCCCTCTTCGGGCGTGCCGAGGCGGGTGGTCAGGCCCGCCTTGTGAAGTATCGCCTCAGCCAATTGGGTCTTGCCGCCGCCGCTATTTCCGATGAGGACGATGTTGCGGATCGCTTCGGTGGTCACGCCTGCCATTGCCGCCTCCAAACGTTCGAGTTCGAGAAACGCGCCCAGCGGGCTGGGCGGCTGATGCTACTAGGCCACTTCGCGCGGCGGGTCTCCCGGCCCGCATGCGTTTAGCGTCGTTTCTTCACATGTGCCACGGGTTGCTTGTCAACCCGTGGTTATCATGGTTTTCTTCCCTATGGTGTAACACCATAAGGTAAGAAGACTACAGTGACCACGGGTTGGCAAGCAACCCGTGGCACATGAAAGGCGGCTGCGCCAAACACGTACCCCGACCCGTCGCGCACCCGCGCTATCTCGCCGCCGCCAGGGCCGCCTCGAGCGTAATCGTACCTTCGTAGAGCGCCCGGCCGATGATCGCCCCCGCCACGCCCGCCTCTTTCAGGCGTTCGACATCCTGGACCGTCGTCACGCCGCCCGAGGCGATCAGGTCGAACGGGCACTCCTGGGCCAGGGCCTTTGTGGCGGCGACGTTCGGACCCGCCATCATACCATCGCAGCTAATGTCGGTATAGACAATTGCCGCCAGCGCCAGGCCACGGACCGCATAGAACACGTCGGCGACCATGAGGTCCGTCTTCTCGGTCCAGCCCTGGACGGCCACGGCGCCGGCGCCTCGCGCGTCGAGGCCCAGCGCCACCCGGTGCGGAAACCGGTCCGCCACCTCTTTCAGCCACGCGGGCTCGCGGATCGCCCGCGTTCCCACGATGATCCGCGCCACGCCCATCGCCAGGATCTCGCCGGCCGCCTGTGTGGTGCGGATGCCGCCGCCGACTTCCACCTGCATGCCGACGGTCTGGGCGATGCGGCGCACCGTGTCCAGATTCTTGGGCTCGCCCGCCCGGGCGCCGTCGAGGTCGACCACGTGGAGCCACGTGGCCCCGGCGGCCTCGAACCGGCGAGCGACCGCGACCGGATCGTCGTCGAAGACCGTCTCCTGGTCGTACCGCCCCTGGCGGAGCCGTACGCACCGGCCCGCCCGCAGGTCAATCGCCGGAAGAATCAGCATCTATCGTCGCCACTCCGCCATGCCGCGCGGCGGGTCTCCTGACCGTACGTGTTTAGCGTGATACCTGATTGCCCCATCGCCCTCGCCTACGTCCGCGTGACGAAATTCTCCAGGACCCGCAGCCCCGCCGCCTGGCTCTTCTCGGGGTGAAACTGCGTCGCGTGGATGTTGCCCGCGCCGATGGCGCTGGCAAACCAGCCGCTGTAGTCCGTGCGGCCCACCACCACGCTCTCGTCCCGGGGGGCGGCATAGTAGGAATGGGCGAAGTAGAAGTAAATCCCTTCCTTCGCCACCCCCGCCAGGAGCGGCGACGGACCCACCGGTTCCACCACGTTCCAGCCCATGTGCGGCACCTTCAGGCCCCGGCGGATTGCCTCCGGGCCGAACCGCACCACGCGCCCCGGCACGAGCGCCAAACCTTCCTCCAGGGTTCCCGTGGGCGGCGCACAAGTGCCCGTGACGCCCGGCACCTCCTCGCTCACCTCGAACAGCACCTGGAGGCCCAGGCAGATGCCGAGGAACGGCCGGCCGGTGGCGCAGAAATCCCGGATCGGTTGGACCAGGTGGCGATCGCGCAGAGCCAGCATGGCGTCGCCGAACGCACCGACACCCGGCACCACCAGGCGCTCCGCCCGCGCCACCGCCTCCGGCTTGTCGGAGACCTCGGCAGCCCGGCCGATCCGCTCAAACGCCTTCTGGACGCTGCGGAGGTTCCCCATCCCGTAATCGACAATCACAATCACGCGAGCGCGATCCTTCGACTGGGGCGCGGCGGCTCTTCCGGGCCGTCGCACGTGCCGCGAACACGAAAGGCGCGGCGGCCACGCAAGGCCGCCACGCAGAGGTGCTCTCGCCACCCCAGGGCATGCCGCCCGCCCTCCAATCCAGGCGGCGCCGGCTACGTTCCGCCGCGCTGCGGATAGACGACGATCACCACGCGGCGGTTCTTCGCCCGGCCGGCTGCCGTGTCGTTGGTCGCCACCGGTTTGTAGGGGCCGAACCCGGCGGCATAGACCCGCTTGGCGTCGATCCCCTTCGAAGTCATGTACCGCACCACTTCCATCGACCGGTTGCAGGCGAGGTCCCAGTTATCCTGCCAGAGCTTCTTCGACTTGGCGATGGGCTGGCTGTCGGTGTGCCCTTCGACGCGAATCCGGTCGCCGGCGTACTCCCGGTTCAACACCGCGACGATCTTGTCGAGGTGCCGCTTGGCGCCGGCCTTGAGGGTGGCCTTGCCCGAATCGAACAGGACGATATCGGGCAGCGTGATGGTAAGCTCGCCGCCGGCCAACTGGGCGGTCTCGATGCCCTCGCCGAACTCCGGCTTGGCCCTGCGGGCGGCCGCGGCCGGGCCAGTGCCGGGCGTGGCAGCCCTGGCGCGGGCCTTGTCGAGCTCGGACGTCAGGCTCTCATTCTGGGTCTTGAGGGTGTCGTTCTGGGCCTGGAGGTCGGCGCTCTTCGCCAGCTCCTGCTCCAGTTGCTTCTGGAGGGCCGCGTTGCGTTCCTCCAGTTGGGCCTGGTTGCACCCGATGCCTGCCGCCGCCACGGCAACCATCGCCAGCACCAGCGCCGCTCGCCCCAGAAGGCGAATCGGCCCTCCCGTCACTGTGCACGTCCGTCGCATCGCGAACTCCTTTCTCCTCGCTCGGCCTCGGGCAGTCTCGTTTCGTTGTCGGCCAGTAGACAGCGCTAACTTGCTGATTGGTGCGCGGCGGGTCTCCCGACCTGCCGCGCCGAGTGCCCGTCTCGGCGCCAAGGCCGCAGTTTCTGGCGCGGTGGGTCAGGAGACCCACCGCGCACCAGTCAAAGCAGCGCTATCGTACTTGGCACAGCCCATTCTACCGCCGCAGGCGCCGAGTGCACGGAGAAACTTCGGCCCGCCGTGTTACAGCTCTGCTGTAGCCGTTGCCTCTTCTACCAGAAGTCCTCTGCGCTCTCTGCGTCCTTTGTGGTTAACGTCTTCTCATCCCTGCCGGAACAACACCTCCCCCATCGCCTCGAGCCCCGGCCGGAAGTAGTTGAAGATATAGTCCTGCGTCAGCATGACCGTCCCCGCCGCCAACCCCAGGAACGGGCCGTACGGCACCTCGTGATCCTCCTTGCGCAGCAGGTGCCAGATCCCGTACCCGAGGCCGAAGAACGGGGCGACCAGGAACACCAGCACCGAGGCCTGCCAGCCCAGGATGCCGCCGATGGCGGCCATCAGGTAGATGTCGCCGGTGCCCATCGCCTCGCGGCGGAACACGAGCGTGCCGAAGACCCGCGTTACGAAGATCAGCCCCGCCCCGACCGCCGCCCCCACCAGGGCCAGCAGCACCGCGTCGGCCCGCTCATACCCCGTCCAGTCCGGCAGCGCGTGCGGACTGCTGAACGTGCCGATGACCTGCACCTGCGGCCACACGGCCGCCCCTATCAGCCCCACGCCCAGGGCGAAGTTCGTGACCGACGGGTAGATCTCCTTGCGCTCGAAATCGATGGCCCCCGATACCACGAGCGCCCCCACCAGAACCATGTGGACCACGTACACGCCCACGTGGTCCGCCTCCTCGCGCAGGCCCAGCGGGAAGTACGCCAGCCAGTACCCCGCGAACAGGAGGCCCGTCAGCAATTCCACCACCATATACCGGGCCGAGAAAGACGCCCCGCACTTCCGGCACCGCCCGCCCAGCACGATGTAGCTCAGGACCGGAACGTTGTCGTACCACGCGATCGGCGCCAGGCACGTCGTGCAGTGCGACGGCGGCCAGACGAGGCTCTTGCCCGTCGGCAGCCGGTGGATGCAGACGTTCAGGAAGCTCCCGACGCACAAGCCGAGCAGGAAAAGGAACACGCCGAACGGCCATGCGACGGCCATCTGCGAAAGGTTGTCAAACATTCCCGTCCGCCAATCCGTCCTCGCCGGCACCGACCACCTGGGCGCGGCCAATCTATCACTCGCTTTTCGGCCATGCAAGGCAAAACGATTCCAGCGCGCGGGGCATATCCGTTGACGCCGCTGGCGCCGTCCGCTAATCTCAGGCTGTTGTTTGTTCCGCTTCACCGCAGAGGCCGCAGAGAGAGAAGAAGAAAAAAAGAAGAAGAAGAAACAGGTTCACCACAGAGAACACGGAGAGCACAGAGAAAGAAGAGATAGAGATAAGACTCGAGGCCCGTTCTTCTGGTCTCTCCCTTTTCCCCCTTGTCTCTCTTCTTCTCCTTCTGACTCTGCTTCTCTCTGTGTTCTCTGTGCTCTCTGTGGTGAAGTCTTTCTTTGCCGTTGCCGTTTCTTCTTCTCTCTGCTTTCTCAGCGGCCTCGGCGGCAAGAAGGATTCTGCGAAGTGCTCGCCCAAGGAGACCACGAATGGAACTGGAGCGGAAACCCGACTTCGAGGAAGCCTGCAAGCGGTTCGAGGCCTGGTGGCACGGCGAGATCCTGGACCGCCCGCCGGTGACGATCAACGTTTGCCCCGAACGCTCGCCGAACGTCAAGCCGCGCCGGTACGCCTCCGAGCGCGAGCGATGGCTCGACGTCGAGGGCGCCATCGAGCGGCACGAGGCCGCCGCCGCCGTCGGCGTCTACCTGGCCGAGGCCTTCCCGCGCTACGAGCCGAGCGTGGGGCCGGAGCTGGCCGCCACGGTCTTCGGCTGCGACCTGGAGTTCTCGCCCGACTCCAGTTGGTCCAAGCCCATCGTGGCGTCGTGCCGCGAGATCCTCAACCTCGCGCCCAACCTCGACAACCTGTACTGGAACAACGTCCGCGCGAAGACCGACCTTTCGCTGGCGCGCGGGCGCGGCAAGTGGCTCACCTCGATGTACGACATGCACACGAACGCCGACCTCGTGGCGGCCCTGCGCGATCCCGCCGGCATGGCCCTCGACATGGCGACCGACCTGGAGGGCGTGCGGCTGGCCTGCGATTACACGGCCCGGTTCGCATTGAAGCGACCGGCCAGCCCTGCACGTCCTGGACGCCGTTCCTGCATCGCGGCAAGGCCAACACCGTCCAGGCGGACTTCATCATCATGATCTCGCCGGCCATGTTCCGCGAGGCGGTCCTGCCGTCGCTGCTCGTCGAGTTCAAGTACCTCGAGCGGAGCGTCTACCACCTCGACGGCCCCGGCGCGCTGCGGCACCTCGACGCGCTGCTGGCCATCCCCGAGCTGGGCGCGATCCAGTGGGTCTACGGCGCCGGCAACGGTCCGTCGGCGCGGTGGGTCGACGTGTACCGGCGTGTCCAGGCCGCCGGCAAGGGGATCCAGTTGCTCTCCGACGACCTGGCCGATGCCAGGGCGGCCGCGGAGCCCCTGGCGCCCGAAGGGGTCTGGTTCTGCCCCGGCGGCACCTGTTCGCGCGCCGAGGCCGAGGGCTTCATCCGGTGGGTGGCACGCTGGGCGGCGAAGAAGAAGTGACAGCGTGACGGAGTAGAGGCGGAACCCCGCCGCGTGTGCCACGGCCGGTCTTGCCCGGCCGTGCCGCAGGTCATCACGACTTCGTTTCGCGGCGTCTACTTCGCCACGATCGGCGTGCCGGCCTTGGCGTGGGTGATGGCCTCGTTGAGCGACTCGGCCTCCTCGTATTTCGGGTGCCGCCAGTCTTTCGGCAGCTCCTTGCCGTCGAGGCGGGCCTTGGCCTCGGCCTCGCGCCGGGCGTCGTCGATCTCGGTCTTGACCTTCTTATGCATCTCTTCGAGGTCGGCGAGGAGGTAGAAGTCGGTCTTCCACTCGACGATCCCTTTGGAGTTGCGGAGGGGGAACGGCGACGCCCGCAGCGCCGCCTCCATGTCGTCGGTCTGGCGCACCTTGGACGCGGCCGCCGTCGGCGTCCCGCGCAGTTGCTCGTTCAGCTTGACCCGCTCCTCGAGGAACGGCTTCTCCTTCGTCTTGCGCGCGAGCGCGAACTCTTCGAGTTTCTTGTCGCACTCGGCGATCTTGGCCTTGGTCTCCTCCAGTGCCGCCGTGGCCTGCTGGCGGCCGTCGTTGTACTGGGCCATGAGGCGCTGGTAGGCCTCCTGGCGCCTCTGGTTCTCCTGGTTGACGCGGTTGACGTCGTTCTGATTGTTGTTGTTATTGTTGCGATTGGGGCCGGCGCCGCCGGCCCATCCGCCCCAGCCCCCTCCGCCGCCGGTGGGCACCGGCAAGAGCTGCGGCGGCCTCGGCGGATTGGTCGACAGGATCTGCTCGGCCCGTTGTTTCTTCTGGAGCGCCGCTCTCTTCTCGTCCTCGACGGGCTGCTTCTCTTTGCGCCAGTCGGCAAGGATCTGGGCCAGGGTCTTGTTGAGCTCGGTCAGCCGGTCCTTGCCGCCGGCCCCCCTATCGCCCACCGCCTTGACCTCGGCGACCGTCTTGCGGTACATCTCGAAGAGGTCCATGATGGGCATCCACTTGCCGCCGAACTTGACCTCGCCGGCAGCCGTGTGCTTCTGAATGTCGTCCGCAGTCTCTGCCGCGGCCGGCGTTGCCGTTGCCGCGGGCGGGGTGGCAGTTGCTGCGGCCGGCGCTGCCGTTGCCGCGGGTGCCGCGGAGGTGTCTGCGGCCTGGACAATCGCGGGAACCACCAGGAGCAGGCAACTTGCAGCCAGGGCGAGCTTCCACATTCTGAGGACAGGGCGCATGTGTGGACCTCCTGACAGGATAGGGCCGCCGGTTATTATGGCAAGCAGGCTCTTTACTGTCTATACGAAAACCTAGCCTCTGAGCGCGGCCGCTTATCACTACAAAACGCCGCATGAGGTTCGCTTATTGCCGCGATCTGCGACCTCGCAAGCCCTGATCGGCCAGTTGCAGCGGGACGAGACGGAGCCGCGACCGTAAGGGAGCGGTGTCGTCGGCCCTGGCGCGCCGCGGCACCGCTCCCTTACGGTCGCGGCTCTGAGAAGAGCACCCCGCCCCGTGTAACTTCTGCCGCACTACCGTCGGCTGGCGAGAACTCTCGCAAAACCCGCCCGAGCGCGGTAACATCCGCCGCCTATGAAACGCCCAGCTCACAACCTGGGGTGGTTCCTCGCCCTGAACCTGCTCTACGCCCTGGCGGCACTTGTCGGGTGGCCGGTGTACCTCTTCTTCCTCCTCACGCGACGGAA
>Ga0315282_10016116_pt1 | contig 10954 bp, 10 predicted proteins | sample YL17G07_20_MG_FD_203693 | JGI IMG/M metagenome (GOLD analysis project Ga0315282, IMG submission 203693) | Sediment microbial communities from Yellowstone Lake, YNP, Wyoming, USA - YL17G07_20 | ecosystem: Environmental > Aquatic > Freshwater > Lake > Sediment | place: USA: Wyoming | collected...
TGACCATAGGCGAACTCTTCTTCGGCAAGTGGCTGGCAAGTGTCTCCCGCGGCTTTGTGCAGACGGTTATCCTTCTCAGCCTTTCATACGCCGTCTTCCGCATTTTCACGCCGCTGTCTTACGTGGAATGCCTGGCAGTGGCACTCGTTTTCTCCATGGCTTCCAGCGCCATCGGACTGCTCATTGCTTCTGTTGCCCGCACGCAGGATGCGGCAACATGGATAGGGGTTTTCGTAACGATGTCGATGACGATGCTGGGCGGCACCTTCTTTACCATTTCGAAGGGCACGGTGCTCTATACGATTAGCAAGATATCCCTGAACACCTATGCCAATAATGCCTTTAAAGCGCTCATGGGCGCGGGTGGGAGCCTGTCCTCCGTGTGGTTGGGACTGACAGTGATGGCTGGCGTGGTTCTGGTGGGGCTGCCGGTCAGTCGCTACCTGTTCAAAGCCCTGCCCAAAGGCAAGTAAAATAATGAAACAGCTACGAAATGTCTGGTTCCTGATGGTCAAAGACCTTAAAATCTTTGCCGCCGACCGCGCGGCGCTGCTCTTTGCCATCCTCTTTCCTTTCCTGTTTGTGGTCCTCTTTAATTTCGTCCTGAAAGGCATCGGCGGAGAGGACCAGCGCCTGGTCATCAACCTTGCTACCCGTGAACCATCAACCGGCATCAGCTACCAGATGATTTCCTCCCTGGAAACCAAGGATGTTTCCGCACTGAAGCCCGGCGAGCCAGAAATCGTGTGGCTGAAGGACTACGACAAAGCAAAACAGGATGTAGCCGACCGGAAGCTTGGCGGTTTTATCGCCTTCCCTGAGAATTTCTCGGAGGCGGTGCTCATGGGCTACGGCACACAGCTTGAGGTCATCTACAATCCCTCTGACCCGCAAGCCATTGCCGCGCTTACCGGAATGGCGCAGAGCATTTCCTCGCAGGTGGGGACACAGCACGTGGTTGATAGTACTGCCATCGCCCTGCTGGTGGGAAAAGAGATGGCATCGCCGGGCTCCGCGGGAGACCTTACTGGGGCGATACGCGACTTGTTGACAGGACAAACTGTTCAGTCGCCTGAAGCACCACTGATATCCTTCGCTACCCAAAAAGTAGGCGAGGTAAAGGCGGAAAACCCGTCAAATTACGTAATCCCCGGCTACCTGGTCATGTTCGTTTTCTTCACCGCCACCTTTGCCGGGGCGCAGATTGTCAGGGAGCGGCAAAACCACACTCTGGAGCGGCTCATGGCAAGCTCGGCGAACCGGGCTGCCATCCTGGGAGGCATGTTTGCCGGCACCGCCGCTAAAGGTCTGGTGCAGATTGTCATCTTCTGGACGATGGGTGTACTCGTCTTCAAAATCAACCTGGGCGCGGCGCCAGCCGCGGTCATCCTTATTTCCGTTCTCACCATACTTCAGGCGTCGGCCTTCGGCTTGATGCTTTCGGCATTCGTTAAGACAGAACGCAGCGCCTCTTCTATCGGTGTGCTGACATCGCTTATCCTGGCGCCCCTGGGTGGCTGCTGGTGGCCGCTATTCATCACGCCGCAATGGATGCAGTTTATCGCCAAGTTCACGCCACATGGATGGGCAACCACCGGTTTCAACAAACTGCTGGTCTTCGGCGCGGATTTTAAAGCGGTGGTGCCGGAGATGCTGGTACTGGCCGCATTCGCGCTGGCGTTCGGGCTGGTGGCTGTCATCAAGTTCCGCACCGAGGCGGACTAAATGAGGTTCCAGGCGCGAAGGCCAGCGGTTTTGCCGTCCGCCTGACTCTTTGAAACCACACGCAGGAATGACATAGAATATGCGTATGGAACGCCACTCTGGAGGACTCCGATTACGACAATTGATGCGACCGCAAACAAACGGTTTCTGAGAAACCCTAACCGTTTCATTGAACGGGCACTCAGGGATTTCACGCTGACCAGCCCGCTCAACCGGCTGGAGGCTTTTGGTGGTGAGCCTATATGGGAAGCGCCGCTCGTCCGTTTCGCCGATGGCGATGACCCGCTCTTCGCCGAGTTCAAGAAGGTGGTCGGACCGGAGCACCTGACGCCGCGCGAAGTGCTCGACCATCACTTCAAGGAAACACTGAAATTGCCGGTGCCGGACATGTCTGCCGTTAGTGTCGTTGTCTTTATCTTACCCATGAACCGGGAGACAATGCGCAGTAATGCGGTGGAGACCAAGGGACCGTCCCTGCGCTGGAACCTGACGCGCTGGAAAGGGCAGGACTTCGTCAACGAGCTTTCACGGCACCTGGTGTCTTTGCTCGAAGCCAAAGGATACCATGCCGTAGCACCCGAACTGGCGCCGTTTTACCGGATTGCGCGCACCGAGACTGGCTTCGTGTCTAACTGGTCGCAGAGGCACGCCGCTTATGCCGCCGGGTTAGGTACATTCAGCCTGAACGAAGCGTTCATTACGCGCAAGGGCATCGCGCACCGCATCGGCTCCGTGGTCACGGACCTAAAGCTCGAGCCGTCGCCGCGTCTCTATGCCAACCACCTGGCGAACTGCCGGTTCTATGCTCTCGGCAAGTGCGGCAAATGCATCCTGCGGTGTCCCGCCGGGGCTTTATCGGAAAAGGGCCATGATAAGCTGAAGTGCTGGATAATGCTTTCCGAAACGCAGAAGCCCTGGCTGGAGGGCGCCCACGGGCCGGGTTACATCGGGCGGTATGCTGGCTGCGGCTTGTGCCAGACGGGCGTGCCCTGCGAGCACCGCATCCCGGTCGGCAAAAAGACACGCCGTCAACAGGAACAGTAGATGACAATTGCCCTGCTCTATCGTGAAGAGCTGAAGGAATATGATTTCGGGCCCGGGCACCCTTTTCGCGGCGACCGCTACCAGATATTCCCGAAATACCTCAGCGAACACGTCAAGCCGGATGACCTTTACCGTTTTCTCGAAGCGGAGCCGGCGGCTGACGCCGACCTGCGCAGGATATGCGACGCCGCCTACATTGAGTTCACCAGGAGCTATTACCGGGCAGCACACCTGGGACAGGCGACTGACGTAGACGATTTCTTCCGCTACCAGACGCTGGACAACCTGCCTGTGGGGCAGCCCGGCAAACTTGAAGAAGCCGCCAGGATTATCATCGGGCAGGCGAAACTCGCCGCCGACCTTGTGCAGTCCGGACAGTACCAGAAAGCGGTCTCACTGGGTGGTGGGATGCACCATGCCAAAGCCGGTTCCGGGGAAGGTTTCTGCCTGTACAACGATGTGGCATTCGCCGGCATTTACCTGGAACAGCAGTACCACCTGGAACGGATTTTGATTCTGGACACGGACGCACATGCAGGCAACGGCACGGCGGAATACTTCTACTCTGACCCGCGCGTGCTGTTTATTGACATCCACCAGGACCCACGTACGCTTTACCCGGGTGTGGGTTTTGCCAATGAAATCGGTGTGGGGGAGGGCGTGGGCAAGACAGTCAATGTCCCCCTGCCGCCGGGCGCCGGCAATGATTCCTATCGGCTTGTGTTCGAGGAGATGGTAGAGCCGCTTGCCGCCGAGTTCCAGCCGCAAATAATCGTGCGCAACGGTGGCAGTGACCCGCACTTCGCTGACGAGCTGACGAGTCTGGGGCTGACAATCGGCGGTTTCCGTATGATTGGTGAAAAGGTCAGGAAGATGGCGGAACGGTGTGGTGGCAGAGAGGTCGACCTTATCGCCTCCGGGTACAAACGGGAAGTGCTGCCTTATGCCTGGCTGGCACTGCTGGCGGGGCTGGCTGGCTGGGATGTGCCCGTGGCTGAACCCGTGAAGGTGCCCGCGCTCCTACAAACGGATTCCAGATTGTCGCAGACAAGGCGCGTGGTAGACGAGGTAAAGAGCAACCTGAAAGACTACTGGCACTGCTTTTAGCACCAAATTCAAAACACGGATATGGAAAGGAGGCTGCGCAATGTTGATGGTTGATAAACCGTGCAGGGATTTCATCAAGGAGCTCGCATCAAGGGCGCCAGTACCTGGGGGTGGGGGCGCGGCGGCCATGGGGGGCGCTATGGGAGTGGCTCTATCCAACATGGTGGGCAACCTGACCGTTGGCAAAAAGAAATACGCACAAGTAGAACGCGAGGTGATTGAACTCATCGCTAAAGGCGAGTCGCTTATATCCGAGTTGGAGACTCTCGTCGACAAAGATGCCGAGGCGTTCGAGCCGTTGTCCCAAGCTTATGGTCTGTCGAGAGCAACCCCAGAACAGACCAGGCTCAGAGAACAGACGCTAGAGACCTGTTCAAAGACCGCATGTTCAGTGCCAATGGAGCTCATGCGGAAATCGTATGAGGGCATCAAAATACATAACAGAATGGGCCAAATTGGGTCAACGCTCGCCATCTCTGACGTCGGGTGCGGCGTCGTGTTCCTGAAGGCTGCTCTTGTTGCGGCAAGTCTCAATGTTCAAATAAACCTTAAGGCAATCAAAGACGAAACCTTTTTAAAAGATACGACCGCCGAGATGACCAACCTGCTAGCCGAAGGTTCCAGAATGGCCGATGATACACTGCAATCGGTAGTTACCCAACTCGCCAGATGACGTAAGGGGTCGGCGTGGAAAAACTTCAGAGCAATAGCTGTCTTTGTGCCGAAAACCCAAGGATGAGCCCCACCCCGCCTCGAACCCCATATTTCAAGTACCAATTAACAAGTGCCAAGGAAACGCGGTTACCATTGCGTTCGAAGCGACGCAATCCCTGGCGCGGATATGGGGTGTGTGAGATTGCCACGTCGCCCCGACTTGCGGCAGGCGCTGCCGGTTCATCGGGACTCCTCGTAATGGACCAACACCTGAGGATCAGGATTTCCGTTCACGGTAACTTGTCCCGGCGGCGTTTTGACGCTAGAATGATTAGTTAGATGGCGTGTGAGGTGTCCTATCATGGGCTTGATATTGCACCGTGAACCTGACCTCAATAGTCCGGATATGCTTATAGGGTGGCCCGGCATCGGTAACATCGGCCTGATTACCGTGGACACTATCCGCCAGGCAGTGCAGGCGGAGGAGCTCGGTGAAATCGAGCCGTGGGACTTCTTCTACCCCAATAAGGTCATCATACGTGGTAGCGTCCTCACCGACATGGGTTTTCCTACCAGCAAGTTCTATTACAAGCGCATGGCTAACCGCGACCTCATTTTCTTTGTGGGTGAGGAGCAGCCGGCCACGCGTGAGAGCATGTACGCCGAAGGTGCCCGCGCTTATGAAATGGCTAACATGGTGGTAGACGTGGCGGAAAAGTTCGGGTGCGGACGCATTTATACCTCCGGCGCCGCCGTCGCCATCACGCACCATACCCTGAAGCCGAAAGTCTGGGCGGTGGCGAACCAGAAGTCGCTTCTGCACGAGTTGAGGAGCTATCCAAACACAATCCTTATGAGCGAGGCCGAGGGCCGCGGTTACCAGGGCAGTATCACCGGTTTGAACGGTCTACTGGTGGGCACCGCCGAAAGGCGCAATTGCCCGGGCATCTGCCTGATGGGTGAAATCCCGGATTACCTATCCCGCGTGCCTTTTCCTTACCCCAGGGCGTCACAGGCGGTTATCGAGGTTCTGTCTGCCATCCTGGGAATCAACATCAATCCGCACATCCTGGATGAGATGGTCACCCAGATGGAGACAGTCATCGCCAACGTATACGGGCAGTTCCCGCCGGATATCAGGGAAAGGCTCGACCAGCGCAAGCAGGCACAGCAGTCCAAACAACCACCCACCATCACGGAAGAAGACCAGCAATGGCTCAAAGACCACATCGATGATTTCTTCAAAAAAGGCGATAAGGGAGCCTGATGGACCTTCTGAAATACCTGACGAGACCGAAATTCCGCAGTCCCGCCCTGGCAGTGTGCTGGGAAGCGGATGCGGGCCAACTCGGCACCGGGGTGCTCGATTACATCAGGAAGGAGCTTGGCGGTGAGGCGTTCTGTGAAATCGACCCGGTGGACTTTTTTCCGCTGAGTGGCGTCGCCATCGAAAGCGACGTTGTCCTTTTCCCGGAGAGCACATTCTACTCTGTGCCTGACCGCGACCTGATTATCCTCTTCAGTTCCATCCCACGCTATGAATGGTTCCGGTTTCTGAATCTGGTAGTTGACGTAGCACATGATTGCCATGCGCGGGAAATGTACACAATCGGGGGGATGATAACCATGGGACCGCATACGTCGCCGCGGGATTTCTGGGCAACCTTCAACTCGCCTCAGATAAAGAAGTCGCTGGCGGGCTACGGGCTGTCGCGGGAACTTGATTTTGGGACGCCGCCGGGCGGGCGTCCCACCCTCAATTCTTTCCTGCTCTGGACGGCGAAACAGAGGGACCTGCCGGGGGCGAACCTCTGGGTGCCGGTGCCCTTTTACCTGGTCGGCACGGACGACCCGAAGGCGCACAAAAAGGTCCTGGAGTTTATGGACAATCGCCTCGACCTGAGGCTGAACTTTGCCGGGATTGATGCGGAGATTACTCGGCAAGACGAAAAGCTCGGGCGGTTGCGACAGGAACAGCCGGAAATCGAGAGCATCATTGGCAAGCTGGAGAGAGACGTGCGGCTTTCCGAGGAGGAGCATGAAAAGCTCACCAAGGAAGTTGAAGAATACCTGCGGAAGAACAACGGATAGCAGGTTCCTGCCAGAGTCGTTTACCTGTTCGCGAAAACCGGTCGCAGAGGTACTTTCCGCCATCATTCGTCCCTTTTGTCATGCTGTGCCCCATGGAATCGAAGGCGAAGGTATCTTAGAGGGGAGCCGTACCCTACCTGGCAATACCACCCCGATATCCTTCCCTTCGGCTCCGCTTAGGGCTAGCAATTCCATTCAGGATGACAATATGATGTTAAGACAACCTCCATGTTCAACCGTTCTTTTCCACATCACTCTCTCCCACGGAAATGATAGAATGAATTTTCCTCCGGCACATTTTAGATTGCCTGTGATACTTTATCCCCTGCTGCGTATAATTCATTGATACACCCGGTTATCTATTTGAAAGGGGGCAAGATGAAAAGAGCCATTCTCGTCAGTCTTAGCCTGCTCATGGCGCTAACAGTGGTAGCGGTGCTGGGGTGCGGCGCCGCCAAACCGGCAACCTACTCTTCTGAAGGTTCGGTGGACGATTCGAGTATCAGGCACAGTCTTGGTCTCGATACACCATCTCCAGAGATTACCCTGACAATACCGCCGATGTCCCCAGCGGTGTCCTCACCCCTAGGCGGCTCCAGCGGCACCGCGCCGCAGACGTATCCTCCTCCTCCGATAGTGGTAACTTCCGCGCCCAATTCAGGTACTAAATCATCCGGCTCAACCGGCGGCGGCTCCAATTCCTATTCGTCTGCCGCCGATACGCGGATGATAGTGCGTACCGGCAACCTGAGTATGGTTGTGGATGATATATCAACATCACTGGACAAGATAGCTCAACTTGCGGCGGACCTGGGCGGGTGGGTGGTCTCTTCCAGCAAGTACGGCACAGGCAAGACCGTTTCTGCGTCAATCAGTTTCCGGGTGCCGGAGCCGGCCTTCAGCGGGGCAATGGATTCACTGCTCGGCATGGCGGTGGAAGTGACCTCCGATAACACCTCCGGGCAGGACGTCTCCGAGGAGTACAGCGACCTGAATGCCCGGCTGAAGAACCTGGAAGCCGCCGAAGCCCAGCTTGTCGTGATAATGGGTAAGGCGGAAAAGGTGGAGGACGTGCTGGCGGTCCAGAGAGAATTGACCAACGTCCGCTCGGACATCGAGGTGACGAAAGGCAGGATGCAGTACCTGGAGCAGACATCCAGCACTTCGCTGATTTCCGTCCAGCTTACCGAGGCGACCCTGGACATCGAGCTTGTGGCAGGGACCAGAGTCGCCCGCACAGGTGATACAATCGGCTTTTCGGTCAGGATTAACGGCGGCATCGCCCCATTCAGCTACAAATGGGATTTCGGCGATGGTAAGACGAGCGTTGACGCCGCTCCTTTCCATACCTACAACTCGGCAAAGAGCTATTCCGTTTCCGTGACGGTGACCGATGACCGTGGCAATACTGCCACCGTGACCAGGGAAGACTATATCAGCGTTCTGCCTGGCTGGAGCCCCGGCGATGTAGGCAAGAGCGCATGGCGGGGTTTCCTGGGATTCGGGAGGTTCCTGTACTCGGCGGTTATCTGGCTTGGAATCTTCAGCCCGGTGTGGATAATCGGCGGAGGGATTGTTTTCCTGGTCGTCAGGCGAAAGAGGAAGAAGGCCGTGGCAAAGAAAGCGGCGAGCCAGCAAACACTGTAGGTTTGTGATAAGCTATCCTCCTGATGATACCTGTGACCGGCAGGACCGGAGATATTCTCACTGAGTTCATTAAAACCACGGATGAAGAAGCGCTCGGTTCGGGGGCTTTTCCCCGGTTGCGTTATTGCCTGATTGTGGCACGGCACAGTGGGAAAGCCCTTATGGTTTACAACCGGCGCAGGGGTGTCTGGGAAGTGCCCGGCGGCGGGATTGAAAAAGGCGAGACAGCCCGCGATTGTATAGTGCGGGAGCTAATGGAGGAAAGCGGACAGACGGCGCATAACCTCCGGCTTAGTGGAATCATCAAGATACGTATGAAGAGCAGAGACCTGCAGGAATTTGCGGGCGCCTTGTACTCGGGGGAACTGGAAACGGTAGTGCCGTTTGTCGGGACGGACGAGATTTCGCGGATTTGTCTGTGGGACGAGCGTTCCGAACTTAAGGACCTGTGCGAAATAGACGGCGCACTGGTCGGACTCATTTAGTCGGCTTGTCCTTTTCGCCATTGTCTGTGTGCTCGTGCTCCTCGTGGTCTTCAGGCTCCTGACCTTCTTCGGCGGCCTGGCGGCGGTCTCTAAGCCACCGGTGAATCTCATCCAGCGCCGGCGGTGCTACCATGAACACGTCAATATCAGTCGGGAACTGCACGGCATGGCCTTCCCTGATAAGAAGCAGCGCCACTTCGCCGGTTTGCAGGCTCTCCCCGATACGACGGCTGATATGCTCCCAGCGTTCTTTCGCGGAGACGCGGTAGTGTTCGGCGATGATGTCCGCCACCTTCCGGGTGAAAAAACCGAGCATCAGGCACCGTTCCCAGTCCATGCACTCGTCAGAAAGGTCGGCCAGTTCGGTTGCCTCCAGAACGGCTCCCTTGTCCACCTTCTCCTTCACAATGAGATAGCTTTGTTGGTTCCAGCGCTCCATTACCTTCAGGCCGTCTTCGCCGCTGATGGTGATTGATTCGTGGTAAATACGCGCGATTTTGCCTGCCCTGGACTCTTGCCCGGCGACTTGCTCCGCCACCTGACGCCAGTAGCGGTTGCACTTCTCCCTGAACTCCTCGGGTGCTTCGGTGCCGGCAAAGACCAGCGGGATGACGTAAATCTTACGCCCGCCACGGAATGATTCAACACTCGGTTTTTCAATTTTCCCCAGTTCCTCAGCCATCGCCTGCCTCCCAAGTTGTTTTCAATCTGATTTTACGCCGTAAAGCGACCGGTGGGCAACCTGGGTTTCAGCCAGTTGCGGCGGGCCCCAGTGCAGAGGCGTTGACCACGTGTGAGCATGACATAACGTAAGCCTGTCCTTGAATTTTGTTCGCGGTTCTGACTACAATTTCATTAGTAACGCTGATTGAGTGCAGGATGAAAGACCGATGAGTAAATTCGTAGACAGGTTGAAGCAGGTGTACCAGCCGCTGCGTGATTCCATGGGGTTCAGACCCAACAAGGCGGAAAACGCGCGGCCCAGGATACAGCTTGCCGTGTTTCTGTCCACTGGCACCGCGGAGAACATGTCAGCGGCTGACGTCGTCATTGTATCCCGGGCAAAGGCGGCGGTTGAGGGGAGTCTCTGGGGAATCTGGCTGAAAAGGGGCGACCTCGCAGAAGTTGATAAGGCTACGGAGGCCGGGGCGGATTTCGCAGTTCTACCGGGGACGGGCGCGGTTCTGCCGGCGGACAGGAAAATCGGGAAAATCCTGCAGTTGAGCCCGTCCATCACCGATGTGCTTCTGCGCACGGTTAATGACCTCCCTGTTGATGCCGTACTGCTTGCCGAGGACAAGGAGAATGGCGCCGACATCACGTGGCAGAAACTGATGTTATTCGAGCGTTTCGCGGCAATTGTGCAAAAACCGGTGCTCGTGCCTGTGCCATCTACCGCCAGTGCCGCCGAGCTTCAACTGGTCTGGGAAACAGGTGTGTGCGGCGTGCTGGTCGAGGTCAAGGAGCCGGCGGACGCGGCCGCCCTGCCGGCTCTGCGGGAAAGTATCGATAGCCTGCAGTTCCCATCGCGTAAAAAGAAAGAAAAGCCGACGGCTACTTTGCCGCACGTCACTGTTGCGGAAGAATCCGGTGAAGACGAAGAGCCTGACGAAGGCGACGACGACTAAGACCGCGAGCCGGGTCCCGCCAGTTGCCAGGACTTGCCTTCCGTGGTGATGGAAGGCGCGATTACCATCTCAGCCTTATGCATCTCACGTATGGTCGATGCCCCGCAGAAGCCCATTGCCGTCTTGATAGCGCCCACGAAATTCTGCGTGCCGTCCGTCAGTGAGGTCGGTCCGAAAAGGATTTGCTCCAGTGGTGCCGTGGTGCCCACCTTGATGCGGGTGCCGCGCGGCAGTACCGGGTTTGGGGTTGACATTCCCCAGTGGTAGCCATGCCCGGGCGCTTCCTTTGCCTGGGCAAATATGGAACCGAGCATGACGCCATCAGCACCGGCGGCAATTGCCTTGCAGACATCGCCGCCCTTCTTGAAACCACCATCGGTAATCACCGGTATGTAGCGTCCGGAGTCTTTGAAATACTGTTCGCGGGCGGCGGCGCAATCGATGGTTGCCGTAATCTGCGGCACGCCAACGCCAAGCACTTCGCGGGAGGTACAAGCGGCGCCTGGTCCCACACCCACCAATATGCCGGAGATTCCGGTCTGCATGAGTTCGTAGGTGGCGGTATAGCTAACG
>Ga0315282_10016117_pt1 | contig 10953 bp, 20 predicted proteins | sample YL17G07_20_MG_FD_203693 | JGI IMG/M metagenome (GOLD analysis project Ga0315282, IMG submission 203693) | Sediment microbial communities from Yellowstone Lake, YNP, Wyoming, USA - YL17G07_20 | ecosystem: Environmental > Aquatic > Freshwater > Lake > Sediment | place: USA: Wyoming | collected...
TGATGAAAAGCGGGGGCACGGACTAGAATACTTTTTTGCTAGAAATATTATGGTCGGGGTGGTCGGATTTGAACCGACGACCACCTGAACCCCATTCAGGTGCGCTACCAAACTGCGCTACACCCCGAAACACTCTATACTAGCACATATTTACGAGCGCAGCAATTGACTACCCCCCACCAAAGTCCCGCAAAAACAACACTAAAGTCTACCCCACTAAAGTCTCTCTCCATGCGGCTTTTGACAAAAAAGTCGGCTCTCCCCCGGAGGGACTTTAGTCGGGGGAGCAGGTCGAAAGTCCCCCACACTTTTTTCCGTAGTGTGTCCTCAAAAACGGTGCTAAGCTCAAAAATGTCTTTTCCAGGGGGCTTGCACTATGAGGACCATAAGAACTGACCAGGCACTTCAGGAATTCATCAACAGCCGGATTTCGGCAAACCTAAGCCCTAGAGCGATTGAGTGGTATGAGGACAGGCTTGGCCCCTTCGCCAAGTTCTGCCCCAACCTTCCCTCACGGCCGGAGCCGATCGAGGATTTTCTGGCAAGCATTCAAGGCAGCCCGGAAACCAAGCGGGACAGCTTCAACGCTCTGAGGACCTTCTTCAGATTCATCTCCCAAAGGTACAGAATTCCTAATGCGATGGAGACTGTCACTCCGCCGCGGCACCCGAAGACCCGCATGGCGACCCTTGAGGCCAGTGAGCTGATGATGCTCTTGCAGCCGTCGGATTGCCTGAGAGACAGGGCAATACTGACCTTCATAATCGACACTGGGGTGCGAGCCGGAGAGGTCTGCTCTCTGCTCAAGCACAACATCAAGCAGGAAACAGTACTCGTATGCGGCAAGACAGGCTGGCGCGAGGTTCCCATTTCTGAGGAGACAAGGGAACTGCTTCTACAGGTTGCCGCCCAGAGTGCCGACGACCACGTGTTTCATGGTGACCACAAGAAGCCGATCTCCAGGTTCACTATCTACCGCATAGTCCGCGAGCACATGGCGAAGGCGGGCATAAAGGGGCCAAAGTTGGGACCTCACCGCCTGCGCCACGCCTTCGGCAAAAACTTCCTGGTGGAGGGTGGCGACCTGCGCTCTCTTCAAGAGATAATGGGGCACACGGACGTAAAGACCACCCAGAAATACGCTACGCTCAACCTGACCGACATCATCAAGAAGCACCGGAAGTTCAGCCCGCTGCGGGCAGCTCATGCCGCAGCCCAAGAGAGCCTGCTTACGGCTGAGGCCCTCAAGGAGGCCGAAAAGATACTGAGGGGGAAGGAGGCATAAAAGATGCAGGTAAGACAACAAGTAAGACAAGATGAGATGGCGGTCAAGGAAACGGAGGATTTCGTCTTCACCCCAACCGGAGAGCCAGAGCAATTGTGGGTTCTTTCCAAAGCCTCTGGCGAGACCTACCGGGTCGACCTTAAGGATTTCGTCTGCTCTTGCGCCGATTTTCATTTCAGGCAGGCTAAGGGAGACAGGCTCTGCAAGCACCTGGAAGCTAGCTGCGAGGCTTACGGCGTTGAGCCTAAACCCAGACTACCCGCTGTGCGTGAGGAGATAACGGCCGCAATCACCGTCTCCCAGCAAGAGGTCGTGAAGGAGCTCAGCAAAGAGCTCCGTGATGAAATGGTGAAAAACTACGTCTATGCCGTCCCTGATTACGAAAGGGAGTACGCCGATAAATCGGGCAGGAAGAGGACCGTCAAGAAACAGGGCTGGATTGACCTCCGCGCCGCTGGGGTAAGAGACCTCGCCCACATGGTAGCCGACCGCTACGGCGAAATCGAGCTTGGTGAATTTCGATTCATGGACGCCCAAACGAAGTGGCTGGCCTGGCGTGACATCCGCCTGGGTAATTTTACCGCCACGGGCTTTGCCGAATGCGATAAGGAAAAGGAGTTCCCCTTCCGCTACCTCGGGGAAGTGGTGATGAGGAACGCCTACAAGTCCATAGTCCCCAAGATATACCAGGACATTTTCACCAACAAGTTTCGGCAGCTTATGCGAAGCCAGCTAAAGGAACTCGCCGGAGAAACAGTGGAAGGTAAGCCTGTAGAGGAATTAAGTGATGGCGAGCTGACCAGAGCCCTCGTGGAAGCTCAGCGGGAGAAAAGACTTCCCGGGGCAGAAAAAGGAGAAACTGCAAAGACTGCCCCAACACATAATGGGGCGCTGGTTCCGCAAGCCGCCACGCCTGTATCCGAAGAAGAGGAGGGATTCCATATCGACCCAATCTGGCTCAAGGAGAGCTTAAAAGAGATTAAGTGGAGCGACGACACGGCGAAGAGCTGGCTGGCAAATAAGTTCAAGGTTGACAGCCGGGGAACACTCGCAGATGTACTCCCCCGCCTTACTCGGGAGCAAGCCGAGGAATTCGTTGAGGAGGTGCAAAACAGGCTAGCTAATAAGCAGATGGACTTGTGGAGCTAGAGGTGAAGCCGCTGGAAGATACCATCTTTAGTATGCAAGAGACACGTAACCCGCCGCGGTACATCAAAAACCCGGCGGAGCGGCAGCTCTTCCACACCCTAACCTCACGGGGCTGGGAAGTCTCAAAACGGGGGTGGCCCGACTTCATCTGTTTCAAAGGTAATAATCTAGCCCTGGTCGAAGTCAAGCGCAACAGCAGGTGCCATCTCAAAAGACAACAGCAACAGCTCATGAAAACTCTGGCAAGCTTTGGAGTTAAGTGCTTCCTCTGGTCCCCGGATGGCGGATTTCAGCCAATATCCCCAATGTTGTAGGAGGATACCATGCCAAGGCGCCGGATGATTGACCCCGATTTCTGGAAAGACCACTATATTGCCACCCTTACCAGGGATGAAAGGCTATTCCTCCTTGGTTGTATGAACAACGCTGACGATGAGGGTAGGCTTGAAGGGCACCCTGCCTACCTCAAGGCGGCAGTCTTTATGTATGATGATGATATAACCAGTAACAAAGTTTCGGAGATATTAGAAGCAACCTTAATAAAAATGGCGAAATGGCCAGAATCCAATCCTTGGCGGCTAGAACGCTACCAAAACTCCAGCGCAGATTATCTTTACTTTCCACTATGGTATGAGCACCAAGCTCCGTCACACCCACAACCCAGCCGACTCCCAACACCCCCTAGCGGCCCTTCTCTCACTGAACCCTTCACCGACCAGACACGACAAGAGATCTATGAGCGAGATAATTATACCTGCCAATATTGTGGAGCGGACTTATCAACTAATCCCCGCACACTATCAATAGACCATATCATTCCCCTCACTAAAAAGGGAACACATCAGAAAACTAACTTGGTCACTGCCTGCAAATCATGCAATCTCAAAAAGAAAAACAAGACACTAGAAGAAGCAAGAATGGCCCTCATTCCAGGATGTAAGGTTAACCCAATGGTTAGCCTTAAGGTTATCCCTACCTCTAACACTCTGCTGACACAGGACAGTCTAGGTCAGTCAAGGTCAGATCAGGTTAAGGATAGTCTAGGTCAGTCGAGGGAAGTGTTAGAGGACTTCAGACCCTTTTTGGATTCTGAGAAGGACCTGACTGACTTTTTGGCGACGACTTTGAAGAGATATCTCCCCCGCGGCGCGCAGTGGACGCTTGAGGTGTTAAAGAAGTTTTGGCTTCAGGTTGTGGGCAAGCCGCTGCCGGACGTGGTATATGAAGTTTGTTTTAAGGCGATAAAGGAACATCCGCCGCCAGTGCTGGCCCGGGCCTTTGTCAAGGCAGCGAAATACAAAGGCGGGAAGTATGATTCCAGGAAGTATCTAGCCAAGATTCTTGAGGAACAGGCAGGGAAGGGATAGCCAATGGTAACAGCGGTAGGTAGCACCAGAATTGATTTGGTATCAGTAGAGGTGGCGAAGTGACACAGGCCGACTTTCAGAAGCTCACCCAGAAGCTCTTGGATGTCTTCCTAGAGGGTTACCAGGATATCGTCAACCGCATCCTCAAGGACTCCTTAAATCTCTGGGACATAAATAAGTTCATGGAGAGGATGAGGAGGATGGGGGTAGACTTCTCTCAGCTCTCCGGGATGGTCGGGGTACCAGGTGGCGTTAATCCCTACCAGGTGCTCGGGCTGGATAAGTCAGCTAGTGATGAGGAGGTAAAGAAGCGATTCCGAGACCTTTGTTTTCATCTTCATCCTGATACCGCAGGTTATGAAGGGACATCTGGGATACTACAGATGGTGCTTAAAGCTTACGACTTAATCAAGATACAGAGGGGGTGGAAGTGAGTAAGAAGGAAAAGCTTTTGGTATTGCTATTCTGTATATTCATAGGGGCTATTTTGCTTACTGGTGTCATTGGTGGCTGGATGTTTATTCTAATGCGTTAAAAGGAGGAAGCCATGGCTAACGAAAATCAACCAATTATAGAAGACAATAATAAATGTCCGGTGTGTGGTAGCACCAGGAGATTTGCTGGGCAAGTAGGGGAGGAACGGAAAAAGAAGGGACTGATGCGGGAAAACATGAGGTATGGGTTATTTTATCTGGGCGGTGGTCCGGTAATTGATATGGAGAAAGTCCCTGTGATGCTAGTTGGGTCTAAGGTCCCTGCTATCAGAGCCTTGGTGGATGTGTGCATGGACTGTTGGGCTGTGTTTTGTGTTCGTCGGGAGATAGGCGAGGCAACTTTCACACCGCCAGTGGGGCCGCAAGGGCCAATACCACCGGGACCGAGGCAGAATTGATGAAAGAAGACGATATTGAGCTGCTAAAACATATAGCTGAAGTTGAGGACGCTATTGACCCGGAGAGCTTGGCTGGGAAACTAGGTTGGCGTTCTCGCGATGTCGGGGTTTGGCCTGGAACCCTAGCTAAGCTCCGCATGGAAGGATTTATTGAGGATATCTACGAGTCAAACTCCTACCATGGCTATCGGCTTTCCCAGAAGGCAAGAGCGATGATTGCCGGTGGTCCCACCCCTACCTCGATGCACCAAGATCGGGAACTAGCGGTGCCCGAGGATATCTTTGAGGACATAATCGGGCATGACGAGGTAAAAGAGCTTCTTAGAGCGTCTCTTACCGCTGAGAAGCCAGTCCATGTTCTCTTGACTGGACCCCCTGCCCTAGCCAAGACTCTTTTTCTGTGGGACATTGAGAGAATTGGCGGGGAGCTGGCGGTGTGGTTGGTTGGCTCGGCGATATCTAAGGCGGGGCTATGGGATCTAGTTGCAGAGCGGCAGCCAAAGGTATTACTTATTGATGAACTCGATAAGGTCAACGCCGCTGATACCGCTGCTCTCCTCTCAATGATGGAAGGTGGGCGGTTGGTAAGGGCAAAGAAGGGTAGGGAGCTTGACACCGTGGTAGATGTTAGGGTGGTGGCTGCCACCAACATTGATACCAGATTGTCGCCGGAGCTCCGGTCCCGTTTCGCTATCAGGCACCTTTCTGCTTATGGGTCACTAGAATTCACTAAGGTGGTAAAAGGTGTCCTGGTTCACCGAGAAGGTATGGACCCTGGGGTAGCTGAAAAAATAGCACTTTCGCTTAATGGTCGGTCACAAGATGTGAGAGATGCGGTGAGAGTAGCCCGGTTAGCACCACAGCTAGGTGTAGAACGGGCAATCTCTCTATTGCTCCCAGATAGGGGGTGAGGGGGGGCTATTAAGGCTAAAATGGAGCTTAAAATGCAATCCAGTCCGTATCTAGAGTCCGACAAAAGTCCGTATCTGAGTCCGACAAAAGTCCGTGCGTCAGATACGGACTCAGTCCGATAACCAGATACGGACTAAAGTGAAGCTAGATACGTACTGGGGGATTGACAAATCAAGATTTAATCACTAATTGGAGGTGGAAGATGGCAAAGAAGGATGAGAAGGAAGGGTCTAAAGATATATTGCAGGAACAGGTCCAAAAAATCCTCGGTGATGGCTCCCTGGGGGAGTATGATAAGATCAGAGCGCTGTGGAAACTGGGTTTTAGCCGTAAGCAGCTAATGGAGGAATTTCATTTTCCTAAACAATCAGTATACGATGCGGTACCTGTAGCACCTGACGAGAAACCGCGGGAGAGAACGGAAGAAACTAAAGCACTGGTAAAATTTGGCATGAAGGATATGGTACCCCCGGAAGCAGCTCTCAAGGATATTAGGCTTCAGGATGGGGAGTATAAGATCGGCTTTATCGATGGGATGAGCATGCTGATTATGGCTGCCAGGTATAACCAGATTCTAGCGGCAAGTCAAGCGGAGATAATTGAGCAACAGATTAAGGTTACGAGGGAGACAAGAGCGGAAATAGACGCTGCGGCGTTGAGGGCTAAAGAAGGTGGTGCCGAAATTGCCGCAGAAGCGGCAGCCGGAGCCGCCGCCGGAGCCATGGCACACGCTGATAAACGCTTTGATGAGCTTAGAAGTCAGCTGGCGGCCTCAGCGCCAAACCCTATGCTTTCTATGATGATGGAGGCCATGGGTCCGCTGTTCAAACAAGCATTTGGTGGCTTTGGTGACTTAATGACCAAGTTTGGTGGGAAAGGTAAAGCTCCTGTGGGCCAGCCGCCAACTGAGACGACAAAAGCTGCGCCCGCAGAATTCCCCCCCATAGAAGACCATCCTATCTCGGAATTCAAGGAGGGTAGCCATGATTAGTGAAACAGTGTTGCAGAATATGTTTTCGGCTTGGTTGAGCCAGGAGTATGCCAAATTTCCAGACCAGGTGAAACAGGCACTAGCGAAGACGCAAGTAACGCTTACCAAATACCCGGATAGGCTTACCATCATCGTCAACTGCAGCAACCCGGACGCTGATACCGATAAGGTCCGGGAACTTATGTTAAACCAGCTCTATCAGTTCCTGCCCGAATACCTCAATAAATCACTGCGAGTCAAGGTGGTGAGATATGCCTAAAAAAGATAAAAGACAAGCGCTAGTCAAGCGTGAACCTGACCGATCTTTGCAGGCTATCGCCGAGCAGGTTACCGGGGTAGCTTTCTCGAGGGGGATGGGCGAGTGGTGGGCTCAGTTCACTGGTGTCCCTACCGAACGGAAAGATAGATGTGTGATAGCTTATGAGCTATTACCTCTGGCGCTGGCCTGGCAATGGATCGCCATTGCCCATTATCTAGCTGGTGAAGGTTATAGCGGGGACAAGATTCGGCCATGCCTGGAAAGCTACCAAAGACAGAGCAAGACTATGCTACCCGATATGCTAAAGGAAACTTCCGAGGAATATCTAGCGCGAGCCTATAAAGTCCTGGAGAGCCCAAACAAGCTGACGGGTATCCTCTACCAGTTTCAGGGGTTTATCTATTCGGCTTTTTGTAGAGAGCTTCTGCACCGTTATGGTCCAGAAACAAACGAAACAATTACGCTTGTGGCCGAAGAGGGGAAACGAGAATTTACCGCGAAGGACTCAAAAAAACCAAGAGGAGGCAGCCAATGAGGTGTCTTTTGTGTGCTAGGGAGGACTTTTTGACTGAAGAGGAGGTAATGACTCATATGCTTCAAGAGCATGGTGCTCAGTCCTTGGCTAAAGAAATGGAGAGGGCTCAAAAGCTAGTGACGCTGTATGGCGTAGCTTCCGGCCTTACTAATGCCTCTATCGGGGATAAAGGCGCTACAAAGGAAGAGACATTGGAGCGCTTCCGTTTTTTTGTGAAAGAACTCTACGGTATCTTTAGGGAAACAGGAAAATGAGGGAGAGAGCGGCTAACAAGGCAACGGGTACCGTTCAGCTCGAGGTAACCCGGGAGGAGGCAGCCCGGGTCAAGAGGTTTCTGGCGCTGCCTCCGCAACTCCAGGAGGGTTGCCTCCAATATGCTGAGAAGATCAGGCTGAGCTACGGGAAGTGAGCTAATGCCTATTCTGGTGGAAAGGTCGCTTATTAAACTTGGCACAGCCCTAGTAGTGAGCTTGCCTAAGGCATGGACGAGGTATTTCCAGCTCCGGGCGGGTGACCGGGTGGAGATTGTGGGCAATGACGACTTGGTGATCAGGGTAAAAAAGGAAAAGAAGGGTAAAGTATAGACTTTTATATAGGCTTGACAGATTAACAGAATAGTGCTAGCGTTTAATTAAGGCGTTAGAGCATGCCGATAGGATCGGCTCTAACGCCTTTTTGTGTTCTATCGGCTGCTCTTCTGCCGTTAAAAGGGGGTAGCAACCTTCGACTGGAAGGTTTAGGGCTACCCCCTTCTCCTTTTAGTCAAGGTTGCGGCCTCCGGTGTCGGAGCTGGACACCACTACTGTCTGGCTGCCGATTCAAAATAAAAGTCGGAGGTGTAATGTGGCAAGCAAAGAACAGGCAAAAGAGAAGTTCGTCAACAGCGTTGGTAGTGCGCTAGCACCGAGGAAGATGGCGTCCAAACTCAGCACCTACCTGGGTATCCCGGTATCGGAGGGCGCGGCACCTATCGTGAACTGGACTAAGGTGGTTAAAGAGAACGCTGCTGATCTCTTCGAGAAGATGTACGCGAACATGCAGGCAGCCTACAGAGGAAGATAGTAGGCTGTCGCCATTTCTATGTCTCTCTCTAACGTCGTTGACATTGGTGTTGCGCTAGCTTGTCAAGGCTTACTTAGCTCATTTGCGGTTGGGGTGGCAACCAGATTGAGCGAGGCTGTTTCTGGGCACCATTCTATCCCCTGGGAGGCAAAGAAACCGCTCATCGATCGGTATGGGTTGTGGGCGGTTAACCGAGCTGAAGCCTTCTGCCCGGAGAACGATGTAGCCTGCGTGACGAGAGAGGCAGAGAGACTCTACCGAGTTCATATTGAAAGGAGCGGAGGATGAAAGCTATGCAGGTTACTCAAGGGGCACAAATTACCGTGGGACCTGGTACTGCCGCAACCCAAACCAGCGCAATCACCGACATGATTAACGCGATGATGCCGTTAATGATGTTGATGATGGTGATGGGGATGCTAATGCCCATGATGAGAGGAATGACCGGCGCATTTGCCCCGGCGCGGTAGTGGTATCCATTAAGGTAAAAGGAGGAGAGGATCATGAAAGGGTTACAATTAGGAGCTCTTCAAACTACCACCAGTAGCGTCACCGACATGATTAACGCGATAATGCCGTTAATGATGTTGATGATGGTGATGGCCATGATGATGCCCATGATGCAGGGCATGAGCTCTGCTATGGCTCCAGCTCGGTAAACCGATCTTGGCATCAGGTGAACAACATCTTTGAAGAAAAGGAAGGTATTCCATGGGAAAACAGAATCTTGTAGATAAAGGGATTAAAGCCCTTGTTAATCCGAGCGGTTCCCCGCTTCAGGATATCCAGAATGGCATAGCGAAATTAGACATCGGTTTATTCAAGAGTCAGCTCGCCTATCTCGACCTGGACGTGCTATCTAACCAGCCGGCAATTAATGCCGAGCGCCAGAATATCCTGGGTGTTCTTGATGGACGACTTGAGGGTTATGACCTCAAGACGCTGGCGATAGCCGCTGCTACGCCTCTAGGGGCTGTCCTGGTAACTGCCCAGCTCACCGTGCCGGCGACCTCGGTATTCTATGTTACCGACGTCGAGATTGTTGATGCCGGTGATGCCGCAGCCACCTTCGCCCTTAACTGGCGGTGCAGCTTGTGGCCTGACCAGGCGGCAACTCCCAGCCAGTACGGACAGGCGTTCTATGCCACAGATCAGGCGAAAGCCCTTGGGCAGACCATTGACGCCCTCTTCGGGGTGGAGCCAACGGCCGGCTCGGAGAACAAGCCGGTTGTGCTGAGACTCGGCCCGGGTGCGGTAATTACCTTGCAGGTCACCGTTACCGTGGCTGCGGTGAAGGCAGCAACCACCGTCGCTCTCAAGCTCTTCGGCTATGTCGGCAAACTACTGGTAAAGTAAAGAGGGGCTATTAGTTAGACTTGCATGGCGCCTCCGAGGTAGTCTGCCTATGCTGAGGTACGAGAGAGAGTTGACGTTGACACGAGTTTAATACCTCGTGAGGTGGGCTATTACAATCGCAGGGGATTGGGCCATGCGGGGCTCAATCCCCTGTTTGTTAAAAGGGGATTAGATGACATTGGGCACTACCGAGGTGATTGAGGTTATCGTTCCCCACGCTGGGGTGAGATTAATCAGGAAGGGTGAGTGCCGGCGTTGCGGACTCTGTTGCCGGCTGTGCCCCCACCTGGCGCCCGCTGGTGACTGGGTGAAGGTTGGGGTGAAGCCGGGACATTACCACTGCCTTATCTACGATAGGCGAGGTGAGTACTGCCAGGAATGTCGAACAACGCACGGCATCTGTATCGAGTTTCCCCAGGTACCTAAGAAGCATCTAAACCCAGAATGTGGTTTTTCGTTCTACACCGATGATGGAGTGGAGGTTATCAAACTTGAATAATAGTATGGTTAGTGGGCAACAGGCTGCTACTCCTTTGCAGAACATGACTGCGCTACAGTGGGATGCGGTGGCTGCAATCTGGACGTTATTCCCGTTGATGGTGGTGTTTATGGTGCTGAATATGGTTGAGAAAGCGGTTACCCAGGCGCTGCAGCCTGAGACACTGAGGGCGGGTGCTGAGGTAGCGAAAATAGCGATACCAGCGGCGGCAGGTGCTGCGCTGTTAGCTGGAGGTGCATGATGAGCTTCACCTTGAAGATAGTAAATCCGCCGTCTGGAGCTCAATACTTCTGGGCTGATTATAGCGCGGGGGAGAGTTACTCAGGCTGGCTCAACATTAGCGATACTTGGAGCTGTCCCTATGGCGCCAATAATGCTACCGACCTTAGGATTTATGTTGTCGATTCCAACTACACTCAGCTCTATTACGAAGGTGGTCTTGGTCCGATACAGGATGGGGTGGATTATCAATTTGACTGTTCCACCGGGGTACTGAGTACGGTGAGTGGTGTTCCCCTCACCCCGAGTATCACCGGTTTTACCATAGTTAGCTATGAGAAAGTTTAGGGAGGAGGGCGATGAAAGTTAGCGGTTTAAATCTACAGCTCGAGGGACTCCAACAGGGTGACCCGCTTGCGCCTGGGTA
>Ga0315282_10016118_pt1 | contig 10953 bp, 13 predicted proteins | sample YL17G07_20_MG_FD_203693 | JGI IMG/M metagenome (GOLD analysis project Ga0315282, IMG submission 203693) | Sediment microbial communities from Yellowstone Lake, YNP, Wyoming, USA - YL17G07_20 | ecosystem: Environmental > Aquatic > Freshwater > Lake > Sediment | place: USA: Wyoming | collected...
GACTTCGCTAGAAGTTCATCCAGAGTCGCAAATTTTACTCCCAGTTCTTTTTCCGCTTCCGGATCCGGTTCGTGTTTATTATAAAGAACAGTCATGTTGTAGCCCTTGGCACGTCTTGCAACCATTCCCCCAATACGACCTAGTCCGATAATTCCCAAGGTTTTACCCATGATGGCAGGGCCCAAAAAAAGATCAGGCTCCCAGCCTTTGTACCCCCCTTTATCGGCAAAATAACCTTCCTGTCTCACAAATTCATCCGACTCCACAATTCGTCTGGCTAAAGCTAAAATTAAAGCCCAGGTATGTTCCGCGACGGCTTCATTAACTTCATCACAAGGAGTATTGGTAACAACTACTCCTCGATCTGTAGCTGCTTGAATTTCAACATTGTCAAAACCCACGGCATAATTAGAAACTACCTTAAGTTGCGGGCCAGCTGCATCCATAAGATCTCCATCAATTCTGTCTGTTAATAAAGAGAGAATGGCTTCTACTCCTCTAACTCCCTCCAATAACTCTTCCCCTGTTAAAGGTCGATCAAAAGAAGAGACATTTACTTCATGTCCGGCTGCTTTTAATTTCTCAAGATAGTTCCCAGGAATCTTTCTGGTGACAAATATTTTTGCCATTTTTATTTTTTAAAATTGTTGGACGGTTATGCCACTGGATTCTGCTCTTTTTATCCAAACAGGCAGTTCCTCTTCTTTTAAAAGTCCTTTTTGGGCTCCGGTATAACCAATGACTGAGGCAGAATTAACTGTTCCCCAAAGTAGGGCTTCTTCTAGAGGTTTACCTTTGATCACAGCAGCTAAAAATCCGGAACCGAAGGCGTCTCCCGCTCCAGTTCTCTCATAGGCATCTACCGGCAAAATTCCCACTTTTAAAAACTTTTGGCCGTCAAAAGCTAAACATCCTTTTTCTCCGTCAGTAATCACCACAATTTTGGGTCCTAATTTGGCTACAGCCATTAAAAGGTCTTTTTCTTTGCCCGCCGAATCTCCAAAGTTGGTAATCTTTTCTCCCTCCTCACGGTTAACAAAAAGAATTTGTGTCAGTTGTAAGACACTACTTATCCCCTCCAGTCCGTCTCTTAATTGCCAACTGCCCGGATTAAAAGCCAGTTTTACTTCCACATGCGTTCTTAAAAAATCCACCATATGGTTATAAAAAGGACGATAGCTTTCTCCCATAGAAGTTAAATAAATCCAAGGGACATTGGGAAGCTGAACCGGAAATTCATATGAACGGGGGGCATGATAGGTAAAAATGGTACGCTCACCCGCATAATTAATAATGGTGGAATAATTAGAGGAAGAAGCAGCTTGTTGAATAATGTAGGTTACATCAACTCCTTCCTCTAAAAGTTTTTCTTTAATTAAATTTCCCACCGAGTCGCTACCAATAGTTAAAACAAGACTGTTTTTAACCCCCAATCTTCTTGTGCCTACGGCATTATTGGCAGCATTTCCGCCAATGGTAAATTCCAAATTTTTAACCGGAATCTTTTCTCCATAGGAAAAAGCAATATAACACTCTTTGGAATCTCTTTTACAAAGAGTTTCGGATTCTGTGGGGGTCATAAAAACATCCACTGTCGCATCTCCCACGGCAATCAAATCAAAACTTTCATTAGTATGACCATGACCTTGATTATTAAACATAGATTACCTCCGCCAATTTTTTGGCCATGCCCACCGGATCTTTCGACTGCCAAACATTTCTCCCCACCGCTAATCCCGTTCCCCCAGCGGCAATGGCACCCTTAACCTCTTCAATTAATTCTGCCTCCGTCTTTCTACTTCCTCCTTGAATTAAAACCTTAACCTTACCGGCATTTTCCACCACCCATTTAAAACTTTCGGGGTCTCCGGTATAGGGAACTTTGACAAAATCCGCTCCCATCTCCAGGGCAATTCTGGCTCCATAGGCCACATTCTCCTTAGAAGTTTCTTGCCCTTCCACATGTTTTCCTCTGGGATAGGCCCACATGGTGACCGCCAGACCTTTCTCATGCGCTTCGTCCTCAATTTGGGAAAACTCTTCCATCATTTTGGCTTCATATTCACTCCCGATATAAATGGTGTAGCCTACGGCGGTTGCGCCTAATCTTTTGGCTTCATCCACAGTACAAAGCTGAGGTGAATAAGGTTCCTCACCTTTATGGAAAGCGGTTTTACCATTTAATTTAATTAATAAAGGTGGTGTTTTTTGAGTATCAATTCCTCCCACGGGATAGTATTTTTGGGCAATGCCTTCATGGAAAATAATGGCGGTAAAAACACCCGACTCTTGAGCAATCTCTAGAATCTTTTGAGGATCAACATTTTCTTCATTAAAATCAGTCGGACCATGTTCAAAACCTTGATCATAGGCTAAGAACATGGCGCGACCATGACGAAGTAATTTTTGAGCAGGATCTTCCATACAATTGATTTTAGCGTTTTTGAAGAAAGAAATTAAGTTACAAATTTTTTCTACGCAGTGCTTCTTTGACAGACTTAATAATTTCTTCTTCAGTTAAACCGTATTTTTTCTTTAATTCCTCCGGTTTTCCGGATTCACCAAAAGAATCTTTTACTCCCACAAATTCAATGGGAACCGGATAATTTTTAGAAAGAACTTCCGAAACCAGACTTCCCAATCCCCCCGCAATTTGATGCTCTTCAACTGTTACCATCGCCCCACAAGTTTTTGCGGTTCTTACTATCTTTCCTTCATCAAGAGGTTTAATGGTCTGACAATTAATCACTAAGGTATCAATTCCTTTTTTCTCGAGTTCTTTGGCTGATAGAATTGCTTCATAAACCAAGGGGCCACAAGCGATAATTCCAACTTGCGGATCTTTGGTTTCAAAGAAGGTTTCTGCCTTACCAATTTTAAAGGGAGTTTTTTTAGTGGTGAAGAGGGCTGAGGGTTCGCGAGCCAGTCTTAAATAACTGGGTTTCCCGTTTTTCGCTATGGCTAAAGTTGCTTTTCTGGCCTCCTCACTATCGCAAGGAACGACGATGATTATATTGGGAAGAGCGCTCATTAAGGCTATATCTTCCAGGGCCTGGTGGGTTGCTCCATAAGGACCGGCTCCGAACCCTGCATGAGCTCCCACAATCTTTACGGGAACATCATTTAGAGCTACCGTAACTTTAATTTGTTCAAAAGTTCTCCCTGGAGAAAAAACAGCATAGGAGGTACAAAAAGGAATTTTACCGTAATTGGCAAAGCCTGAGGCCACGGCAATTAAATTTTGTTCCGCCACACCCACATCAAAAAATCGCTCGGGAAATTTCTCGGCAAAATCGGCAACACGGGTACTTTCCTTTAAATCAGCCGTAATGACCACGACGTTGACATTATTTTCCCCTGCTTTAACAATTCCCTCCCCAAATCCATCCCCTAAAGAAATTAATTTATTGGTTATTTTTAGAGTTTTATTAAGCATTATTTTAACTCCTTTAAAGCTTCTTCCAGTTCTTCTTTACTGGGTACTTTCGCATGCCAAGCAGAATTTTCCTCCATAAAAGAAACACCTTTCCCGGCAATGGTTTGGGCAATAATTACGCTTGGCCCTTCATAATAACTTCTGGCTTTCTCTACCGCACCAATAATCTCAGAAAAATTGTGTCCATCTATCTCCAGGGCATTCCAACCAAAAGCACGATATTTTTCCAATAAGGATTTTAAAGGTAAAACTTCTTCCGTTTTTCCATCAATTTGAATCTGGTTTTGGTCGACAAAAAGGGTGAGGTTAGAAAGTTTATATTTAGCGGCTACTAAAACCGCCTCCCAATGACTCCCTTCATCATGCTCTGCATCACTCACCAAACAATAAATTCTAAAACGCCGATCATCCATCTTGGCGGCTAAAGCATAACCACTAGCTTGGCCAAGGCCCATTCCTAAAGAGCCGGAGGTTGTTTCAATTCCAGGTAATTTTGTTCTTTCAGGATGACCTTGTAAGGGAGAGCCCAGTTTGGCGTAACTCACCAGTTTTTCTTTAGGAAAATACCCCGCCTCTGCCAAGACCGCATAAAGTGCCGGGCAGGTATGCCCGTTGGAAAGAATAAATCTGTCCCTCTCTTCCCAAGGGGGATTTTTGGGGTCATGATTCATAAGAGAAAAATAAAGAGAGACAAGAATGTCGGCACTACTTAAAGAGCCGGCGGGATGACCAGACTTGGCCGCAAAAATCATCTTAAGGAGATTTTGTCTGACCTTAAGGCTAATCTTTTCCAAATCGGAGATTGAATATTGGGCAGACATTTTGATTAAATTTGAAATGCTTTTTCTTCTTGACTGGTTTCTTCCCTTTTGTCTAAAGCTTGTTCAAAAGTGACAATGGCTTCATAGGCTTCTTGAGGAGAATTAACCACTTTATAAACTTTCAGTTCTTCCGGTCTAATTCTCATGTTTTCAACAAAGACTTTGATAATTTCATTCCAAAATTCTCCATATAAAATTAAGGGTTTATGATGTCCAAAATAAAGTCGAGCCAACCCCCAAGCCATCCCAAATTCCGAAACTGTTCCTGTCCCTCCTTTAAAAACAACATAAACATCCCCGAGTTCCAAAAGTTTTAAAGTTCGCTCCAGGTAATTTTTGGTTTTAATCTCAATATCCAAAGGATTCCCTTTATCTCTCCCTTCAAAATTAGTAATATCTTCAGGATAAAAAGTTACGCCAATGGCGGTTCCTTTAGCGGCTTTTGCTCCTTCGGAAATAGCCCGCATGACCCCGGGTCCTCCTCCGTTAATCGCCACATAACCTTTCTCCGTTAAAAACTTCGCGCATGCATAGGCTTCTTGATATAAAGGGTCGTTGGGGGAAGCATCCGCAAACCCGAAATAGGCAATTTGTCTGATTTTTCTTTTTAAAATATCTTCATCCATAAAATAATTGGATCTCTCTACTTAGCCGGCTGAAAAGAAAGGGTGATCATGTCGGTGGGAAGATTAGGGGTATTTAGGGTTCTTCCTACTCTTACCACCTGTTCCAAAAGACGGTTGGCATATCCCCACTCGTTATCATACCAAGCAAAAATTTTAACCAAATTTCCGCCCACCACTTGGGTCAAACCCAAATCAACGATGGCTGATTCGCTCCTGCCAATAATATCTGAAGAAACCAGGGGTTCCTCAGTAACCGCTAAGATTCCCTTATATAAAGGGTTCTCGCAAGCTTCTTTAAAAGCCTGGTTAACTTCTTCTACCGTGACCTCTTTTTTAAGAACAATGGCAAAATCCGTAATTGAACCAGTCAAAATTGGTACTCTTAAAGCTCTTCCGTCAAAAAGTCCTTTCAGTTGGGGAATTGTCTCTGTTGTAGAAAGAGCCGCACCGGTTGAGGTGGGAATAATATTCATGGCCGCAGCCCGAGCACGTCTTAAATCTTTATGAGAATTATCCTGAATATTTTGATCATCAGTATAAGCATGGGCTGTGGTCATGGCTGCTTTTTCGATACCAAACTTTGCTTGAAGTACGGCTACGACCGGAGCTACACAGTTTGTCGTGCAGGAAGAGTTAGATAAAACTTCTGCCCCACCTTTGTATTCATTGACCCCCAGAATGTAGGTCTGAACATTCCCTCCTTTGGTGGGAGCTGAGATTACCACTCTTTTGGCTCCTCCTACGGCATGTTTTTTAGCATCTTCTTCGGTCACAAACTTTCCGGTTGATTCAATGACTATTTCTACTCCATATTTTCCCCAAGGAATTTTGGCCGGATCTTTTTGGGCCAAAACCGGAATTTTTTGTCCCTCAACAATTAAATAACCAATTAAAGGATCCTCGTCAGTGGCTTCTTCCGGCTTTTTAACCTCCTCCGCCTTAACTTCTTTTTCAAATTTACGATACACGGTGTCGTAATTCACCAAGTGGGCCCAACCGGCAGCATCCATACTCCCTGAAGTATTAATGGCGGCAAAGGTTATTTCATCTTTATGTTTGAGGATTCCGATGCGAAAAGCAATTCTTCCAATTCTTCCAAAACCGTTTATTCCAACTTTTACCATGGCAGTTATTAGCTTTAGTTTAACAGTGCATTAATGCCAGGTAAAGTGCCCTTCGTTAAAAATTCAAGCATGGCTCCACCTCCCATGGAAAGCCAATCAAATTTATCTTCCAGATTCAAGAAATCAATTGCCTTTAAAGTATCCCCACCACCCGCAACTTTAAAAGCTTCTGTCTCTGTAATTTTTCGCAGTATTTTTTCAGTTCCTTGTCTGTGGCCCTCTTCTTCAAATTTTCCTAAAGGCCCACAAACTAAAATTGTTTTAGCTTGGGAGATCTCTTTTTCAAATCTTTCAATGGAATGAACAGTAATATCTTCTTTATCCATAATTAAGTTAGCCATCATTACTTTTTCGTTAGAATCAATGGTACGAATACTTACGGTATTATCCCCCAAGTAGTCAGGCAGTCTTCCGCCAATTAAAACTTTGTCGGAAAGACCCTTAAGTCCTTCCAAATAATCCAATTTATCTTTTTTAACTCCGGATAATAAAGTAATAAATGGTCTTGGAGGATTTTCTAAAAGCTTATTTAAATTTTCAACTTCTTTTTCAAATCTTAAACCAGCCGCGTGGGGTAATAATTTAGGTAAAGAGATAATGGAAGCATGTTCCCGGTGCGATGCTCCAAAAGCTTCATTCACATAAACCTCGGCTTTTGACGCTAGATCGGAAGCAAATTTTCCATCATTTCCTTCTTCCCCTAAATTAAAACGTAAATTTTCTTCTACTTTTGCCCCCCACTTATTAAAAATCTTTTGAAAAGGGGCCAGACTTAAACTTTCCTTGAACTTCCCTTCAGGACGGCCACGGTGGGCAATAATCACAATTTGAGCATTTTTACTTTTGAGATAGTTAAGTGTGTCAAAAGAAGATCTAATTCTTAAATCGTTCGGATCTGGTTCTGTATCCAAATCAAGTCTAAGTAAAACTCTTTTTTCAGAAACATTCAAATCTTTTAATTTAGGCAGTTTAAACATGGGAGGTTTTAATTATTCGCTTCTATTTTCTGAATATCCTTTAAACGTTTTTCGTATCTTTCTTTTTTAGAAAATTTAGTTTCCAGAAAGGCTTTCACCATTTCTTTAGCTTCTTCTTCTTTGGTGTAGTCGGCAGCCAAAACCAAAATGTTCATATCATCATCCTCTCTTCCTTCTTTTATCTGTTCGGTCTTTTTTCCAATTCCTGCCCTCACTCCGTCAAATTTATTGGCCACGATATCTACCCCTACTCCGCTTCCGCAAAGAAGAATTCCTTTTACACCCCCCTCTTTGCTCACTAAAGAAGCCACTTTTTGGGCATAGACGGTATAATCATCGCTTGGGTCAAGATGATCTGCTCCCAAGTCACTAAATTCATATCCCCATTTAAATAACCACTGGGCAACTTTTTCTTTTAAGGGATATCCTTTGTGGTCCGCTCCTAAATAGATCTTCATTTTTTTAAATAGTTTCTAGGTTGTAAATCCTTCCGTTAAGTCTAAAAGTTCTTTTTTGGGATCTTCGGCTTTGACGACATCGGTGGCCACGGCTACCCCCACGGCCCCCAACTCTAAACTTTTTTTAACATCATCTTGAGAACTTATTCCCGCTCCCACAATCAAAGGAATACTTGCTTCTTTGGCTAAAACACTGGCTTTAGCAATTGTTTCCGGCTGGGCTTTAGCCACAGAAGTTTCGGTACTGCCGATGAGTTCTGGGGGTTCATAGGCAACGAAGGTAGGTCTTAGAGCCAAAACTTTTTGCAGTTCTTCCAAATCTCCCGCAAAAATCAAGGTTTTTAAATCAACCTCTTGACAGCGCTTAACCGCCTTGGTTAGATCGTCCCAATTGGAAAACTTATGTTCCGAATGGTTTAAGAAAACTCCCCTTACCCCTACCCTAACTGCTTCTTCAGGTAAGGTCCAACCGGTATAAGGTCCATAAGAAACCGGATCAATGTGTTGAATCCAAACCTCCAATTTCGTGGCATTAACCACCTCTTCGGCATCAATGATCTGGACAACGGGAATAACTTTAACTCCGGTTTCTAAAGCCACTTCTTCTAAAATCTTAGTTAAAAAAATGGCTTTTTGACCGCTTCCTTCCGCGAAAGCTTTAAAGTTAACAAAAATCATTTATATTGGTTGTACCGGATTTTGGCCCGGAATCTGTAAAATAGTTTCTAATTTTCCTTTGTCAAATCCAACGATGCTCTCGCGAGTTCCATCATCTTTAACAATTAGGCTAAAGGGTACTCCCAAAAATCCGCCCGAAACAGCCGCCATTTCGTCTCTGGCTACCTCATCCGTATCCACCATTTTTTCCGTAAAGGTAACATTCTTCTCTTTTAAGAAGGTTTTGAGCATCTGACAATATGGACAAGTCGTGGTTGAGTAAATAGTTATCTGCATAAAACTTTCACCTCCTGACCTTATTTTACTTCAAGTGTTCCTTCCATTCCTAATTCTCGATGGGTTCCGACACTACAGTAAAAAAGATAAGTTCCGCTTTTATCGACTGTAAATTCCAAAACATCACTTTGACCCCCACCTATGGTTTTAGTCGCCAAGTTAAGTCCCTCAATCGTGAGATTATGTGGCATCGCTCCCATATTTTTAAAAGTTAATTGAACTTTCTCCCCTACCTTAGCTGTAATTAAACTGGGAAAAAAAGAATATTCATTGGCCTGAACGGTAATTTCTTTTACGGAGGCATCTGTTTTTTTATTTTCGGTCTGTGGACTGGGAGTTATGGAGGGTGTATTTTCCTTAACTTTTTTTGAGGAATTAATGGCCGTTAAAACTACTCCCCCAGAAATAGCAATTAAAATACCAATGGTGATCCAGAAAAATTTATTGCGCATCTTTCAAACCCATCTTAGCTGATCTTTAAGGCCAAAGCAATTTATTTTTCCCGCAGATTAAACGCAAGATTAACGCATCCTTTTAAGAGGCCAGCTTGGCATAAACTCCGAATAAGGCTAAAACCGCGGCGACCAAAAGCCATTGGGTTGATGCTAACCAAAGGTCATACCCCAAGGAACCCACGGCAGCCATGACTACCGCCACCACAGCCAAAACCATTAAAACTACAGAAACTTTTTTATACATTTTCTTCCCCATTTTTCTCACCCCCTTTTAATTCATTTTAGCACTTGACTTTAAAAGGAAAAAAAATATTCTTAAGAAAAGGTTGTGTTTAAGGAAGTAGGTGTAATTCCTACACTGTGCCGCAACTGTTAAAGCCAGAAAACTAACAACCACCAGTCCCGAGCAGGAATATGACTATTGAATCTCAAAGACAAACATTCAGTTTTATTAGGAGGATTTTAAATTCTCCACCTAGACAAGTTGTTGAAGAAGCTGCTTCAGAAAGTCATGAGACAAGAAGAATTCCTGACCCTTGGGTTTATCTCAATAGAAATGGAAAATTAACTACTCCTAAAGGAATTATCGTAGAAGAAAAAGTTGAAAAAAGAAGTTATTTAGGAAGGATGGAGCTTCAAGCTATTTTAGAGATACAAGAAAGAACTAATCAAAAAAAGAGAGGTACTATTGTTTGGTTTTCCCCTCCTTTCCCAAGCAACAAAGACAGACCTTGTTTAAAAATAATGATTAGTGAAATTATTAATTTTGAAGGAAAAAAGATTCTTTTTAATAGAGCTCTGGTTTTTGATGTTGATACTCCCACTCTTTTATCTTTAGCCAATAGTCTAACCAAAGACAAATTTGAGAATCCGGAATATTTAAGGTCTACCCCCCTTTTCCCCACAGATTACGAATTTGAAATTTGGTTTAAAAAATTATCAGAGGCAACTTCTCAAGGAAAACTGATTGAAAAAGGAGAAGATTTAAGAATCAAAAACAGAACTTATAAAGAAATGGAAGAAATAAGGGTGGCAACTATTTCCAAAGGAAGAATTCCTACCTATATTAACATTTACCAAGAAGCAAATAGACAAGGTTTAATCGGCAGATTCTTAGGTAGCTGCGGAGAAAAAACTGCTTTTGATACTCTTTTGGGAAATGCCCTATTCATGAGAGAAACTAAAACTTTAAGATGTACCTGTCCGTATTGTCATACTAAAGTTAGTGCCATTATTACCAGGGGAAAAATCTTCTGTCCCAATTGTGGAAAATCAGCTGAATATCATTGTTAACCCTAACTGGATGAATTAAGCCAAGGCTGATATAATACAGCTGTACCTTGAAGTCATAATATTCCCCGGTAGCTCAGTGGCAGAGCGGGATCCTGTAGATTAAACTGCAGCTTCTAAAGGTAACTTTAGGATGAAAATTGGGTGAATTGCGAAAAGCCTAAAACATAAAGTCATGGTAATTCGCAGCCAAGCTTTAATATTATTAGAGAAGGTTCAGAGACTAGGTGATTACACCATTTTAGCGCCCAATACGCCACAGGCGTAATGATATAGTCCACGCTGTATAGAAATATATGGATTAAGTGTAAGATCACGGTCGTAGGTCCGAATCCTACCCGGGGAGCTGAACTGGTCTTAATCTGGCCAGTTTTAGATATGAAACCTTCAGAGAGAAAACAAAAATTAGTAGAGGAATTGACGGATCTTCACAAAGCATTAAATGTTGAACAGATATACAGAGAGCCTGAGCATAAAGCAACGAAGGATTGGCTGGCCGAGACAGCATCAGTTCTTAAACAGCTTGACGAAAGTGACTATCAAGAGTTGGTGAGGTTAAGTAAAACAATTAATCCGTCAATTTACCTACCCAAAAGAAAAGAAGCGGCTCATGAGATTGACAATTTTATTAGAAGAAAAGTCGCTGAGTGGAAAAGATACGACTTTTCCTCTTTGGATAAACAAGAAACTGCAACTAATAAAACAGGGTTTAATTATTGGAATGTTATTAATCCATTTTGGCTTCTTTGGAAGATGCTGCTTTTTATTTGGCACCACAAGCTGATTACCGCGGCAATTGTCATTATTGGTTT
>Ga0315282_10016119_pt1 | contig 10953 bp, 9 predicted proteins | sample YL17G07_20_MG_FD_203693 | JGI IMG/M metagenome (GOLD analysis project Ga0315282, IMG submission 203693) | Sediment microbial communities from Yellowstone Lake, YNP, Wyoming, USA - YL17G07_20 | ecosystem: Environmental > Aquatic > Freshwater > Lake > Sediment | place: USA: Wyoming | collected...
AGGCCGAGCATGCGCTGAAGATACTGTACGAGATCTTCCTGCCTCATTAGCCTACCGCAGGCAGGCAGGAACAACAAACTCGAAGAACAATAACCTGACTTGTAGGAATCAAGCCGGGCTCAAAGGTTATTATTTAAAAGAAAGGAAGAAGGAACTTAAGCAAAAAGGTTAGTTATTTTGATTTTTTCCTGTATTGTTCCAATTTTGCGCCTTTGACCAAGACCTCCCGTAAAGTCCTTTTCGTCTCACTATCCTCAATCTTTTGAAGAAGTTCTTCGATCCGGTTTAAGGTTTCCTCATCAAGAACTTCCTCTCGCCAACTATTGGATTTCGAATGAGGTGGGGTGGGTGGAGGGATCTTTCCCAACCTGAATCGAATGTCCTGGATGAGTGGTTCGCCTAAGAAAGCGTTCACCTTTTCGAGAAGTGTGGATTTAAGAAATTGTAGTTGTTGAATCCACGTCGGATGGGAAACATCAACGAAGAGAATTCGATTTCGGATGGAGCGAGGTTGGGTCTGAAAAGCCACGGACTCGCCCACGATCTCTTTCCAGGCGCCCCAAATAGAATAGGTCTTTAATGGGACATCGATCTCCAAGGCCTTTAATGTCTTTTCTAAGATTGAATGGATCGGTTGGGGTTTTTTCATGATCAGAATAAGCATAGAGCAGAGCGCAAAGAGCATAGCGTGTAACTCAGCCCTTTAGGGCTGATCCTCAGGGCTAAAGCCCTGAGTTACAAAAACTCTCTGCTCTTTGCGCTATGCGCCTTGCGAAATTTTTGAGGGATCAATCCTGGGAAAGAGGGATGTTGGTTTGACTAACTTCTTTCCTGATTGCAACCTTCCCCACTTTCCGTCCTCTTTTAAATTTTTTCCCCAAAGATTCTCCTCCATTCCGAGTTGTGACCACATCTTTTCAGAGGTTGACGGCATGAAAGGGGCAAGGAAGAGGCCAATGATACGGAGGGATTCCAAGGCTTGGTAGAGCACAGTGGCTAAACGAGGTCGGTCTTTTTCCTTTTTAGCCAAGGCCCAAGGCGCAGTCTCATCCACGTATTTGTTAGCAGCGTTGACGATCTCCCAGATCGAGATCAATGCCTTGCTAAAAGCCAGATCATCCATATATTGAGATAATTGGGGAAGGACCTTTTCGGAAACTTCTCGGAGCCTTCGATCAACCTCCTGAGGAGGCGAAGGAACTGGTATGAGTCCATCGAAGTATTTGAGGACCATACTGAGGGTTCGGCTGAAGAGGTTTCCTAAATCGTTCGCCAGATCGCTGTTGATCCGATGGATCATGGCAGAATGGGAGAAGTCGCCATCAATTCCAAAAGGGACTTCTCGCATGAGAAAATATCTGACCGCATCCACCCCATAGGTGTCGATCAGACAATTAGGCTCCACAACATTCTGAAGGGATTTGGACATCTTCTTGCCCTCTACTGTCCACCATCCATGGGCGAAGACCATTTTAGGAGGGGTTAAGCCAATCGCCTTGAGCATGGTCGGCCAGTAGACCGTATGAGTAGTGAGGATGTCCTTGCCGATGAGATGGATTGCTTCCTGCCAAAAATCAGAGAAGTGATTCCCTTCAGAGCCGAACCCAATCCCACTGACATAGTTGATTAAGGCATCGAACCAGACATAGGTGACATAATCAGTATCGAAGGGAATTTCTATTCCCCAGCCCAAACGTTTCTTTGGTCTTGAGATACAAAGGTCTTCGAGAGGGCTGCGAAGAAATCCTAAGATCTCATTCCTTTTCGATGAGGGGAGAATAAACCGATCATTTTTTTCGATGTGCTCAATCAGCCAGGATTGATACTTGCTCATCCGGAAAAAATAGTTATTCTCTGAGATCTCCGTCACTGGACGGAGACAATCTGGGCACTTCCCCTCTACCAGATCCTTTTCTGTCCAGAATCGTTCACAGGGTACACAGTACCAACCCTCATAACTGTCCTGATAGATCTCCCCACGATCATAGAGATCCTGAAGGATCGTCTGCACCACCTTTTTATGGCGGTTTTCTGTTGTTCGGATGAAGTCGTTGTTGGAGATGTTCAGCCTCTGCCAGAGGGATTGGAAACGTTTAACCATTTCATCGCAGTGAACTTTGGGATCCACCCCTCGTTCCTGGGCTGCTTTCTCCACCTTCTGGCCATGTTCGTCCGTGCCGGTGAGGAAGAAGACTTGGTAGCCCTCTAAACGCTTATAACGGGCAAGGATGTCGGCCGCGATGGTGGTGTAGGCGTGCCCGATATGGGGTATATCATTGACGTAATAAATAGGGGTAGTGACGTAGAAGCACTCTTTAGAGTTCAGACTCATGGAGAGTGATCTCTCCTCCTTCCTCCAGTTCTATAGTCACGGTTTGGTTGTGGACATTCTGACGAATGACCTTCCCCTTACCGGAGCGGGTGACAATGTGTTTCCCCACCTTGGGTAGATGCTTCTTTAGCTCCATGTAGGTTGGAAACTCATAAGACAAACAACACATCAAACGACCGCAAATTCCGGAGATCTTTGTCGGATTGAGAGCAATGTTTTGTTCCTTGGCCATTTTGACAGAGACCAGATCGAATTTGTTAAGAAACTTGGCACAACAAAGTTCTCTTCCACAACCGCCAATGCCGGAGATCATCTTGGCCTCATCCCTCACCCCGATCTGTCGCATCTCAATCCGCATCTTGAATTCTGCAGCCAGATCTCTGACCAGTTCCCTGAAGTCAACCCTCTTTTCTGAGGTGAAGTAGAAGAGGGCTTTGGAACGGTCTAAGAGAACTTCTGTTTTGACCAGTTTCATATTCAAGCCCTTCTCCTGGATCTTTTGAAGGCAGAACTGAAAGGCCTCCTTCTCCAATTGTTGATTTCTCTCGAATTGCTCCAGATCTTTTGGGGTAGCTTTTCGAAACACCTTTCTTGGAGATTTTAAGAAGAAGCGCTTTTCTTTTTCTTTAGGTGCAGAGAGGACCTTGCCCAGGACCAATCCCTTATCCGACTCTACGATAACATTCTCCCCCACATCAAGGGAGAGATCCGTGGCGTCGAATTCTTCTGCTTTTCCATTGGCCTGTTTGACAAAGACCATGCGAATCATCTTTTTTATCCTTCAGCCCAGGAGAGCATCATTCCCTCCAAGGCCAATGTCGTATTGGCATTGCCTTTGATAGCGAGTGCAGTTTGATGGAGGAGCTTCATCCGATTCATCAGGGTGGATAAACTCCATTGGGGAGCTATACTCTCCATCTCTTTCACGAGATCGGAATGGATCAGTTTTGCACCCTCCTTCAATGCCTTCATCATGATCAGATCCCTCAACAGGGTTTTGCTCACTTCGAGGATTAGAAGGAGATTTTCCCGTTGGGTGGGTAATGATTCGATCCAATTTTCCATCTCTTCAAAAGAGGGTTTCTTTAATCCCATCCATCCCTTCAGGAGATCTCCTCTCGGAATCTGGAGGATCTCCTCCTGAATCTCCAATCCTTTTCCAGGGCTACCCTCTGAAAGAGAAGCCAGGAGATGGGACTCCTCTTCATGGAGCCCTTTCTGTTCCATCAACCATTTGGAGACCAATGGGATGGGGAGGGGATTAAATCGAATCTGCTGGCATCGGGAAAGGATGGTAGGCAGAATAAACCTCGGGTGATTGGCCAACAGAATGATGACAGTGTGAAGAGGGGGTTCTTCCAACGTCTTGAGGAGGGTGTTCGACATATTGGGAGCCATCCGATCTGCAGCAGTCAGGATGCAGACGCGCCGTTTACCTTCGTAAGGGCGATAGACCAGATCTCTCTGCATCTGTCTCACCTGATCTACCTTGATCGTCTGCCCTTCCGGTTCTAATAGCAAGACATCGGGATGGAGATGGTCATCGATCTTTTTGCAAGAGAGGCAATGATCGCAGGAATCCCCTCTTTCAGCCCCTTCATCGAGGCAGTTCAGAGCCTTTGCAAATTGTATAGCCACCCGCTTCTTTCCAATCCCTTCATTTCCCAAAAAAAGGTAACTATTCGCCACTTTATCTTTTTTGATGGCCCGCTGAAGCAGTTCAATGGGCTTAGAATGTCCTAAAACATCTTTAAAAGACATGACTTTAAATAGTTCAGAGTGAGTAGTTCGGAGTTCGGAGTAGAAAATCAAAGGTATGTTGAAAAAGATTTAGATTTAACTCCGAACTCATAACTCCGAACTCCCTACTAATAAATTGTCCACAATCTTTTGAATCTTCTGGAAGACCCTCTTCTCACCCTGTCGGGTATCGATCACCTTTACTCGATGGGGTTCTTTTTTGGCCATGGAGAGGTATCCTCTCCTCACCCGATGGTGAAATTGGATCTTCTCCCTTTCGAAGCGATCCTCTTTTTCCCCTCTTAGCGACCGATTCCTTAGAAGGGCTCTCTTTAATCCCACACCAGAAGGACAATCCAGCAGGAAAGTTACATCTGGCTTGATGCCTTGAGTAGAAAGCCGATTGAGTTTTTTGATCAATCTCAAATCCACTCCGCGGCCATAGCCTTGATAAGCGATGGTGGCATCGCTGAAGCGGTCGCAGAGAATAACCCTCCCTTTTTTAAAAAAGGGTCCAATGACCTCTTTCACATGTTGTGATCTTGCTGCTTCATAGAGCAGGAGTTCACTTAAAGGCACCATCTCACGATGGTCTGGATTCAAAAGGATCTTCCTGATTTTCTCACCAATAGGAGACCCTCCTGGTTCTCTGGTCACTTTACAGGGGATGCCTTTTTGGGTCAGGTATCTTTTCAGACGTCGAATCTGAGTGGTCTTTCCACTCCCCTCCACTCCTTCGAAAGTGATAAAAAGAGATAATCGTTTTCCCATCAATATCCAATAATAAGTATCTGAAATCAAAATAAAATATAAGTCAGAGTCTCACTTAATGTCAAGCATTATGCTCTTTTATGATATTTTTTGTATTTTCCTTTGAGCCCCATAGATGAGCACCCATATTGATGGGTATAGGTTTTAAGAAATTGATTGAAAAAATTTAAGCTCCTTGATACTCTAATAGCCTGAAAAGGATGGGGGGATGAAGGAGAAAGGTTTTAAAGATCAACTACTGAAGAAACTTTTTCAATTTAATTTTATGAGGTGAAAGGACGATGATAAAGTTTTTATTGGGAGTGATTGTTGGCATCCTCATCTTCTTGCTCTTGGTCTGGTTCGGAGGCGGAAAGACCGTTAAGAAATTTGGAGAGGGTTTAACCGATACTGGTAAGAAAATGGAGGTCTTGGAAGAAATCATCAAAAAGGAAAAAGATGAGGTGGGGAGTGGGCTGAAGAAAAAAATTTTCAAAGAGGAGAAAGAGGCTCAAAAGAAAAGTCAGTAATTGATAGAAAAATCTTTAAACTCCCCAGTATAATCTTCCCAGTCAAGATGGACCTTTGTCACCTTTGCCTCAGATGGACCACGATGGCACCATTGGATGATCTGGTTCACCCTTTCCTTATCTCCTTCAAAGGCGGCTTCCACACTGCCGTCCCAACGATTTTTGACCCAACCCTTCACCTCCAGTTTAAAAGCCATCTCCTGAGTATGGTAACGAAAAAAGACCCCCTGGACCCTTCCTTCGACGATCACATGTGCCCTCACCTTTTCCATATCGATCTGGAAACTATCATAAGATCCTCTTAAAATCAACGGTAAAATCAGTTCTGTAAAATCAGTTCCATGGACAGGAGCATTAACAGGAACATTAACACTTGAAAAGGGAGAATCGAATCGATTAAAATTCTTTTGTTTATCATTAAAGGGATATGGTGTAAGGGATGAAGTCACTCTATTTGGGCATTGATGTCGGCTCTGTCAGTGCGAATACCGTCATCATGAATGATCAGCGGGAAATACTGGAGGAGCATTACACCCGAATCAAAGGGCAACCTCTCCAAACCGTTCAGAAGATATTGGAAGAGATCCTCAAACGGATTTCACTTGAACAGTTTCATTCTCTTTCTTTCACAGGAATTGGAGGGAAACTTCTCTCGGACCTCTTGGGTGGGAATTTTGTCAACGAGATTATCGCCCAGGCAAAGGCCGTCCAACATTTTTATCCGCAGGTCAGGACGATTATCGATATTGGCGGCGAGGATTCCAAATTGATCCTCATGAAGGAAGAGGAAAAGGGACACATCAAGATTAGTGACTTCTCGATGAACACCCTCTGCGCTGCAGGAACGGGTTCCTTTTTAGATCAGCAGGCCAGCCGGCTGGGCCTGACCATTGAAGAATTTGGCCAACTTGCCCTGAAGTCGACGAGCCCCCCTCGAATTGCTGGACGATGCAGTGTCTTCGCCAAAACAGATATGATCCATCTCCAACAGATCGCCACTCCGGATTACGACATCGTGGCTGGTCTCTGCTATGCTCTGGCAAGAAATTTTAAGAGCAACATCGGCAAGGGTAAGACCTTTATCAAACTTATCTCCTTCCAAGGGGGTGTGGCAGCCAATGTAGGGATGCGACGAGCTTTTATGGATGTGCTGGAGCTTTCTGATGGTGAGCTCATCATTCCAAAACATTTTGCTTCGATGGGGGCCATTGGTGCAGTATTGGTGACCCAGGAGAGTAAAGAGATCAGAAAGGGATGGATCGGTCTTAATAGACTGAATCAATACCTACAGGACTATCAGGAAGAAGAGACTCCATTAAAACCCCTCATGCTCTCCCCCAATCACCAGATCCAGCGTGAACAGGTCAAGCTTTCCTCTGATATTTTAGAAGGGAATAAGATCGAGGCCTATTTAGGGCTGGATGTGGGCTCAATCAGCACCAATCTGGTCGTCATCGATCGAGAGAAAAGGGTTCTCTCCAAGCGCTACCTGATGACGGCAGGCCGGCCCATTGAAGCCGTTCGCATTGGCCTTCAGGAGATCGGTGAAGAGATTGGAGATCGGGTGGAGATCAAAGGGGCTGGGACCACAGGATCAGGCCGTTACTTGACTGCAGATTTCGTAGGTGCGGATCTGGTACGTAATGAGATCACTGCCCAGGCCACTGCAGCCGTCTACATCGATCCCAGTGTCGATACCATCTTTGAGATCGGAGGACAGGACTCAAAATATATCAGCCTTGACAATGGAGTGGTGGTTGATTTTGAGATGAACAAGGTTTGTGCGGCAGGGACGGGCTCCTTTTTGGAAGAACAGGCAGAAAAATTGGATATCTCCATCAAGGAAGAATTTGGAGCCCTTGCACTCTCTGCTGAAAAGCCAGTGAGAATGGGTGAACGATGTACGGTCTTCATCGAATCCGACTTGGTCCATCATCAACAAAGAGGTGCCAAAAAGGATGAACTCATCGCCGGGCTCAGTTACTCCATTGTTCAGAACTACTTGAATCGAGTGGTTGGCGATCGCCGTGTTGGGAATCGAATCTTCTTCCAGGGAGGGACAGCCTTCAATCAAGGGGTGGTCGCCGCTTTTGAGAGTGTGCTCAATAAGGAGATCATCGTTCCTGAAAATCATGATGTGACTGGAGCCATTGGCGTCGCCATCCTGGCCCTGGAAGAGCGAACATGGGAGCGTTCAAGTTTTAAAGGGTTTGACCTGAGCCAGCGTCGTTATGAGCACTCCTCTTTTGAATGTAAAGGTTGTCCCAATCTCTGCCTCATCCGAAAGGTGAGTGTGGAAGGAGAGAAACCCCTCTTCTATGGAAGCCGATGTGAGAAGTACGATGTCATTAAAAGGACGAAGGGATCAGGCATTCCTGACCTATTTGCAGAAAGGGAGAAGATGCTCTTTGCTCCCTATGAAGGAGAGGAGAGCCTTCCTTCCCATACTCCGGAGATCGGGATACCGAGAATTCTCTACTTTCATGAGACATTTCCTTTCTGGAAGGCATTCTTTACGGCGTTAGGTTATCGAGTGATTCTCTCCGATGCCACGAATAAGGAACTGATTCGAAAAGGGGTAGAGAATGTCGTTTCTGAAACCTGTTTCCCAATTAAGGTGAGTCACGGCCATGTCCTCAACCTCTTGGAAAAGGGTGTGAAGAGGATCTTTCTACCAAGTATTATTAACGTCAAACCGTCTCATCCTGAGATCCCTAACAGTTCGGCTTGCCCTTATGCTCAAGCCTTTCCCTATGTAGTCCATTCCTCCATCGATTTCAAGAAGGCCAAAGTAGAAGTGCTTCAGCCTATCCTTCATTTCGGTTTTGGGAAAGATCGTTTGGAAAAGGGGTTGGTCAATTTTGGAAGATCACTCCATCGAGGATCGAAGCGGGTGAAGAAGGCCCTGGAGAGAGCGGAAAGATTTCAAGCCCTGTTCTACCAATCCCTTCTCCTTCGAGGGAAGGAGGTTTTAGATCAGATTGGACCGAATGAGAAGGTGATGGTCATCGTGGGGAGACCCTACAATTCTTGTGATTCTGAGGTTAACCTTGAGATCCCTAAAAAACTGCGAGATCTGGGTGTGCTCGCCATCCCTATGGACTACCTTCCTTTAGACTCAGTCACTCCTTCCGAAGAGATTCGTGAGATGTATTGGCGATATGGTCAGAGGATATTGGCTGCAGGCAAGATCATCAAGGAGGATCCTAGGCTTTATGCAGTCTATATCACTAACTTTGGTTGCGGCCCGGATTCCTTCATCAGCCATTTCTTCAGGGATTTATCCAAAGGGAAACCCTATCTCCAATTGGAAATCGATGAGCATAGCGCAGACGCAGGTGCGATCACACGGTGTGAAGCCTTTTTAGACAGCTTGAAAAATGTCAAGGGAGAAAAGGTTATATCCTTTAAAAGAGAGAAGCCAAAGACCGACCGAACCAAAAAAATCTACATCCCCTACATGTGTGACCACTCCTTCGCTGTGGCAGCTGCTTTCCAGGCCTGTGGAGTAGATGCTGATGTCTTTCCTGAATCGGATGAGGAGACCCTTTATTGGGGGAGGAAGCTCACCTCTGGTAAAGAGTGTTATCCCTGCATCCTGACCACAGGCGATATGGTGAAGTTAGTCAAGGATCCAAATTTTGATCACGCTCGAGCAGCCTTCTTTATGCCTTCTGGCAATGGGCCGTGTCGGTTTGGGCAATATCATCGCTTCCATCGCCTTGTTTTGGACGACCTGGGTTTTCACCATGTCCCTATTTACTCACCCAATCAGGATGAGACGCTTTACAATGATCTGGGCATTATGGGTTCTCAATTCACACGCCTGGGATGGCAAGGCATTGTGGCGGTCGACCTCTTGATGAAAAAACTGTTAGAAACTCGTCCCTATGAAAAGGAGGAGGGGCAAACCGATCGGGTCTATCAAGAGTGCTTAAAAAGAGTCTGCGAGACAATCCGACAGGGAGGCGATCTGGAAGAGGCCCTCCAAAAGTGCATAGAGGATTTCAATCAGATCGAAGTCGATGGACTTGGAATGAAGCCTCTCATTGGAATTGTTGGAGAAATCTTTGTTCGGCTCAATCGGTTTGCTAATGAGAATGTCATTCGAAAGATCGAACAATTTGGAGGAGAGGCTTGGATTGCACCTCTGACGGAATGGATTCTCTATGTCAACACCATCGCCAAGGGGGGGAGTTTGAGGAAGAAATCATTTTCAAATCTTTTAAAGGTTTTTCTCACGGACTACTATCAGAAGAAAGACGAACACCGGCTGGAGAAAATATTTAAAGGCCATCTCAGAAACTTTGGTGAGCCTAAAACAAGATCCATTTTTGGAAGGGCCAGACCGTATTTGGACTCCTCCTTCGAAGGAGAAGCCATTCTCTCTGTGGGAAAGACGGTCGATTTCGCCAAACGTGGAGCGAGTGGCATCGTCAATATCATGCCATTTACCTGTATGCCTGGAACCATTGTCAGTACGATTCTCAAACGTTATCGAGAGGAAAACAATAACATTCCTATCCTCAACATGGTCTATGATGGTCAGGAGCAAACTAATACATTGACCCGTCTTGAAGCCTTCATGTACCAAGCCAAAGAATTTCAAAATAGGGATCATCATATAGGATAACTTATTGAAATTAAATATAAATTGGTTTTCAAAACAACTTTGTTAAAAAAATCACTTTTTTATTGAAATTCCTTTTTTATGATGATATAAGGTGTATGTTTATATTTTTCTTTACCTTCAGGAGGAAGAAAAAGGGGACAGGCTACTTTTTTATCATCCCACGATTTTTAACTTTTTCTTTCAATAGAGAATAAAAAAAGTAGCCTGTCCCCTTTTTTAATTGGAAAGGGTATAAGACAGGAGGTTAAGTCAAATGGATAATTGGACATTTGGAATTACGATGATTGTCGTAGGAATGGGAGGCACACTCCTTACCCTTTGGATCTTGAGCCTCCTCATGAGTATTTTAAATAAGGCCTTTCCTTATAAAAAAGAAGAAGAAAAAGCAAATTAGGTTTTGAAGGGAGGATAAAGCATGTTAGATGCAATTGGGGGCGGATTGAATGGACTTATTGCAGGATTTGCCAATCTTCATTGGTCAAATCCAATCATGATTGCGGTTGGGTGTCTTCTCCTTTACCTGGGGATAAAAAAAGATTTCGAACCTTTACTCCTCGTCCCGATTGGATTTGGAGCAATCTTAGTTAATATTCCTTTGACAGGGTTAATGGAAGAAGGAGGCTTTCTAAAAATAATTTATGATGCGGGTATCATGACAGAGTTATTTCCTCTCCTTATCTTTGTGGGCATTGGCGCCATGACTGATTTCGGTCCTCTTCTCAAGAATCCAAAAATATTCCTTCTCGGGGCGGCAGGACAATTTGGGATTTTTCTAACATTGGCCTTAGCCTTGGCATTAGGTTTTACAAAGATGGAAGCCGTCTCCATCGGAATCATTGGTGCCTGTGATGGACCAACGGCAATTTACGTTACCTCTCAATATGCCCCTCACCTCTTAGGTGCGGTCTCAGTGGCAGCCTATTCCTATATGTCTCTGGTACCGGTATTTCAACCTCCGATTATGAAAT